>Ga0115002_10006732_pt1 | contig 13119 bp, 6 predicted proteins | sample ArcticOcean_MG_C_8_FD_89576 | JGI IMG/M metagenome (GOLD analysis project Ga0115002, IMG submission 89576) | Marine microbial communities from western Arctic Ocean - ArcticOcean_MG_CB11_86 | ecosystem: Environmental > Aquatic > Marine > Oceanic | place: Arctic Ocean: Canada Basin | collected...
CGGCTGCTGACTACTTCGAGATCGAAGCGCTCTACGGGCGGAGCCTGCACGAGGTCGGGACCGACGGCGGGGCCGCGTTTGCTGGTGTCTTCGTGCCCGACGGTCGGATCGTTTCGCCGGGTGGGACCGTAGCCGGCCGGAAAGCGCTCGCGGCGCATGCCGTAGGCAAGCGGGGACGCCGGCTCTGGATCTCGAACCTGTTCATCGAGCCGGCGGAAGGAGGCGCCCTCGGATGGCCGTACGTCCTGGAGTCGGACACGACCGGTATGCGCGATGGCACGCTCTACCGAGACGACCTCGTCAAGACGTCCAGCGGATGGCGTGTGCGTGAACGGACCGTCGTGCCCGGGAACGACATGCCCGAGCGCGTCCACCGTGTGCGCTCATCCGCGAACTCCGGGTCGGCGCTCACCGCGGTCGATTACGCGGAGATCAAGCGCAACCTGTTCCAGTACAACGTCGCCTACGACAGCATGGGCGCCAAGGACAAGGGCCACATGTCGGCGCAGTCGTTCGTGCCCGACGCCATTTTCGAACGTGTCGGCGCCCCGACGCGGCGAGGGCGCGAGGGCGCGGCCGCACAGACGGCGGCGGCGAGGCCGGGACTGCATCACTGGGACACCAACGTCCTGATCGACGTCGACCGGAACGGGGCGGTCAGCAGCACCGGCTACGACATGCAGCTCAATGTCGGCCAGGGCGGGTCACCGGTGAAGCTGAACGGCGCGGGCCTGTTGCGCCACCGCTTCGTGAAGACCGAGGAAGGGTGGCAGATCAGTTACCGGATGTACGAGGCACTTGGGTCGACGCCGGTTATCAACTTCCCGGGCCCGGAGTTCGGCTACTTTGCCGGCCGGCTGCCCATCGAGGCTGCGGTCGCCGGTACGTCCGACGGCTTGACCCCAAGAGACCGCATTGCCATCGAACAGCTCTACATCCGCAACGCGATGGGCTCGGATAGCGCGGCCGAGGAGGGCGCCAGCTTTGCCAACACCTTCACGGCTGACGGTGTCTTGCAGCAAGGCGGTGCACGCATCGCCGGGCGGCCCGCGCTTGCCGCAAGCGTGGCCTCGAAGACACCGAGTCTCCACACCTGGGTCTCGAATCTGGTCGTCGAGCCCACGCGCGGCGGGGCGACAGGTCGCGCCTACGTCCTTGTCATGGACATCGGCGGCGGTCCAACCACGCCCACGTCCCTCGGTGTGTTCGACGACGTGCTGGTCCGCACGCCGCAGGGCTGGCGTTTTAAGACACGTGCGTTCACACCCGACCTTCTGCCCCCGGCGCCCCCGCCGCAGTGATCACGGCGACCCGAACGACCGACCACTACGCGACTCCTCGCCACTGATCCGGCGAACGGACCAGCGGCCGGTCTGGCGCAACGCTTCTCTCCGTGCCGATCCTGGACGCGATCGACTAGCAGCCCGTGGTGCAAGTCCCGCGTCGCACCGAGACGCCCCGCGCACAAGGCGTCGGATGCAGTGGAACTTGCACCACGGGCTGCTAGGGTCGATGACTGCAAGTGATAGACTTGAATGAGTTTGCAGAAGATTCTCATCGCCAATCGAGGCGAGATCGCGGTTCGAGTGATTCGTGCGTGCCGCGACATGGGAGTTCAGTCCGTCGCCGTCTATTCCGAGTGCGACCGCAGTGCGCGGCACGTGCGGATGGCGGACGAAGCCTATCCGATCGGTCCCAACGCTCCCGCGGACAGCTACCTGAGGGGTGACCGACTGATCGACGTCGCGAGGAACTGTGGCGCCGACGGCGTACACCCCGGCTACGGTTTCCTCGCCGAGAACCAGAGCTTTGCGGCGGCGTGTCGCGACGCCGGCATCATTTTCATCGGCCCGACACCGGAGCTGATCGAGAAGATGGGCAGCAAAACGGCAGCGCGCCGGGCAGCCATTTCCGCGGGTGCGCCAGTAGTGCCCGGCACCGAGGAGGCGCTTGGCACCGACGTCTCCGACGAGGCGGTCGCGTTGCTAGCCGGGTCGATCGGCTATCCCCTGATGGTGAAGGCCGTGGCGGGCGGTGGGGGCAAGGGCATGCGCGTGGTGGGGAGTCCTGCCGAACTGTCGAATGCGATCCGGGCCGCTCGCTCAGAGGCGGCGGCCTCGTTTGGTGACGCGTCGATCTTTCTGGAGCGGCAGATCGGCCGCGCACGCCACATCGAGGTCCAGTTGCTGGGTGACCAGCACGGTACCGTGCTGCCATTTGTCGAGCGTGAGTGCTCGCTGCAGCGACGGCACCAGAAGGTAATCGAAGAAACGCCATCTGCCGCGGTGTCATCAGAGCTGCGGGCACGTTTGACCAGCGCTGCCGCGTCGGTAGCCCGGGGGGTGGGCTACACGAACGCCGGCACGATCGAATTCCTCGTCGACGAGGCCGGCGACTTCTACTTCCTGGAAATGAACACCAGGCTTCAGGTGGAACACCCGATCACCGAGATGGTCACCGGCGTTGACCTGGTGCAGTGGCAAATCCGAATTGCCCGCGGCGAACGGCTCGACCTTGACCCGAGGGCGCTACTGGCGCCGCGCGGCCACGCCATCGAGTGCCGCATCATCGCGGAGGACCCCGACGCAGGCTTCATGCCGTCGCCAGGTCACATCTCGTCCTTGCGCGTGCCATCGGGTCCAGGCATCCGCGACGATGGCGGTGCCGAGTCTGGTGCGGAGGTGCCGATCTTCTACGACCCGATGATCTCCAAGCTGATTGCCTGGGGTGAAACCAGAACCCAGGCCATTGCCCGCATGCGTCGCGCGTTGCTCGAGTACGAGGTGGTGGGCATCCAGACCTCTATCCCGTTCTTCCGGTGGATGCTCGATCAGCCCGAATTCGAGGCCGCCCGCTTCGATACGACGTACCTGGACCGCCTTCTCAAGAATCGTCGAGGCGAGCCGTTCCTGGCGGCCGGAGAGGCCGACGAGGAGGTCGCGACTATTGCTGCCGCGCTCCATGCGGCGCTGAAGGGTTCGGGCGGGTCGGCGACCGTTCAGGGCGCAGCGGGGCGGCCGTCCGGCTGGCGAGCCCGCGCGCGCCTCGATGGATTGCGACCGTGATCTGCGACGTCGAGATCAACGGTCGGATTCGCCGGGTTGACGTGCAGCGCCAGGGTCGCGGATTCGTCGTGGCGGTTGATGGCCGAAAGCAGGTCGCAGATGTTACCGTTCTCAATGCGACCTGGTCGCTGATTCTCTCGGACCCGCCGGGACCTGAACGACGCCGGGGTCGGCGCAGTTACGAGATCGCGCTCGAGGAGCGCCCCGCAGGTGAGTTGTCGGTGCACGTCAACGGTCTCCATGTGTCTGTCAGTGTGGCGGCAGACCGAGGGTCGTGGGCTCGGCGGGGGCACGAGGCCGGTGGCGGCAAGGGCCCTCAGAAGCTCCTGGCGCCGATGCCTGGCAAAGTCGTCAAGGTGATGGTGAAGCCCGGTGATGTGGTTGTCGATCGCCAAGGAGTCGTGGTGGTAGAGGCGATGAAGATGGAGAACGAACTCCGGGCGCCCAAGGCGGGCACGGTGACCGAAGTGCGCATCGCGGAGGGTGCCTCAGTTGAGGCGGGTACCGTGCTGATTGTCGTGGAATAGTTCGAGGGGTCAGGCCCACGAGGCCCGAGCCAGAGGCCTGTCATGAAGCGCTTCCTGCATCATCCGTTTGCCCGGTCCAGCTGGCGTTACACACGCCTCACCATCGTCGTCTGCGCGGTACTACTCGCCGTATCGGTGGTCACCACCCTGACGGTCGATCTCGGACCGTCGCTGCGGGCACTCGCCGAGGAACAAGGGTCGAACTTCATGGGCCGACCGATGCGCATCGGCCGCCTGTCCGTGTACTTGTTTCGGGGAAAATTTCTGATCGAGGATCTCGTCATCGAAGGATTGACGCCCGAGGGTCAGTCGTTCCTCACGGCAGAACGGATCACGCTGTCGATGCCCTGGAGCACGATGATCAGCCGTCGCGTCGTCTTCGACGAAATCGAGATGACCGACTGGAAGATGTTTGCGGAGATTCTCGATGGCGGGAAACACAACTTTCCACGCTTTGTCACCGAAGGATCTCGCGGCGACAGTGCCTGGACCACTACGCTGGAGTACGTGCGCGCGTACCGCGGCGAGTTCACACTCAAGGACCACGGCGTGCCCTGGAGCACCGTGGCGCGCAACCTGGATGTCATCGTCTCCCGGCCCCACACCGAGTACCGGGGGCAGGTGAGGTTCAGCGACGGCACCGTGGTCATTCAAAACTTCCTGCCCATGCGGGCAGACATGTCCGGCACGTTTAAGCTCGACGGCTCGCTTGTTCTGTTCGACCGAATGGAGCTGACGACCGACGGTGCTCGGTCGGTCATCACCGGCTCCGCCGACATGGGGAACTTCCCAGAGATGACCTACAACATCAACTCTCAGGTGGACTTCCCGCGCATGCGCGAGATCTTCTTTGCGGACGACGAGTTCTCGCTGCACGGCGAGGGCGATTTCCGTGGCACGTGGCACGTCTTCGATGGGGGCCGTGAACTCACAGGAGACTTCGTCACGCCCAGCCTGGGTGTGAACGACCTTCGCTTTCACGACATGCGGGGGTCGCTCCTCTGGACGCAGGACCGCTTCGAGTTGACGCGCGGATTCGCACGGATGTACGGGGGCGACGGGCGCTTCTCGTACACCATGGCACCGCTTGGCGACCAGGTGACACCCGCTACGTATACGTTTGACACGCACTACAACGACGTCGATCTGCATTCGATTACTAATTTTCTCGAGGTCAAGGGGTTGCGTCTCGCCGGCAGACTATCCGGGCACAACGTGCTCGCCTGGCCGAGCGGTCGCTTCGCCGATCACCGCGGCGAGGGTGAGGCGCGAGCCGCGCCGCCAGAGGGGGTGAGCCCGCTCGGGCGCGATGTGCCGTCCAGTGTGATCGAGGCAGGAGTGCGGCGGGCCGAGGCGCCCGGTCCCTTCAGCAAGCACACGCCGCTCGAGCCGGTGCCGGTCGCCGGCGATTTGCACTATGCGTACGGACCAGACTGGATCACCATCGCTCCGGGCCACGTCGCAACGCCGACGACACTGGTGGAATTCGAAGGACGGACGGCGTGGGGCGGGCAGTCCAGCATTCCGTTCCACGTCACGAGCGCAGACTGGCAGGAGAGCGACCGTCTGCTGGCCGGAATCCTGACGGCGTTTGGATCGTCATCCCAGGCCATCGAGGTGTCCGGGCACGGCACCTTTGACGGGGTATTGACCGAGAGCTTTACCAGCCCTCGCATCGAGGGCGACTTTTCCGGCGACGGGATGCGTGCGTGGCGGGTGAACTGGGGCCACGTGCAGGGGCACGCGGTGATCGAGAACGGCTATGCCGACGCGTCCGACGTGACTATCCTGACCCCGAAGTCCGAGATCACCACCAGTGGCCGATTCTCGCTCGGGTATCCGCGCGACGATGGCGGCGAGGAAATCAACGCTCGCGTAATCGTGACGCGCCGGCCTGTCGCGGACCTTCGTGGCGCGTTCAACCTGTACGACTACCCGGTCGAGGGCGCTCTGTCGGGTGAGTTCCACGTTTTCGGGGCCTACGAACATCCGTACGGTTTCGGCCAGATGTCGATCGCGGACGGCGCGGCCTACGGCGAGGGTTTCGACCTGGCGACGGCATCGCTGCGCTTCGAGGGGGAGGGTGTCCGTCTCGATGGCCTGGAAATCCACAAAGGCCTTGGCCGTGCTGGGGGCGCCGCGTTCGTTGGGTTTGACGGCCGCTACTCCTTCAATCTCGACGGGCGGCAGCTTCCGCTGGGTGCTTTCGCCGCGGTCGACTTCCCGTCGCTGCCTCCGATCGGGGGATCGCTGAACCTGAGCGCCTCCGGTAGCGGACTGTTCGATGTGCCGAGCTACGACGTGAAAGCCACCCTGCGTGACGTGTTCGTCGCCGACGAGGGGATAGGCAACATCGTTGGCGAGGTCTCGTTCCGAAACCGGGTGCTTACGCTGACAGTCGAGGCGGCGTCCCCGCGCTTGGCGGTATCCGGCTCTGGGCGCATCGACACGACGAACGGGATGGATGCAGACGTGTCGTTCCAGGTGAGCGACACGTCGCTCGATCCCTATGTCCGCGCCTTCTATCCGAGCCTCCTACCGTTCACGACGGCGATTGCCAGCGGCCGGATGCACGTGGTCGGTGATCTCCTGGACCTCGAGCGTCTACGGGTGGACGCCCAGGTCGACCAGCTGGATCTCAGCCTGTTCGATTACAGCCTGCGGAGCGCGGCCCCCATCGCCGTCGTGCTCGACGGCCCCAGTCTTCGCGTGACCGACATGCGGCTGGCCGGGGAGGACACCGAACTTGACATAACCGGCGACGTGAACCTCAACAGCCGGCTCGTCTCCGCACGCGCCGGTGGCACGGCCAACCTAGGCATCATCCAGGGCTTCGTGCGCGAAGTGCGCGCGTCGGGTCGCGCGTCGGTTGCCGCGGTCATCACGGGAACGATCGATCGCCCCGTCGTTAACGGCGGGGTCACGATCGAGAATGGCCGGTTCAGACACTTCGCGCTACCACACGCGCTCGAAGGCATCGATGGCGTTATTCAGCTCGACGAGCGGGGCGCGAGCCTCGACGGTGTCAGCGCGCGGCTCGGTGGTGGCGAAGTGGCATTCGGTGGCCGCGTGAACGTGGAAGGACTGCGCCCTGGACTTATCAATGTGACGATGACGGGGCGTAATATTCGACTGCGGTACCCCGAGGGGATGCGGTCGGTGGTGGATGCAGACTTGGCTTTGACCGGCACTCTCGAATTGAGCACGCTCAGCGGCGATGTGCTGGTGCGGAGCGCCCTGTACACGCGCCGATTCGACACAAGCTTTATCTCATTTGCCGGCGACGCGCCGGCCAGCGGCGTCTCTGGCTCAGTCCTGCCGGTGATATACGACGTGCGCATCAGCGCGCCGTCTACACTCAGAATCGAGAACAACATGGCCCGCATGACGGCGTCGGCCGACATCCAAGTGGCTGGCACCTACGCTAAGCCGTTGCTCCTCGGCCGGGCCGAGGTAAATCGTGGGGAGGCGAACGTCGAGGGTAAGCGCTATTTCGTCACCCGCGGCACGATCGACTTCAATAACCCGACGCGCATCGAGCCGTTCTTCGACTTCGAGGCGGAGACACGGATACGGGTTCCCGGGCAGACGTACCGGGTCACCGTGAGTGCCGCCGGCACGACCGAACGGCTGACGCCGCAGTTCAGCGCCGACCCCCCATTACCCGAGATCGAGACGGTGGCGCTGCTATTGGGCAATGTCTCACCCGGTCAGGACGTGGAGCTGAATCAGTACAGCACCACGATCACTCCTCAGGAGCAGCTCCTTCGGGAACGAGCCGCCCAGTCCGCGACGGGCGCCTTTACCGCGCCGGTCAACCGGGCCGTCGAGGAGACCTTTGGCGTGGATAATTTTCAGGTCACCCCGTCGATCGGCGAGATCTATCAGCAGTCGTCGCGCCTCAGCCCAAGTGCGCGGATCAGTGTCGGCAAGCGCATCTCGGAGCGTGTCTATCTCACGTATTCTCGCAGCCTGGGATCCGCGACGCGCGACCAGATCATCCTGCTCGAATACGACCAGAGCGACCGCTTGTCATGGGTACTCTCGCAGAACGAGGACGACACCTACGCACTAGACGTGCGCGTAAGGCACGTATTCTGATGCCCCGGCGCACATCGATCGGATCTCTCGCGTCTGGGTTGGTGGCGATAGCCGCGTGGCTGTGTCTCGTCGGTGACGCAGAGGTCGTGGCGCAGGATGCGGCCTCTCTCGTCGGTCTACCGATCGTCACGATTGAGATCGTCGAAGAAGGCCGCCCGGTGCTTGATCCCCTGATCCGTGAGCTAATCGAGACGGCGCCAGGTGCCCCCCTAGCGATGGCTGATATTCGCGAAACGATTGATCACCTGGATGTGCTCGGTCGTTTCGATGATGTCCAGGTGATGGCGGCCAGGGCAGGCGACGGGGTCCGGCTGACCTGGGTGCTCACACCCAGGCATCCAGTGCGGGAGTTGCTATTTCTCGGCACCCTCCGCCTGTCAGAGTCCGACGTGCGCCAGGCGGTTGCCGAGCGATACGGCGCACTGCCGCCCGCTAGTCGCGCCGCCGATGTCGCCGAGTCGCTGCGCCAGTTATATCGCGACCGCGGCTTTCTCAGGGCGTCGGTCACCACGCGAGTGGACCTACGACATGATCCCGATGCTGCGTCGCTCGTGGTCACGATCGATGTGGGCCCTCAGTCCACGGTTGAGAGCATTCGCGTCGAGGGCATCGATGGGGGCCAGCGGTCGGCGCTGCTCGATCGAATCGGCATCCGGCCTGGCCAGCCCTATGATCTTCTCGACCTGCAGGAAGCGGTGGCAGCCTACGAGGCCGAACTTCGCGGGTTGAGCTACTACGAGGCCCGCATCGATCCATCGACCGAGTTCACACCCGAGGGCGCGGCGATCGTGACGATTGTCGTAGACCGGGGCCCGCGCGTGTCGGTGACGTTCGCAGGTGATGTCCTGGCTTTGGCGGTCAGGGAGCAGCTCGTCCCCGTCCGTCAGGAGGTGTCGGCGGATGAGGACCTGCTCGAGAACGGCGCCCTCGCCATTCAGGATTACCTCTACGCCAAAGGTCATCGGGACGCCCTTGTCGATTACGTACGCCGCGAGGACGCCGAGCACCTCGAAATCATCTATACGGTGGTCGAGGGAGCCCGATTCGTCGTGGACGATGTGGACGTCCGTGGTGCGCAAGCAACCGAGAAGGAGGAGTTACTGGAGGTGGTTGCGATCGAACCCGGGCAGCCGTTCGTGCGGGCGGACGTCGCTCGCGGTGCCCGAGTGCTTGACGAGCTGTACAGGGCCCGCGGGTTCACTCAGGTGAGCGTCGAGTCCGTGACATCTGTCTCGACATCGGAGAGGGATGGCGGCGATCGACGCGTTGAAGTGAGCTTCGACATCGACGAGGGCCCTCGAGCCGTCGTCGGTGCCGTGTCTTTTGCCGGCCTTGACGCCATGACCGCTGCCGAAGCCGGTGCGCTTGTGGGCACCGAGCCTGGGCGACCGTTTTTCGAGGGGCAGGCGCTGGCCGACTCGGATCGCCTAATGTCCGAGTATCTCGACCGGGGCTACGAACGCGTGACGATCAATCCGACGATCGCGCTTGCCGACAACGGCACACGTGCCGATGTACGGTTCGCGGTCACCGAAGGGCCGCAGGTGATCGTGGACCATGTGATCATCCTCGGCAACAGACGGACGGATTCGGCGACGATCGAACGAGAGCTACTACTCAAGCCGGGTGAGCCTCTTGGCTTCGCCGCACGCATCGAGAGCCAGCGGCGGTTGAGCGCACTCGGTCTCTTTCGGGCCGTGCGGATCACGGTGCCGCGTGCCGGACCCGGCACACGGAAAGACGTGCTGGTCGAGGTGGAGGAAGCGCCGCCGACGTCGATCGGCTACGGCGGCGGCGTGGAAGGGGGCCGTCGACTGCGTCCAACCGCGGACGGCGGGCGGGCCGAGGAACGATTCGAACTTGCTCCCAGGGTGTTCTTCGAGATCGGTCGCCGCAATCTCTGGGGAAAAAACCGCTCGGTCAACCTGTTCACACGTGTGAGCCTCCGATCGCGTGACACGCTCTTCCCGGTCGGGGACGAACCCGTCGCTCTACCGACCGTGAGCCGCTACGGATTCAACGAATACCGTGCCGTCGCTACATATCGTGAACCCCGCTTGTTCGACACGCGATCGGATCTGCTGGTCAACGGCATTTTGGAGCAGTCGATCCGGTCGAGCTTTAACTTCAAGCGGAGGGAGGTGGACGTGCAAACGGGGTTCCTCGTCGCCGGGAACTACCGCGTGACCGGCACTTATACATACCGGTCGACCCAGCTCTTCGATGAGGTGTTCACCGCGGATGAGAAGCCGCTGATCGACCGCGTCTTCCCGCAAGTCAACCTGTCGATGTTCTCAGCGGCCTTCATCCGAGATACCCGCACGGATGCGCTGGATCCAGACCACGGCAACTTTCTGGGTGTCGAAAGCAGCTTCGCGGTGCGTGCCGTTGGCTCTGAGGTGGGCTTCGGGAAGACCTACTTGCAGGCGTTTACGTTTCACAGACTGCCGACCGAGCGCCGCGTCGTCGCGGCGCTCGCTGCCCGCATCGGGATTGCGCGCGGCTACCCACGCGGTGTGCTACGCCTAGACGCTGACGGCAATCCCCTGACCGGCCCCGATGGTTCGCCTCTCGTGGACCTTGTCGAGGACTTACCGGCAAGTGAGCGGTTTTTTGCTGGTGGCGATACGACCGTGCGCGGGTTCTCGCTGGATCGGCTTGGCGATGCGGATACGATCACCAAGAGCGGGTTTCCCGCTGGCGGCAACGGGCTCGTTGTGTTCAACGGGGAGCTGCGGGTGTCGCTGTTTGGTGGTCTGTCGGCCGTGGGTTTCCTGGACGGTGGCAACGTCTTCCGCCGGGCCAGATCGATTCGACTGACGCGCCTGCGCGGCGCCGCCGGATTCGGTGTCCGCTATCGGTCCCCGTTCGGACCCATCCGCGTGGACTGGGGTTTCAACCTCTCCCAGCGCGAACTGGTCCCTGCGCTGGTGGATGCGGCGGGCTCCATGCAGCCTGCGGTTCGCGAGCGAGGCAACGTACTGCACATTTCGCTCGGACAGGCGTTCTGATGCGCCGTGGTCTGATTGTGACGCTCGTGGCATGCATGGGTGCCGCGGTCGCGGCGGCCGGCGATGCCCAGACGCTGCTCGATCGGGTCGCCGCGCGGGTACACGGCCAAGTGGTCATGTTGTCAGACGTCCGGGCGGCGGTGGGCCTGGGCCTGGTTCCGCCGGAAGCGGGGAGCCAAGACGCTTCCGCCGCACGGGCGCTTATCGATCGGCACCTGATGCTGGCCGAGGTGCGTCGCTTTCTTCCCTCGGAGCCTGATCCGATCGACGTGTTGAAGGAAGTGGAGGCGCTTCACACACGCGCGGGTTCGCCCGCCCAGCTCGAGGCACTGAAGCGTTCGACCGGTCTCACGGATACTCAGATGGAGGAACTGGCACAAGATAGTCTGCGTCTCGAGGCGTACCTGGCGCAGCGATTCGGGACCAGGCTTGGTCCTGACGCCATCGAGATGTGGCTGCGGGACTTGCGCCGCCGCGTGGCGGTGGACTGTCTTTTGCCTGGTTGCTGAGCGCCACGTCCCTCTTCGCTCCCTTGGCAATTCTTGACAGACCAAAAGAGTCGGATATACGATTCGATCATGATAATGAGACTTAGTCTTAGTCTTATATTTGTCGGAAGTCGTTCACTGGTCCACGCCAGCGTTGTTGCTGCGGCGATGACCGTGGGCGCGGTGACCCTCTATATCACTCCTCTTTACGCGCAATCCGGTGGTCGAACAACTGCTGACGAGGCGACTGCGGAGCCAGGCGATCGGCTCTCGCCCGAAGAAATCGAGCGGCGACTCGGATTGCTCGCGGCAGAGGTGGAGCAGCTCCGAAGCGGCGAAACCAGTGGTCGCGTACCACTCACCAAGCAGCAGCGGCAGGTTCTGGGGCTGGGTCCGTCAGCGGCGTCCGTCTACGAGCGGGAGTCTGGCGTCTCATTTGCCGGGTATGGCGAGATGGTGTTCCAGCGGCTCGGCACGGCTGACCAGCGTGGCCGCCGCCTGGGTTCGGACGCGAGCATCGACCTGCTCCGGGCCATTATCTACACGGGATACCGCTTCAATAATCGGTTCCTGTTCAACTCCGAGATCGAGTTCGAGCACGGCGGGAAAGAAGTCGCTGTTGAATTCGCTTATCTGGAATACCGGATCAACCAGAATCTGTCCCTGCGCGGCGGCATGTTGCTCGTGCCGCTCGGTTTCGTCAACGAGTTGCACGAGCCCAACGTGTTCATCGGTGCGCTGCGGCCTGAAACCGAGCGCCGTATTATCCCGTCGACGTGGCATGAGAACGGAGCCGGACTCGTCGGCAGTGCCGGCCCTGTGACGTTCCGGGCATACGCCATCAACGGACTCGACGCCGCGGGATTCACGGCAGCCGGCATCCGCGGGGGCCGTCAGGGAGGAGCCAAGGCCAAGGTTAACGACTGGGCGTTTGCGGGCCGGGCGGACGTTTCGCCAATGCCAGGGGTATTGGCGGGTATCGGTCTGTATCAGGGGAACTCGGGGCAGGGACAGTTTGAGGGCACGAGAGTCGGCAGCACGATCGTAGAAGTACACGGCCAGGCACAGATTCGTGGCGTCGACGTTCGGGGCCTGTTCGCCCGTTCGAACATCGATGGCGCCGCAGCGCTCAACGCCGCGCTCGGACACGTGGGACCGGCTGGGATCGGGGACACGATGGTGGGCGGGTATGGTCAGGTTGCCTACAATCTGCTGTCGCAGGGAAACAGCCGGCTCAGCCTGGCTCCCTTCTATCGATTCGAGAAGCTCAACACCCAGCACGCCGTGCCGGCCGGCTATTCCACTGACCCGGCGCTCGACATCCAGGTGCACGTCCTCGGCGTCGAGTTCAAGCCCATCAGCAACATCGTCCTCAAGGCGGACTACCAGTTCACGTCCAATAAGGCCGGTTCCGGCCGAGATCAGATGCACGTTGCGCTAGGGTACGCGTTCTGATCATGAGTCACGTGCGTCGAGTGCGGTTCCTGTGTTGCGTCGCCGCTGTGGCTATGGCGGTGAGCGCGACGGACGCGGCCTCACAGATCTCGCGTGATGAGGCGCTCGCCTTTGTCTACCCTGGCGCGACGTTCTCCGCGAACCGTTTGTTCTTGACAGCAGAACAGATGAAGGATGCGACTGCCCGCGCAGGCGAACCGGTCCGGACGCCGCTTATCGCGCGCTACACGGCCAGCGTAGGTGGGACCGTTGTCGGACGGGCCTACATCGAGACCCACACTGTGCGGACGAAAAAGGAGTCGCTGCTGATTTCGCTGGACCGTGCGGGCAAGGTGCAGCGCGTGGATGTCGTGGCATTTCTCGAGCCGGCCGAGCACCTCGCGCCCACCCCGTTCCTCGATCAGTTCACGGGGCGGCACCTCGAGGATGACGTGCGCCTGCATCGAGCGATTCGGCCGATCGCAGGTGCAAC
>Ga0115002_10006739_pt1 | contig 13106 bp, 8 predicted proteins | sample ArcticOcean_MG_C_8_FD_89576 | JGI IMG/M metagenome (GOLD analysis project Ga0115002, IMG submission 89576) | Marine microbial communities from western Arctic Ocean - ArcticOcean_MG_CB11_86 | ecosystem: Environmental > Aquatic > Marine > Oceanic | place: Arctic Ocean: Canada Basin | collected...
TAATTAAAAAAGAAATACCTATTTTTGGGATTTGTCTTGGCCACCAAATCCTTGCATTGGCACTTGGTGCAAAAACAAAAAAAATGAAACTCGGGCACAGGGGAGCTAACCACCCTGTAAAAAATTTAATTAAAAATAATGTTGAAATTACATCTCAAAACCATGGTTTTGAAATCATTAAAAAAAGTTTACCTAAAAGCATTGAAATTACTCATAAATCTTTATTTGATAATTGTATTGAAGGAATCAGATTAAGAAAAAAACCTGTTTTCTCTGTGCAATATCATCCAGAGTCTAATCCTGGACCACAAGACAGTGTTTATTTATTTGAGGAATTTATTAATAATATGGAAGCAAATGCCAAAAAGAAAAGATCTTAAAAAAATTTTAGTTATTGGTGCTGGGCCTATAATCATTGGGCAGGCCTGCGAATTTGATTATTCTGGAACTCAAGCATGCAAAGCTTTAAAAGATGAGGGCTATAAAATTATTTTAATAAATTCTAACCCTGCTACAATCATGACCGATCCAGGAATAGCAGACAAAACTTACATTGAACCAATAACTCTAGAATTTTTAGAAAAAATTTTAAAAAAAGAGAGACCAAATGCTATTCTCCCAACAATGGGAGGGCAAACCGCCTTAAATTTAGCCTTGGAAGCAGAAAAAAAAGGTATTTTAAAAAAATATAAAATTGAACTTATAGGAGCAAAACCTGAGGCAATTGCAAATGCTGAAGATAGAAAAAAATTTAGAAAAAATATGCTTGATATAGGTTTAGATTTACCTAAATCAAAAATTGTTAAAAATATTAAAGATGCCGATAAAGCTCTTAAAAAAATTGGTTTGCCAGCAATAATTAGACCTTCTTTTACCCTTGGAGGATTGGGAGGCGGTATTGCAAAAAATAAACAAGATTTCTTCAAAATAGTTAAGGATGGTCTACACGAGTCTCCAGTTAATCAAATTTTAATTGAAGAATGTTTAGAGGGGTGGAAAGAATTTGAAATGGAGGTCGTAAGAGACAAAAAAGACAACTGTATAATTATTTGTTCTATAGAAAATATCGATCCCATGGGAATTCATACAGGAGATTCTGTGACTATTGCGCCAGCTTTAACTTTAACTGATAAAGAATATCAAGTTATGAGAAATGCTTCAATTGCATGCCTAAGAAAAATTGGTGTAGAAACTGGAGGATCGAATGTTCAGTTTGCAATTAACCCTAAAGATGGAAGGATGGTAATTATAGAAATGAATCCAAGAGTTTCAAGATCTTCAGCTCTTGCATCTAAAGCAACTGGTTTTCCAATAGCAAAAGTCGCTGCTAAACTTGCTGTAGGATACACATTGGATGAATTAAAAAATGAAATTACAAAAACAACTCCAGCTTCTTTTGAGCCTACTATAGATTATGTTGTTACAAAAATTCCAAGATTTACTTTTGAAAAATTTCCAACCTCACCAGCAATACTTGGAACTTCCATGAAATCAGTTGGAGAATCTATGGCAATAGGAAGAAATTTTAAAGAATCTTTACAAAAAGCATTGGTATCTTTAGAGGTTGGCTTCTCAGGTTTAGATAGAATTTTTCAACTTAACAAAAAACAAATAGAAAATAAACTAAAGAAAAATATTCCTAATAAAATACTATTAATTGCAGAAGCTTTTAGAAAAAAAATAAAAATACAAAAAATACAAAAAATATCAAAAATAGATAATTGGTTTTTAGAACAAATTAGAGAGATTGTGGAAGTGGAAAATAAAATTATAAAAAAGGGTTTGCCTAATAATTATATTGAATTTAATAGAATTAAATCAATTGGTTTTTCTGATAAAAAATTATCAGAATTAACAAAAATTTCTGAGAAAATAGTTAGAAAAAAAAGAACTGCACTTAAAGTATTACCTGTTTTTAAAAAAGTAGATACTTGTGCTGCCGAATTTAAATCCTTTACACCATATATGTATTCAACTTACCAAAGAAATTACTCAGTTAAATCAGAATGTGAAGCGGAACCTTCTTCAAGAAAAAAAATAATTATTCTTGGTGGGGGACCTAACCGTATAGGCCAAGGTATAGAATTTGATTATTGCTGCTGTCAGGCAAGCTTTGCTCTTAGAGAGAAAGGTTTTGAAACAATCATGATTAATTGTAATCCTGAAACAGTTTCAACTGACTATGATACTAGTGATAGGCTATATTTTGAGCCGCTCAACGAGGAGTACGTTAGTAATATTATTTTTAAAGAAAAAGAAAAAGGTAATTTGGTTGGAATAATTGCTCAATTTGGTGGCCAAACACCCATTAAGCTTGCTAAATTTTTGGACGAAAATAACTTACCAATCCTTGGAACTCGATATTCTTCTATAGATCTAGCGGAAGATAGAGAAAGATTTAAAAAACTTTTAGATAAGTTAAAATTAAAACAGGCTAAAAGTGGAATTGCAAAATCTTATGACCAAGCTATCAAAATTGCTGTAAAAATCGGCTTACCTGTAATGGTTAGACCATCTTATGTTTTGGGTGGTAGAGCAATGGAAATAGTGCATGAAAAAAATCAATTAAAAAGTTTTGTAAAAGAAGCTTTTAAAGTTGCTGAAAACAACCCAATATTAATTGATAAGTTTATTAATAATGCAATGGAAGTTGACGTTGACGCTATTTCTGATGGCAACGAAGTGTTTGTTGCTGGAATAATGCAGCATATTGAAGAAGCTGGTATTCACTCGGGTGATTCGGCGTGTTGCTTACCTCCTATATCCATTAAAGAAAAATTAATAACTGAAATTAAAAAACAAACAAAAAAATTAGCATTAGCTTTAAAAATAAAAGGTTTTATGAATGTGCAGTTTGCAATTAAAGATGACAAAATTTATGTAATTGAAGTGAATCCAAGGGCCAGCAGAACTGTACCTTTTGTTTCAAAAGCTAAAGGAATTCCTTTGGCTAAAATTGCATCAATAATAATGGCGGGGGGAAAAATATCAAAATTCAATTTAAAAAATAAAGGTCAAAATATGTTTGCGGTGAAAGAAGCTGTATTCCCATTTAATAAATTTCCAAATGTTGATGTGCTGCTAGGCCCTGAAATGAAATCTACAGGAGAAGTTATGGGATTAGATGAAGATTTTGGACTAGCATTTGCTAAAAGTCAAATTGCTGCTGGAAACTCGTTGCCAATAGAAGGGTTAGCATTTATTTCTTTAAAAGATAAGCATAAAAATGAAGGCATAGACTTGGCCAAAAAATTAATTGAGTTAAATTTTTCTTTATGTGGAACACCAGGTACTGCAAATATAATAAAAAAAAATGGCATTAAATGTAAAAAGATAAACAAAGTAAGTGAAGGCTCTCCCAATATTGTGGATACACTAAATGCCAAAAAAATTGCACTAGTAATTAATACTGGAGGTGGAAAACGTACTTCCCGTACACAAGATTCTAAATATTTAAGAAGAGCCACTTTAATTAATAAAGTGCCCTATTGTACAAACATGTCTACTGCATATGCATGTTTAAAAGGAATCAAATCGCTTAAATCTAAAAAAATTAAAGTAAGAGCTATTCAAGATATTTAGTCTACAACTGGCCAATCAGTTTTAAATGTAACATAATTGATTTGTAAACATCTTCTTTCTTTTTTAATTTCTTTTTTTTCCATCCCATGCCATGTGTTTGGTCCACTAGTAAAAAAATAACCATAATTATTTTTATATGGGACGGTCTTAACTTTATTGAGGTTTTGATCATATAAGTCTGTTCCAAGATTCTCCGATTCATTAAATGGGTTAGCAAAAATCAATCCAGAAATTAGTTTTTCTTTGATGTCGCAATGTGGTTTAAGCCAAAATCCTTGACGATCACAAATTATCTCAACTCTTACATAGGAATTGCTAAGATTTTTTTTTATTAAGTCACTTATAAAACCGTAAGTATTTTTTGATCTCATCTCTTCTATTAAGTCTAAAAGATTTGGAAAATTTTTTGAATTATTTTTTTCAATAAAACATCTAAATTTTACAGCGCTGCCGCCTTCTGGCATTCCTTCGCGAAATTTTCCTTCACCACCATCAACAGCTCTTGTGCCATCATAGTTTATGTTTTTTTTTGTTAAATCAATAATTTCTGTTTTGCAAATTTCTTTTATAGATTTTTCAGTTAACGGATTTTCAAACTCCCAGTGGTCAAATGGAGAGTTGTGATATTTAAAATTTTTTTTTAAAGAATTTAAGAATTGCATAATTTTAATTTTTTATCTTAGCGTTTATTTCTTTAGCTATTCTTTCTGCTTCATTAAATTTATTATAATCCCAATTTTCAACTTTACTTCCTAGGTCTCTAATAATTCCCATTTCTTTAAATAAAAGAAAAAATTTCTTAAATCTATAGTTATTTTTTTTTGATTTCATGTGCGCAATAAATATAGGTTTACCAGAAGTGGCAGCTTCTGAAATCATTGAGGTTGAATCGCAAGTTACAACTATATTGGTTGCTAGGGCAAGTGCTGATAGATAAGCTTGCTTATCTACAAGATTTAATACACATCCATCCTCTTTAAATTCTTTAATAGCTAAATCTATAATTTTTTTTGGGGTTCTCATTGATGGGATCACAATTATTTTATGTTCTTTGTTTATAAAATTGGCTCTTACTTCGTGAAATATTTTAATTAATTGACCTGTGCTAAAATTGTAATACTTATTTGGACCACCTAGTATTAATGATACTATTTTTTCACTTTCAATTTTATTTTTTAAATAAGATCGGGCATTATTTATTTCTGACTTAGTAATATAATGAATTGCTCCTTTGGAACTTAATACATTGCTTCCTTCCAAACTATCATGTTCTGGTGCAACAATCATATCAAAGTTATTGGCATCAACTTTTGGATCTTGTATATGGATTGTAAATATACTTGGATTTTTTTTCTTTAAAAGAATTGATGGAATAACACTTTTTCTTCCACATGAAATAATTAAATCAGGGCTGTTATCTTTCGTTAGATAAATTTTATCTTTAAGAATTGCTTGAGCAATTGGTGTATATTTTGGTGGTATAAAAGTCCATGGAAAACCTAATCTCACAATTTTGTGATTATATTCACTTTTTAGAGCTTTAGCCAAGCCTTCTACTTGGCTTATCATTCCATGCATTCCTTCTGTTAAAAGTAAGACTTTTAGCTTTTTCATAAATACTTATATATATATTTCTATATTTAATTTATCCACAGCATAATAAATCTGTTTTATTTAAAATCATAAACCTTTATACATCGTCTATGGAAATATGCGTATTGAAGAAGATATCAAGTTAGATTATGCCGATGTACTGTTTCGACCTAAAAGAAGCACACTAGCTAGTCGTAAAGACGTTGAGCTTAAACGTACCTACAAATTTAAATATAGCAATCATCAGTGGACTGGAACGCCTATTATAGCTGCCAACATGGATGGAGTTGGTGAGTTACAAGTAGCAAAAAGCTTAGCTCAATTTGATATAATGACATGTTTAACTAAACAACATAATATTAAAGTAATAAAACGTAACTCAGTAATTAAATCAATTTTTCCACATTTGGCACTAAGCACAGGAACTAGTGATGCAGACTATAAAAGACTTAACGAAATTTTAAAAGAATTTAGTTTTTTTGAATTTATATGCATTGATATCGCTAATGGTTATTCTGATCACTTTAGTAAATTTGTCAGATCTGTAAGAGAAAAATATCCAACTAAAACTATAATGGCAGGAAATGTAGTTACAGCTGATATGACGCAAGAATTAGTAATGAGTGGTGCCGACATAGTAAAAGTTGGCATAGGTCCGGGAAGTGTTTGTACAACACGCATACAAACTGGTGTTGGTTACCCGCAGCTAAGTGCAGTAATCGAATGTGCAGATGCTGCGCATGGGTTAGGAGCACATATTATTGCAGATGGAGGATGTGCTTGTCCCGGTGATGTGGCTAAAGCATTTGGTGGTGGAGCAGATTTTGTAATGCTTGGGGGTATGTTTGCTGGTCACGAAGAAGGTGGTGGCAAAAAAGTAAAAAAAAATGGATCACAATTTATAGAGTTTTATGGATCTAGCTCAGATACAGCTCTTGATAAACACTATGGTGGCTTAGCAGATTACAGGAGTAGCGAAGGTAAAAAAGTCCAATTGAAATATCGTGGTAAAATAAAAGATACTGTTTTGAATATCTTGGGTGGTGTTAGAAGTAGTTGTACATACGTTGGAGCACCTTCTTTAAAACAATTAAGTAAATGTACTACTTTCATTAGAGTAAACAAACAATTCAATGATACGTTTGGATAAACGTATAAGCTTTTAACTGGGTTAAAAATACTTATATATTTTATAATATGAAAAATAATTCTACAAAACATTCAAAGGTACTAATTTTAGGATCTGGTCCTGCGGGCTACACAGCTGCAATTTATGCAGCAAGAGCAATGTTAAAACCAATTTTAGTATATGGATCAGAACCAGGTGGACAACTTAATGCTACTACTGATGTGCAAAATTATCCTGGATATTCAGATGTTATACAGGGTCCTTGGTTAATGGATCAAATGAAAGAACAATCAAAAGCTGTAGGAACAGAAATGATTCAAGATCATATTAAAACAATTAATTTAAAAGAAAAACCATTTAAAGCTATAGGAGATAGTGGGCAAGAATATACGGGAGATACAATTATAATATCAACTGGAGCGCAAGCAAGATGGTTAAATTTAAAATCTGAACAAGAATTCAGAGGTTTTGGTGTTTCTGGTTGTGCTACATGCGATGGATTTTTTTTTAAAGAAAAAGAAGTTGCTGTAATCGGCGGAGGAAATGCTGCAGTAGAAGAAGCAATGTTCTTAACTAAGTTTGCTACCAAAGTAAAACTAATTCATAGAAGGGATAAATTGCGTGCAGAAAATTTATTACAAAAAAAATTAAAAGAAAACTCAAAAATAGAAATTATTTGGGATTCAATTTTAGAAGAAGTTGTGGGAGATAAAGATCCAAAAGGCGTCACAGGGATTAAAATTAAAAATATTAAAACAAATAAAACTTCTGATATTAAACTCCATGGGCTTTTCATAGCTATTGGACATGATCCGGCAACATCTCTATTTAAAGGTCAATTAGATATGGATAAAGAGGGATATTTAATAACTAAGCCAGATTCCACTATAACTAACATTCCTGGTGTTTTTGCAGCAGGGGATGTTAAAGATAAAATTTTTAGACAAGCGGTTACAGCTGCTGGGATGGGCTGTATGGCTGCACTTGAAGCAGAAAAACATTTATCAAACAACTAAACTTAAAAAAAAGTCGAATTTGCTCATAACAAATAGCAAGTAAACAGCTATATTAAGTTATGAAACAGGGAAAATATATTAAGACTTTTAAATTATTGCTTCCTTACTTATGGCCAGAAAAAAGAAGAGATTTAAAAATAAGAGTTAGTTTTGCTGTTGTCGCCCTAATCTTTGCAAAAATAGCAAGCGTTACTACCCCATTAGTATTAGGAGGCGCAGTAAACTCTCTAACGGAATTAAGTTCAGGTATTAATTTATTCATGTTGGTGCCAGTTGCTTTAATAGCTGGTTATAGTGTAACGAGAATAATTGCTTTCACGTTCGTTCAAGTTAGGGATGCTTTGTTTTCAAAAGTTTCACAACACTCTATTAGGCAAATATCTTTAAATATGTTTAGACATTTGCACAATCTTTCATTGCAATTCCATTTGAACAGACAAACGGGGGCGCTAGCAAAATATATAGATAGAGGAACTAAAGGAATAGATTTTCTTTTAAGATATGTGTTGTTTAACGTTGTTCCTACTTTTTTTGAGATATTCCTAGTTTCTGGAATTTTATTTTATCTGTATGGGCCGTGGTATGCAATTATAACACTTACAACTATTGGGCTATATTCTTATTTAACTTTTCAAATAACTGAATGGAGAAATGAATTTAGAAAAAGAATGAACCAGGCTGATAACGAGGTCAGTACAAAAATGATTGATAGTTTATTAAACTTTGAAACAGTTAAGTATTTTAATAATGAAAAATTTGAATTTGATAGACTTGACGAATCTTTGGAAGATTATGAATTAGCAGCCAACCAGAGTAGACATTCACTTTCATTATTAAATGTAGCTCAAACATTCATTATAATGCTTGGAATTACCATCATGTTAGTGATGTCTGCGTACGGCATTAAAGATGGAGTTATCGATGTTGGAGGCTTTGTCGTAATCAATGCTTATATGTTGCAGTTATACCAACCATTAAACTGGCTAGGTTCAGTCTATAGAGAAATTAGACAAGCGTTAACTGACATGGAAAATATGTTTAGTTTATTAGAGGTATCAACAGTATCCAAAGATAACCTTGAGGATATGCCTCAAGACAATAATGCTGAAATTAGATTTGATAAAGTTAGTTTTGATTACGATGTAAGGAGAACTATTATTAAAGATATTTCATTTACAGTTCCAAATGGAAAAAAAGTTGCAATTGTAGGGCCTACTGGGGCTGGGAAATCAACAATTAGTAGATTGCTTTTTAAATTTTACGACCCTAAAGCAGGAGGGATTTATATTAACAATAGAAATATAAATAATATCTCTCAAGAGTCTTTAAGACAAATAATTGGTGTCGTTCCACAAGACACGGTACTATTTAATGATAGCATCTATTATAATATAGCTTATGGAAATACTGAGGCCCCCAAAGAGAAGGTTATTAGTGCAGCTCAAAATGCGGATATACATAATTTCATATTAGCTCTTCCAGACGGTTACGAAACAATCGTTGGTGAAAGAGGTCTAAAATTATCTGGTGGCGAAAAACAAAGAGTTGCTATCGCAAGAACAATTTTAAAAAATCCTAAAATATTTTTCTTTGATGAAGCAACATCGGCTTTGGATAGCAGTACTGAAAAAGAAATTCAAAAAAACCTAGAAAATATTTCTAAAAATAAAACAACTTTAATAATTGCGCATCGTCTATCTACCGCCGCGAATGCTGACAACATTATTGTCCTTGATAAGGGCTCTATCATTGAACAAGGAACACATGAAAGCTTATTGTCGCAAAAAGGTAAGTACTTTGAGATGTGGGAAAAACAAAAACCTGAGTAAGGATTAATTATAAGTTATTTATTTCAGTAATTTGATGAAGCCAAAAAATTAATGCCGTTTTCATTTAAATCAAACTTTTGCAAAAAGTAGATATTTTTTCCAAAGCTTTTTTTAAATTTTCCATAGAAGTTGCATAAGATATTCTAAAGAAACCTTCTAAGCCAAATGCAGACCCTTGAACTACAGCAACACCACTATTCTCAAGTAGAGATTGAACAAAATCGGTATCAGTTTTAAGCTTATTTCCTCTTTTATCTTTTTTACCTAACAAATCTTTGCAGCTTGGAAAAACATAAAACGCTCCATCTGGATTTAAACAATTAATCCCATCAATTTTATTCAAATTTTTAACTACAAAGTCTCTTCTTTCTTTAAATGCGTCTGACCTTTCCTGAATAAAATTTTGATTGCCGTTTAATGCTTCGACTGCCGCAGCTTGACTTACAGATGAAGGATTAGATGTTGATTGAGACTGAATTTTTCCTATAGCTTTAATTATATCTTTTGGTCCAGCTGCATAACCAATTCTCCATCCAGTCATAGCGTACGATTTACTTACTCCATTCATAGTTAGCGTTCTATCTTTAAGTTTAGGAATTTGTGCAGTAGTAAAAAAACTAAAATTGTCATATTTTATATGTTCATAAATATCATCACTTAAAATATGTATTTTTTTATTCTTAATTAACACTTTAGATAAATTTTCTATTTCATTTTTTGTGTATCCTGCTCCAGTAGGATTTGATGGAGAATTGAGTATTAACCATTTTGTTTTTTTAGTAATAGCTTTTTGGAGTTTTTTTGGTGTTAATTTAAAACCCTCTTTTTCATCACATTTAATAATTTTTGGTTTACCGCCTGCTAATAAAACCATATCAGGATAAGAAACCCAGAATGGAGCTGGGATTACCACTTCGTCACCTTTGTCTAAAGTAGCCATAAAAGCATTATAGATTACCTGCTTTCCTCCAGTTCCAACTGTAATTTCATCGGTCGAGTACTTCAAATTATTTTCTCTTTTAAACTTATTTACTATCGCTTGCTTTAAAACCGGTGTTCCATCTACAGCTGTATATTTTGTATCCCCCCTGTTGATTGCTTCAATAGCTGCTTTTTTTATATTGTCTGGGGTGTCAAAATCTGGCTCACCAGCCCCTAATCCAATAATATCTTTGCCTGCGGCCTTTAATTCTCTAGCTTTTTGCGTAACCGCAATAGTAGGTGAGGGTTTAATTTTTTTTAAAGAGTTGGATATTATGCTCATTAATTTTATTATGTTTTAAAATTATTAAATTATTAAATTATTATTAACAATAATGCAAAATACAAATCAAGAAAAACCATCTTATTCAATGAATCAAGACCTTATTTTGGGAAAAAAGCTAGAAGGTGAAATTAAACTTTCTACTGTTAGCAATTTTGAGCCTGCGGGAGATCAACCAGCGGCAATAAAAAAACTTATTTTAGGTATAAAAAATAAAAAGGATGAACAAGTTTTGCTAGGTGTTACTGGGTCAGGAAAAACTTTCACAATGGCAAAAATAATAGAAGAATTAAATAGACCTAGTTTGATACTGGCCCCAAATAAAACTCTTGCAGCACAATTATATGGTGAGATGAAAAATTTTTTTCCAAATAATGCGGTGGAATACTTTGTTTCTTATTATGATTATTATACACCGGAAGCTTATGTCCCAAGATCTGATACTTATATAGAAAAAGAATCGTCAATTAATGAACAGATTGATCGAATGCGACACTCAGCAACTCGATCATTAATTGAAAGAGATGATGTAATAATAGTTGCCAGTGTGTCTTGCATCTATGGTTTGGGATCAGTCGAATCATATAGCAAAATGACTTTAGGTATAAAAAAAAATAATGAATATAACCGGGAAAAAATTATTAAAACTTTTGTTGATTTGCAATATAAACGTAATGATCAAAATTTTTATAGAGGAACATTTAGAGTAAGAGGAGATAATTTAGAAATTTTTCCTTCACATTTGGAAGATAAAGCTTGGAGAATTTCAATCTTTAAAGATAAGATAGATAGTATAGTAGAATTTGATCCGTTAACTGGAAATAAATTAAAAGATTTAGAATTTATAAAAATTTATGCAAACAGCCATTATATAACACCTAAGCCAACTCTTGAGCAGGCAATAAAAGAAATAAAAAAAGAATTAAAATTAACATTAGAAAAACATAAGTCAGAAAATAAACTCTTAGAAGCTCAAAGATTGGATGAAAGAACACGTTTTGATCTAGAGATGCTAGAAGCTACAGGAACTTGCGCAGGTATAGAAAATTATTCAAGATTTTTAACTGGAAGAAGCCCAGGTGAGCCACCTCCTACCTTATTTGAGTATTTTCCTGATAATACTTTAATTTTTGTGGACGAAAGTCATGTAACCGTTCCTCAACTAAATGGAATGTATAAAGGAGATTATACTAGAAAAAAAACTCTATCTGAATATGGATTTAGGTTGCCATCTTGCATGGATAATAGACCACTAAAATTTGAAGAGTGGAACGCAATGAGGACTCAAACAATTTTCGTTTCTGCAACTCCTGGACCCTGGGAACTGGAACAGACATCTGGAAAATTTACTGAACAAGTTATTCGTCCAACGGGTCTATGTGATCCTGAAATTCAAATTAGACCAGCAAAAAATCAAGTGGACGACCTTTTGGCAGAATGTAAAGAAGTTATTAAAAAAAATTACAGATGTTTAGTGACAACATTAACAAAAAAAATGTCTGAAGACTTAACTGAATATCTTCATGAAAATGGCATTAGAGTTAGATATATGCATTCAGACATAGACACCCTAGAAAGAATTGAGATTATGAGAGATTTAAGAATAGGTGCGTTTGACGTGTTAGTTGGAATAAATTTATTAAGAGAAGGGTTAGATATTCCTGAATGCGGTTTAGTAGCCATTTTAGATGCTGACAAAGAAGGATTTTTAAGATCTGAAAGATCTCTAATTCAAACCATTGGAAGAGCGGCAAGAAATATAGAAGGAAAAGCAATACTTTATGCTGATAAAAAAACCAAAAGTATAGAAAAAGCTATTCAAGAAACAGATAGGAGGCGAAAAATACAAGAAAAATATAATAAAAAAAATAATATTACCGCAACATCTATTAAAAAAGATATTTCTGATATTTTACAAAGTGTTTATGAAAAAGATTATGCAAAGAGTAATTTAAATATTGAATTGGGATATAATCTCAAAAAACATTTAAAAGCACTCAAAAAGAAAATGAAAGAATCTGCTGAAAACCTTGAGTTTGAAGAGGCGGCTAAAATAAGAGATGAAATTAGAAAATTAGAAGCTTCAGAATTAGAAATTGGTATAAATCCAAAACTAAGGAAATCAAAACAAAATGATAAGGTTTATCCTGTGGGTAGATCAACACAAGGTAAACCGGGCACAAGACCAAAAAGAAAAAGGTAAATATAAATGAAAAATAAAAACTTATTAATTACGGGTGGATCTACAAGAATTGGAAAAGAAATAGCACTCTATTTTTCAAAAAAAGGGTGGAATATTGCTATTCATTACTTTAAATCATCCTCTGAAGCTAAAAAGTTAAAAAGTATTATAGAAAAAAACTCTGTAAAAGTAGTTTTAATTAAAGCTGACCTTAAAAATAAAAAGCAGGTAGAAAAAATTATTCCTAATGCCATAAAAAAATTAGGCAACATTGATTGTTTGGTTAATAATGCAGCGTTGTTTGAAAAGGATGATATTTTAAACTTTACAAATAAAAGCTGGAACGATCATTTAAATATCAATCTTCTTGCCCCTACTATTTTAATAAAATATTTTGCAAAACAAGCATCTAAAAATAAATTATCTAACATAATTAATATTATTGATCAAAGAGTTTTTAAACTTACCCCTATTTTTATGTCTTATACTTTAAGCAAAAGCGCACTTTATA
>Ga0115002_10006740_pt1 | contig 13104 bp, 8 predicted proteins | sample ArcticOcean_MG_C_8_FD_89576 | JGI IMG/M metagenome (GOLD analysis project Ga0115002, IMG submission 89576) | Marine microbial communities from western Arctic Ocean - ArcticOcean_MG_CB11_86 | ecosystem: Environmental > Aquatic > Marine > Oceanic | place: Arctic Ocean: Canada Basin | collected...
GATCAAGAATGATGTTCAGTCGCGCTTCGATGTCCGACAATGCTGCGGGGTCCACGACGATCTGCTCTTCGTAATGGCGTAAATCCCGCACTGCATCGTCGAAGAGCGCAAGTGCGGAGGTGAGCGTTGATTGGGCGGTGGCGAGGTCTGGGTGGTCGTCGTCGATGCTATTGATCTGAGTGACGGCTTGCCGCGGCGCGTCGAGTTCCTGCAAGCATTGCAACGCTGACCCGACGACCTGCAACAGTTCACCGGCCTGACCCAGGCGTTTTTGCTCGCCGGTAATGGTGACAAACTCGCCATCCGTGAGTCCCAATTCATCGAATTCTTGCAGTTGGTAGACCAGCAGCTCCTGGCGATCGCGTTGCGCAGATAGGTTTGCTTGCGCCGCGTCGATTTGCCGACAGGTACCCTGCCACTGGCGATACAGATCAGCGACCTCTCGAGCCGCTTTGGCTTGCCCGGCAAATTCGTCCAGCAGGGTCAGTTGGGTGCGTGGATCGGCCAGTTGCTGATGTTCGTTTTGACCGTAGACCTCGACCAAGTGCTGTGCGATCGATTGCAATTGCTGCAGGGTGACGGGGGTGCCGTTGACGAACGCACGAGATCGTCCTTCACTCGAAACCACGCGCCGAATCAGGCAATGATCGGCCTCTTCTGCCAGCAGCTCATCATCACGAAGCAGTTGCTGCAACGTGGTCGAGTTATTGATGTCGAACTCGGCACTGATATTGGCTTTGCTTGCGCCTGGGCGCACCACGTCGGCGCGAGCGCGGTCGCCGAGCAGAAGGCCGAGGGCACCCAACAAAATTGATTTACCGGCACCGGATTCGCCGGTGATCGTGGTTAGTCCGGTTTGAAACTGAATATCCAAAGTGTCGACTAGTACATAATTCTGAATGGTGAGTTGTTTCAGCATTACGTAGCCGGCTTGGTAACCTGTTTCGTTGGATAAGTGCGTGGCTAGCGTAACATCAAAGCCTTCAGCGTGCCGGTCACCGGGCACACGTTGTCGAGCGCAGAATAACGCCCTCGCCAGTGAGGTGGTGATGCGTTGTTCCATAATGAGGTGCAAGAACGCGTATACACTGGTATAAGAAATCGAACTGCACAGGCGTGAGTGATGAGTCTAGATAGTCATCAGCAAGTAGATGAACGGGCGCAGCAACTGTTTAAGCTGCTCGTTGAGCAGTATATTGCCGATGGCCATCCGGTCGCATCCAAGTCGCTCGCGACGATGCCTGGTGTAGAGGTTTCATCTGCCACTGTGCGCAATGTCATGGGCGAGCTGGAAGCACGTGGTCTGGTGAGCTCGCCGCATACCTCTTCCGGCAAGATTCCAACTCAGTTGGGGTTACGGTTTTTTGTCGACAGTCTCTTGAGCGTCGAGCCTTGGGATGCGGTGCGCGAGCGCGAGATCGAGTTCGAGCTCAATCGTGACCTCGCACCATCCGAGCTGATTACCGTGGCATCGGACCTTTTGTCGCACATCACGCAGATGACATGTTTGATCACTACGCCGCGGCGCAACCAAGTCATATTACGTCATGTGGAATTCTTGCAGCTCGATGAAGATCGGGTACTGGTGATCTTGGTGCTGAACGATCGCGAGGTGCAGAATCGGGTCATCCACACCGACCGTGCCTTTACCCACATCGAATTGACTCAATCTGCGAATTTTCTCAATCACGAATTCGGTGGGCGCTCCTTGCTCGAGATCCGAAGGCAGATTTTCGACGGCATGCAGGCCGACAAAGATCGCATGGATGAACTCATGCAGAGTGCGTTGGATATGGCAGCGGCCGCATTTGAGGAACCTGACGACGAGGGCCAGGAACTGGTCGTGAGCGGCGAGGGGCGCCTCCTCGACTTTGCCAGCGACACCGGCTCGGTACGCACGTTGTTCGATGCAATATCGCGCAAAGGCAGAGTGCTGCATTTGCTCGATCGCTGTCTCGAAAGCACCGGCGTGCAGCTATTTATCGGCGATGAAACCGGCTATCAGCCGTTGGAAGAGATGTCGCTTGTGACCAAACCTTACGAGGTGAATGGCCAACTGGCAGGCGTTCTGGGCGTCATTGGACCGACGCGTATGGATTATAAGGATGTTATTCCCGTGGTAGATGTCACCGCACGCCTGTTGGGCGCTGCGATGCGGTATGGCTAAGTCTCTGTGAGAGCGGCTTTAGCCGCGGCAGAAACAAAAGCTCTCAGCCAATTCTGGCTTATGAATCGCGGCTAAAGCCACTCTCACACGGATTAACAACACCCTCTTTAGCACTTTTTCCCGCATTTCGCGCCTCCGCTTGGCTCCGCCTCGCACATCCATGTGCTCGTTTGGCAGAATAATCAACCACTTATAGCGGTCGATTTTGCTTGGCCTTCCCTGGCCGGAACTTAGAGGCTGTTTTACAACAGCCTCTAAAAGACGCTCCCACACCCCTATCCCGCCACATAGATCACAAATTGCCCTTGTAATTTGACTCCCAAACCCTCATATACCCCGCCATCAAGTTTGTTTGATCGTAAATAGGACCCACCTTCAATGGTAGAAGAGAACAATCCTAAGGATGAATCGCCCGAATTGATTGACGCAGCTGCAGTGGCAAAAGCTGAAGCGGCCATAAGACAAGCGCTGGATGAGGCGCAGGGCGAGGCTCAAGAGGCTGGCGCGGAAGAAGACGTCGTTGTCGATCTCGAAACCCTTGCCGAGGAAGTCGTCCAACTCAAGGACCAAGTGCTGCGCAGTGCCGCGGAAATGGAGAACGTGCGTCGTCGTGCCCAGCGCGATATGGAAAATGCGCACAAATTTGCGGTCGAGAAGCTCATCAATGACCTATTTCCCGTGCTCGACAGCTTGGAAAAAACGGTTGAAACGGCGAGTACGATCGAAGGCGCAAGCGCCATCACCGAAGGTGTGGGTCTGTCTCTGAAGCTATTCACCGAGACATTGGTAAAGTCTGGCGCCGAGCAGATCGACCCGTTGGGCGAGCCGTTCGACCCACAGCTGCATGAGGCTCTGACCGTGGTGCCGAATCCGGACGCGGAGCCAAATTCGATCATGGATGTAATGCAGAAAGGCTACGTGCTCAATGGAAGGCTGGTGCGGGCGGCGAAAGTGATTGTCGTCAAACCGCCTGAGGACTAATTCGGGGAAATTTGGGGTGAGTTGGGCCTTGAACTATCGCGGTCTGACCAAATATAGAGTGCAGAACATTTATGGCCGTAATAAGGGTCGTGAAGCAGGTTTAGTAGATATTTAGCGGATATAGGAAGGACAGCAGAGATGGGTAAAATCATCGGAATTGACCTGGGGACCACCAACTCTTGCGTGGCGGTGCTCGAAGGCGGCGCCCCACGAGTGATCGAAAACTCGGAAGGCGATCGCACGACGCCGTCAATCGTTGCGTACACTGAGGATGGCGAAATCTTGGTCGGGCAAAATGCCAAGCGCCAAGCGGTCACCAACCCCACCAATACCGTGTTTGCGGTTAAACGCCTGATCGGCCGGCGCTTTGCCGACGACGTCGTGCAAAGAGACATCAAGATGGTGCCGTATACCATCGCCGAAGCGTCGAATGGCGATGCTTGGATTGATGTCAAAGGCGAACAGCTAGCGCCGCCGCAGATCTCTGCCGAAATCTTGAAGAAGATGAAAAAGACGGCCGAGGAGTATCTCGGCGAAGACGTCACCGAGGCGGTCATCACGGTGCCTGCGTATTTCAATGATTCGCAGCGTCAGGCTACCAAGGATGCCGGCAAGATCGCGGGTCTCGAGGTCAAGCGCATCATCAACGAGCCCACGGCGGCGGCGTTGGCTTATGGGCTCGACAAGAAACGCGGTGACGCCAAGATCGCGGTCTACGACCTGGGTGGCGGCACATTCGACGTCTCAATTATTGAGATTGCCGAAGTCGACGGCGAACACCAGTTCGAGGTGTTGTCGACGAATGGGGATACGTTCCTCGGCGGTGAGGATTTCGACCTCAAAATCATCGACTACCTCGCCGAAGAGTTTCAAAGGGAAAACAAAGTCGATCTGCACACGGATCCGTTGGCCTTGCAACGTCTGAAGGAAGCCGCGGAAAAAGCCAAGATCGAGCTGTCGAACAGCCAGCAAACAGAAATTAATCTGCCGTACATCACGGCGGATAACACTGGTCCCAAGCACTTGGTGCTGAAACTCACGCGAGCCAAGCTCGAATCCTTGGTTGGCCACCTCGTTGCCAATACGATCGGCCCGTGCCGCACGGCGCTTGACGATGCGTCGATGACCGTTAAGGACATTGACGACGTCATCCTAGTAGGGGGTCAAACCCGGATGCCGTTGGTACAGGAGAAGGTCAAGGATTTCTTCGGCCAGGAAGCAAAGCGGGATGTGAACCCGGACGAAGCGGTTGCGATGGGTGCTGCCATTCAAGCGGCGGTCTTGTCGGGCGAGGTCAAAGACGTGCTGTTGCTCGACGTCACCCCATTGTCGTTGGGCATCGAGACCCTGGGTCAGGTGATGAGTACTTTGATCGAAAAGAACACCACGATCCCGACCAAGAAGACTCAAGTCTTCTCGACTGCGGACGACAACCAAACGGCCGTGACCATTCACGTGCTGCAAGGCGAACGTAAGCAAGCGGGACAGAACAAGTCGCTGGGACGCTTCGATCTAGCTGAGATCCCACCGGCGCCGCGTGGCATGCCGCAAGTCGAGGTGGCGTTCGACCTGGACGCCAACGGCATCTTGAATGTGTCGGCAACGGACAAGGCCACCGGCAAAGAGCAGTCGATCATCATCAAGGCGAACAGTGGATTATCGGATGAAGAGATCGATCAGATGGTGCGCGATGCCGAAGCCCACTCCGAGGAAGATAAGAAATTCGAGGAGATGGTGACGCTGCGCAACCAAGCCGATGGTCTGATCCATGGCGCCCGTAAAGCGGTAGTAGACGCGGGTGAAACAGCGACCGACGAAGAAAAGTCGGCTATTGAGACCGCAGCGACAGAGCTTGAAGAAGCGCTCAAGGGCGAAGACAAGGAAGCCATTGAAGCCAAAATGCAAACGCTGTCACAAGCATCTGCAGGGCTAGCGCAGAAAATGTACGAAGAGCAAGCCCAAGCGGCGGCTGCGGACGGCGCACAGCCGGAAGATGGCGCGTCTGCCGAGCCCGAAGATGGCGAAACGGTCGATGCGGAATTTGAGGAAGTTAAGGACGACGACAAGTAAGATTAGCGGCCATAAATGCAGTAGCGGCAAAGTCGGCTCAGGAGAGCCGGCTTTTTTGCATCGTAAGATCATCAAGACGAGCAGGTTGAAGCGCGACTAACTAGTGCGCGTCCCAAAAGCGAAGTATTGGGTGTCGCGCGCTCGAGGGCATGGATGCCCGAGTCAATTTCCTTAGGGAATTGGGAGGTTTGCGGAGCAAACCGTCGGAGTGAAATTGCCACGATGGCAATTTCTGGACAAGAACTGACTAGCTCACTAGAGGCGGAAGAGCGAAGTAATCATGGCCAAGAGAGACTACTACGAAGTGCTGGGCGTCGGCCGCGACGCCTCCAACGACGAGCTCAAAAAGGCTTATCGACGGCTCGCCATGAAATACCATCCTGACCGCAATTCGGACGAGCCGGGTTCGGAGGAGAAGTTCAAAGAGGCCAGTGAAGCCTACGAAGTGCTCACGGACGAGGAAAAACGTCCAGCCTATGATCGGTTTGGTCATGCCGGGGTCGACCAAGCCCAAGGCGGCGGTTTCAGTCAAGACGGTAATCTCGGCGATATGTTTGGCGATGTTTTCGGTGACATCTTCGGCGGCCGTGGCCGGTCCAACGGTGTCTCCCGCGGGTCGGATTTACGCTACAACCTGAACCTCGACCTCGAGCAAGCCGTGACCGGTGATTCTATCGAGGTCCGCATTCCGGTATTGGCTGGGTGTGAAGATTGTGATGGGTCCGGCTCAGCCGCCGGAACCTCGGCGACGACCTGTCCCGAGTGTAATGGCGCCGGCCAGGTTCGCGTGTCGCAAGGTTTTTTCTCCCTGCAGCAAACGTGTCCGCGCTGTCGCGGCCAGGGTCGCGTCATTACTGATCCGTGCCGCACGTGCAGTGGCGCAGGCCGCGTCGAAAAGCGTAAGACGCTGTCCGTGAAAGTGCCTGCAGGTGTGGATACCGGTGACCGCATTCGGTTAACGGGCGAAGGCGAAGCCGGCATGAGCGGTGGTCCACCGGGTGACTTGTACGTGCAGATCGAAGTCACAGACCATCCGATTTTTGTCCGCGAGGGCCGCCATTTATATTGCGAAGTGCCTATTTCCATACCGGATGCTGCGTTAGGTGGAGAACTCGAGGTGCCGACGCTCGACGGTCGGGTCAAGTTGAAGATTCCGGCCGAGACGCAAACGGGTAAAGTCTTCCGTTTACGCGGCAAGGGTGTCACCCTAGTGCGCGGCGGCGGCGTGGGCGATTTGTTGTGCAAGGTATTGATCGAAACACCGATCAAGCTGACCGATCGACAAAAGGAACTACTGAAAGAATTCAGAGCGAGTCTGGGTGAGAACGATCGGCATTCGCCGAAAGAAAAATCCTGGTTCGACGGCGTGAAAAATTTCTTTGAAGGGTTAAAACCCTAATCTGTGTGGGACCGGAGCGCAGCGGAGTAGAAAAAGTGCTTCAGAGGGTGTTTTGCGACACCCTCTAAAGCCGCTCCCACACCAGGGCTTTCGGCCATAACAAAAGGGGGATTTCATGACTCGAGTTGCCATCGCCGGTGCGGCGGGCCGCATGGGCAAAATGCTGGTTCAGGCCGTGCATGAAGCGCAGGGTTTGCAGTTGGGTGCCGCGTTTGAGCGCGAGGACAGCACGTTATTGGGCGCAGACGCCGGCGAGGTCGCGGGCGTTGCGGCGCTCGATGTAGCCATCACTGCCGATCCAGCCGCGCAAAGCGATCTGTTCGACGTCGTCATAGATTTTACCGTGCCGGCCGCCACGTTGGCGCTCGCTAAAGTGTGCCTCGCGAATGGTAAAGCCATGGTAGTAGGTACGACGGGCTTCACGGACAGCGAGTTGGCTGATCTGCATCAAGCCGCCGAATCGATCGCGCTCTTCATGGCACCGAACATGAGTGTCGGCGTGAACTTGGTTTTCAAGCTCATTGAAATTGCCGCCGGCGCACTAGGTGATTCGGTGGACGTTGAGGTTATGGAGACCCATCACCGGCATAAGGTCGACGCGCCTTCGGGCACTGCGGTCAGGATGGGCGAAGTGTTGGCGCAAACCCTGGGCCGCGATCTTGCCACGGTGGCGCAATATGGCCGCGAAGGCATTACCGGCGAGCGCAAGCGCGAAACGATTGGCTTCCACTCGCTGCGCACGGGCGATGTGGTGGGTGATCACATGGTGGTCTTTGCCGGAGAAGGCGAGCGCATTGAAATCACCCACCGTGCGAATAGCCGCATGAATTTTGCGCAAGGCGCGATTCGCGCGGTCGCCTGGCTCGAGGGCAAACCGCCCGGCTTGTACGACATGCAAGAACTTCTGGACCTGTAGGGAACGTTACTCCGACCCCATGCCTATTAGTTGACTCCAATGCCACTTTTTATCTTTTTCTGCTGATTTTTCGCGGCGGCATCAGTAGACTACCCACCCCAAGCGCGACCTAAGCACACACCTGATTTTTGCGCTTGGTGAGCCTTACGAGCGCGCTGTCGAACATGACGGACGCCATTGTCTACCTGCATTGAATAGCTGCACTGAAAGGAAGCACGATCGTTGATACCGGCTTTATTAGCCCTAGAAGACGGTAGCGTATTTTACGGCCGATCGATTGGTATTGCGGGCTCAACCGTAGGCGAAGTCGTTTTCAATACGGCGATGACCGGTTATCAAGAAATCCTGACTGACCCCTCCTACGCCAAGCAAATTGTCACGTTGACCTATCCGCAGATCGGCAATACCGGTACCAATGAAGAAGATAACGAGTCGAATTCGGTCTGGTGCAGTGGTCTGATCATTCGGCAGACCCCTAAGCAGGTGAGTAGCTGGCGGCAGCAGCAGTCGCTGCCTGAATTCCTCGAGTCAAACGGCGTAGTGGCGATCGCCGATATCGATACGCGCAAACTGACTCGGCACATTCGCGCGAGCGGTGCGCTTGCCGGTTGTATTGTCGCGGGGGAAGACGCGGCTTCAGAATCCGGTCGCGATCGGGCGTTGCGAGAAGCTCGGGCCTTTCCGGGCCTAGCCGGAATGGATCTTGCTCAAGTAGTGACCGGTAAACAGCGATCCTGGGTGCAGACTTCGTGGGTGATCAATGAAGGCTATGGTGAGCTCGACGAAGAGCAGTTCCACGTCGTGGCGTACGACTTTGGCGTGAAGCGCAACATCCTGCGACTACTGGCCAGTCGCGGCTGCCGGGTGACGGTGGTGCCTGCGCAAACGCCTGCTGCCGAGGCACTTGCCCACAAGCCGGATGGCGTATTTCTCTCGAACGGCCCGGGCGATCCAGAGCCGTGCGACTACGCGATTTCCGCGATAGGAGACATCCTAGAAACCAATCTACCCGTATTCGGCATCTGCCTGGGCCACCAGCTGTTGTCGATTGCCAGTGGCGCAAAGACCGTGAAGATGCCGCACGGGCACCATGGCGCCAACCATCCGGTCAAGGATCTCGAATCGGACAAGGTCATTATCACCAGCCAAAATCATGGGTTCGCGGTGGACGGGGACAGCCTGCCGAGTAATCTGAAGTGCACTCATGTCTCGCTGTTCGACGGTACCGTGCAAGGGGTTGCGCGCACCGACGCGCCCGCGTTTGGTTTCCAGGGCCATCCCGAAGCCAGCCCCGGCCCGCAGGATTGCCAATATTTATTCGATCAGTTCATCGATCTAATGCGCGCAGCCAAATAGATGCCTAAGCGTACAGACATCGAAACGGTACTCATTTTGGGCGCGGGTCCCATCATCATCGTGACAGGGCGCCTGGCCTGGGTGGTTAAGTATGCCTAAGCGTACAGATATCCAATCAGTTCTAATCCTGGGAGCGGGTCCAATTATTATCGGCCAGGCGTGCGAGTTTGATTACTCGGGCGCGCAAGCGTGCAAAGCGCTCAGGGACGAAGGCTATCGAGTAGTGTTGGTCAATTCGAACCCGGCGACCATCATGACCGACCCTGCGATGGCTGATGCAACGTATGTCGAGCCAGTGGAATGGTCCACCATCGCGCGCATCATCGCGCAAGAAAAACCCGATGCGTTGCTGCCGACCATGGGTGGTCAGACCGCACTGAATTGCGCGCTCGACTTGGTGCGCGAAGGGGTGCTCGAAGAGCATGGCGTCGAGTTGATCGGCGCAAGCCAAGACGCGATCGACAAAGCCGAGGATCGTGAGCGCTTCGGCCGCGCCATGAAGCGAATTGGTCTGGCGACGCCTCGCTCGGCGATTGCCCACAGCTTGGAAGAGGCGTTACAACAGCAAAGTCAGCTTGGCTTCCCCTGCGTCATTCGACCGTCGTTTACCCTGGGTGGCAGTGGCGGCGGCGTGGCATACAACCAAGAAGAATTCATCGAGATTTGCGAGCGCGGGTTGGATTTGTCGCCCACAACCGAGCTTCTGATTGACGAGTCATTGCTCGGTTGGAAAGAGTTCGAGATGGAAGTGGTCCGTGATCACGCGGACAACTGCATCATCGTTTGCTCGATCGAGAACCTGGATCCGATGGGTGTGCATACCGGAGACAGCATCACGGTAGCGCCGGCGCAGACGTTGACTGACAAGGAATATCAGTTGTTGCGCAATGCATCGATCGCGGTGCTGCGCGAGATTGGGGTCGATACAGGCGGGTCCAATGTACAGTTTGCGATTAACCCGGAAGATGGTCAAATCGTTGTGATCGAAATGAACCCGCGCGTTTCGAGGTCCTCCGCGTTGGCGTCCAAAGCGACCGGTTTTCCGATCGCCAAGATCGCCGCTAAATTGGCGGTTGGGTACACGCTCGATGAACTTGATAACGACATCACTGGCGGTGTGACTCCGGCCTCTTTCGAACCGTCAATCGATTACGTGGTGACTAAAGTGCCGCGCTTTACGTTCGAGAAATTCAGTCAGGCGGATCCGCGCCTCACTACGCAGATGAAATCTGTTGGTGAAGTAATGGCGATTGGTCGAACGTTCCAAGAGTCGTTGCAAAAAGCGCTGCGTGGGTTGGAAACAGGTAAGGTTGGCCTCGACCCGATCATCGATGTGCATGCGCCAGCATGGGAGGCGGAACTCAAGCGCGAGTTGCGCAGTCCAGGGGCGGAACGCATATGGTACGTGGCCGATGCGTTTCGGGTCGGCATGTCGGTCCAGCAGTTATTTGACGACACCGCGATTGATCCGTGGTTTCTCGCCGAAATCGAAGATCTGATTCACGAAGAAAAAGCCCTCGAAAACCAAGCCGAGGAAGCATTGACCCGCGACGACTGGTACCGTTTGAAACAGAAAGGTTTTTCCGACGCGCGACTCGCGCAATTGCTCGACACCAGTGAGGTCCAGGTGCGTGTACTGCGCCAGGAACTGGACGTAAGGCCGGTGTTTCGTCGCGTCGATACGTGCGCCGCCGAATTCCCGGCCAGCAGCGCCTACATGTATTCGACCTATGAGGACGAGTGCGAGGCGAATCCATCCTCGCGCAAGAAGATCATGGTGTTGGGCGGCGGACCGAATCGCATAGGCCAAGGCATTGAGTTCGATTATTGCTGCGTGCACGCCGCCCTTGCGATGCGGGAGGATGGCTATGAAACCATCATGGTCAATTGCAACCCGGAGACGGTGTCCACCGACTACGACACGTCGGATCGTTTGTACTTTGAACCGGTGACGCTCGAAGACGTATTGGCGATCGTCGATGTCGAACAACCCATGGGCGTGATCGTGCAGTTCGGTGGCCAGACGCCGCTCAAGCTTGCACATGCTCTGGAACAAGCCGGCGTAAACATTATCGGCACCAGTCCCGATGCGATTGATCGTGCCGAAGACCGCGAGCGATTTGGCCAGATGGTTGAAAAGTTGGAGCTCAAGCAGCCGTCTAATCGGCTCGCATCCAGCTTGCAACAAGGGGTCACGCGGGCCGAAGAAATTGGCTACCCGATTGTCGTGCGACCGTCATACGTGTTGGGCGGAAGGGCCATGGAGATCGTCTACAACGGTGATGAGTTGCGTCAGTACATGCAAAGTGCAGTCGATGTATCAAACGACTCACCGGTCTTGTTGGACCGCTTTTTGGACCAAGCCGTTGAGGTAGACGTGGATGTGGTTTGTGATGGTAACGACGTGGTCATTGGCGCGATCATGCAACACATTGAACAAGCCGGGATCCATTCCGGCGATTCAGCGTGCTCGTTGCCGCCGTATAACCTGGCGATGGACGTTCAGGATCTCATACGCGAGCAAGTGAAAATCATCGCGATCGAGCTGCAAGTGGTTGGCCTCATGAACGTCCAAATGGCTGTCCAGCATAATGAGATTTACGTTTTGGAAGTGAATCCTCGTGCGTCGCGCACAGTGCCGTTCGTGTCCAAGTGTATTGGCGAATCGCTAGCCAAAGTAGCGGCGCGTTGCATGGCGGGGACCACACTGAAGGACCAAGGCTTCATGAAAGAAGTGATTCCCAAGAACTTTCACGTCAAGGAATCGGTCTTTCCATTCAACAAATTTCCGGGTCAGGATCCGATTCTCGGGCCGGAGATGAAATCAACTGGGGAGGTCATGGGCGTGGGCGAGACCTTTGGCGAAGCGTTTGCCAAAGCGTCATTGGCGGCAGGTGACACCCTACCAAGCGGCGGGCGCGCGTTTATCAGCGTGCGTGAACCGGATAAGCATGGCATTGCGCAGGTGGGTCTTGATCTGGTCGATTTGGGTTTCAGCTTGGTCGCGACACCCGGTACGCAGCGCGTTTTGGCAGCCAGCGGGATTGAATGCAGTGTTATTCACAAGGTGAATGAGGGACGTCCGGATGTCGCCGATATGGTTAAGAACGAGCAAATCGACCTTATCATCAACACCACAGAGGGACGTCAGTCCATCGCCGACTCGGCCGTCATCCGCCGACTCGCGTTGCAGAAAAAAGTATGTTACACCACGACCCTAGCGGGTGGTGAAGCGTTGTGCATTGCCATTCGTCAAGGACGAGGGGAGCAAGTGCGACGGTTGCAAGATCTGCACCGGGCACTCGCGTAATACGCCATCACGGTAACCCGTAGTGGCTAAGTGTCAGCAAATACTGGGTGCGAGAGATGTCGAATCCGATGACAGTGGGTGGGGAACGCGCACTGCGAGATGAATTAAGGAATCGCAAAGGTGAAATGCGCCAAACAATCACCCAAGCGATTGCTGAAGCGCGCGCGCATGGCGACCTGAAGGAAAACGCCGAATACCATGCGGCGCGTGAACAACAAGGCTTCAACGAAGGCCGCATTCAAGAAATTGAGAGCCGGCTCGCCGACGCCCAAATCATCGACATATCCAAGATCCCAGCGGGCGACAAAGTTATTTTCGGCTCAACCGTATCGTTGATCGATGTCGCCACCGACGAGACGATTACCTACCAGATCGTCGGTGAGGATGAAGCGGATGTTAAAGTCAGCAAATTGTCCGTGATGTCTCCAATCGGTCGTGCCTTGATAGCTAAAAGTGTCGGCGATGTTGTCCTCGTGAATACGCCGGGCGGCGATCATGAGTATGAGGTCGACAGCGTCGAGTACGTGAGCACGTAAGAGGCTGCGATCACGACGTGTTGGAGTCTGATTTTGTTCCCGCTATGGGACTATCCCACGTTCGAGAATCCGATGACTGCGGGTAATGCAGTTAGGTTTTACGATGGCGCGTCGAAACGATGGTTCGAAATGACCATCGCCCAAGGGGGACGGTGCTGTAACGTCACATCGCGAAGAGCTATCGATTGAAGGAGCGATTGAAGGAGCGATTGAAGGAGCGATTGAAGAAGCGCCAGTTTAGGAGGCGAGTGTGCGAGATTTAAGAGACGTAGAGGTAAGCACCGATTCTGCGGCGGACATTGAGGAGTTCGAGCTTGCGCTTAAAGATTTTCAAACCTACACGGGCGACCCAATCGAACGAATCGAGCA
>Ga0115002_10006743_pt1 | contig 13102 bp, 5 predicted proteins | sample ArcticOcean_MG_C_8_FD_89576 | JGI IMG/M metagenome (GOLD analysis project Ga0115002, IMG submission 89576) | Marine microbial communities from western Arctic Ocean - ArcticOcean_MG_CB11_86 | ecosystem: Environmental > Aquatic > Marine > Oceanic | place: Arctic Ocean: Canada Basin | collected...
AAACATAGTTATTTTTTTACAATTAATTTGATTATATTTTTTAATATAATTATCTATATGTTTTAAAATATTTTTTTTTAAAAAATCTTGTGATAAAAAATTATCTTTTTGTTTTGATTTATTTTTTTCTAATAATCTTACATTTTCAATTTTTTTAAATTTTTTTTTGTTAATTTTAGAAAATTCAATAAAGTTCAATAATTTTTCCATTACTTGTTCATTTACATATTTTAAATTAATAAAAATACCATTATTATTTTCTGTATATTTAATATTATTATTTAATATAATTTTAAAAATTTCTATATATTCGTTTTTATTTAAATTTTTAATATCTTTTTTTAAATTAATTTTTTGTTTAAGTAACATTATATAATAAATATAAATAAATATTTTTCTATAAACTTATATTTTTTCAATAAATTCTCCAACTACAAAAATTTTATCAGTATTTAATTTAAATCTTTTAGCAATAATTTTTATTTTAATTGTATCTCCTATTTCTATATTTTTCATTAAATTATATTTACTTTCTAATTTATCATTATTATGTTGTTGTAAAGGAACAACAATAGATAATGGTATAGGTGTAGTACAAAATAATCCTACTTTATTTTTATTAGCTATTTTTGTTATAATCTCTTGACCTTCTTGTGGTTTACAAATACTTGCTTTGTATTCTACTTCATAAATTAATGTACCTTTTAGTGTAAATGATTGTAATGTACCTAATGTTCTTCTTAATATTTTAATACTTTCTTTATTTATAAAACCTTCTTTTGAACATTTATTCCCTATTTTTTCTTTTATTTTTTTCAATAAAATACTATTAATAAAATTTGTATTATTTATATTAGAAATTATATCATGTCCACATAATCTAATTTTTGTTTTTAAAATATTTACAAAAAATAATTGATTTTCCATTTTTATTTTATATAATTAATATATTATTTTTTAATCAAATTTTTAATTTATTTAATTAATTTTAAATTTTTCTTTAACTTTATAAATATTAATTAATTCCAGTAATAAATATTGTTCTGCATTATAATAATTTAAAAATAAATTATCACTGTTAAGTTTATATATGTCCAGCCCCTTTCCATCATGGTTGTCCAATGCTATGTGATTACGCTGTTTTTTTTTTAATAAATTTATTAAAATTATTAATTCAGTATTTAAAAAATAAATTTTCTTTTGTTGTAAAAAATTATCTAAATATAATGTTACAGCTTTTTGGGTTTTGGTTTTAGTTGGATTTTTAATTTCAATCTTTTTTTGTTTACTAATATCAAAATTTATACAAATTTCAATTTTTTTCATTTTATCTTTGTTTAAATCTTCAAAAATACCATAATTATAATTTTTAAATTCTTTTCCTGTCATTTTTTTTATATTCCGTGGACATTTTTGTTGTGTACTATTAATTGCTCTTGTAGGAACAAATTGAAAATATAAACCATCAACAATATAAATACCTTTGTCATATATAAATCCTAATTCTTTTTCTAAATATTTAATATTTAATACTTTAGAAGCATCATAATTAATTTTGTAAATTTTATGTTTATTTAAAAAATTAACCTCTTCTTTTTTTTTATTATATAGTTTAATTATACCATATTCATCAATACTTAAATTTATTTCTTGTATTATTTGATCACCAAAATAATATTTAAAATATTTTGTTTGTAATTTATCAAACTTATTTATAAATTTAAAAACATTTTTTTTATAAGTATTATCACTATCCCTATATTCTGTTTTAATTCTAAATGTAAAATATTTCATATATTTATAAATATCTTTAATTTCAAATTTATCATTTAAATTTTTATGAATTAATAAATCTATTAAAATATGAAGATAAAAAATACCTTTTGTCATGTCAAATATTTTATTATTAAATTTAAAATAGTTAAATTTTAATAAATGATATTTTTGAAATGCATTTGTAGCAGTAAATTTTTTATCACTAATGTTTTGTTTTGCTATATTATAACTTTTTAATCCTGGTACTACTTTATTATTATAAGGTAATTTTACAAAAGTATTAATATCTTTATTTCTACATTCATCTAAATATTTTAAATTTGTATCTCTTTGTTGAGCATAAAAAATAATACTTAAAAAATCAAAATTTGTTTTATCATGATGAAACTCAAAAAATAATAAATTATTTTTTATTTTGCCTGATTTCTTATCTATTGCTGGTTTTTTTTTGGGAATTAAAATATTTTCAAAAAATTTTTTATTTATTTCTAATTTTTTATTTATTAATTGATTTAATAAATTTAAATCATAATATTTACATAATTCCAATTTTTTTTTTTTTAAATAAACATCATAAATTTCATTTTGAAAATCTAAAGTAGTCATATTATAGTCTTGATTTTGTTTAAATTCATTTGCTTTTTTAAAATTAAATATTTTTATATAATCATTATTTTCTTTATCTTTAAATTCATATTTTTTCATAAATAAATTTAATATTTTATTAAAATGTTGTTTTTCTTGTAAAATTTCATTTATTTTGTCTTGAGTATTTTTATCCATTTCTTCATAAAGAAAATTTTGTTTTTGATATTTATTTAAATTATTTTTAATATTTATCTCTAAATCACAAGTTGTTCTTATTAAAGGATCACTTAAACTTTTAATACAATTAATAAAATTATCAATATTCCAATTATTTGATATATAATCAAACCCACTATTATTATTATTATTATTTAATAAATATGTTTTTTTACAAAAATATAAAAACATAGATACATTAATATTATTTTTAAAGTTGTAATTTTTCCCTTCTAAATTTTCAGAACCTATTATTTCTTTTTCATAATTTTTATTTATTGTTCTTAAATAAATTTCAGCAAATATTCTGTTTTTTTCATATTTATTTAATTCATTATAATATTTACCAAAAGAATCACCACTAAACACTGCTGATTGTAATTTTTTATTTATTAAATAATTAAATAAATACTCAAGATAAATATTATTTTCAGATATTATTAATTCTAATTGATATAATTTTATTTCTTCTTTTAATTCTTCTTTTATACTATTATAAATTGGATAATTTATAATATATTTATAAAAATTACGACATTCACTCCCATCACCTACATTTTCTGAAGTTATTCTCATGTACTTTTTAAAAGAGTGTGGGGCGTTTTTGTTTTTGTGAATATTATAATTATAAAATTGAGATTCAGAATATATTAACATTCTTAATCTAAATAAAATTTCATTGATATCTTTTATTTCTGAAATTTCTTTAATTTTTTCTTTTTTCTTTTCAATTAAAATGTTATTTTTTAAATTTAAATATGGATAATACTTATATTGAATTGGTAAATTTTTTTTATAAGAATTTATAGTATAATTTTTAAAAATAGTTTCTTTTAATTGACCTTTTAGACCTTTTATATTTTTAAAATCTATATTTAATATTTCATTAATAGCAAGTAAAATATCATTATCAGTTATTAATTTTTTATCTATTTTTTTTTCAATAATTTCCTTAAATTCTGGAATTGTAAAATTGTATTTTTTTAATTCTTTAAAACTATTTATAATTATTTGTTTTATATTTTCAATATGTTTTATTTTTAAATTATCTTCAAAATCATAATTTTCTACTTCTAGTTCTTCATTTATCTCATCTAAACATTTAGATTTTGATTCATCTCCAATAACTATATCTTTTACCACCTGGTCAAAACTATTTTTTAAAGTTGTTTTTTGTTTTTTAAAATAATGTTTATTTCTGTGGACAAGACAGTCCACAGCATTTTTTTTTAAAACATTTAAGAACAATAATTCTTGATATTTTTTCGCAAAAGAACGTAAATATCTTCTTAAATCTATATTATTTTCCCAATTATTTTTATTATTATCACTAAACCAAGATATATAATTAAATATTGTTACATTTTGTTCGTTTTCAGGTAATCTTTTATGTGAATTTGTTCTTGTTCCTCTTCCAATAGCCTGTTCTATTTTACTTAAATTCTCATCTGGCATTAAAATATGAATTTGTCTTATTTCTTTAAAATCTATCCCTTCAGAAACTATTGCATTCCCAATTATAATTTTTATATTTTTACCATCTATATTATCTTCATCATTTAATATTTCTCTATATTTTTTTATAGTTTGTTGTGTCTTACCTGTAAATAAAACAAAATTTTTTTTATTTTTTCTTTTGCTTATACTATAATCAAAATAATCATTTTTTGTTAATAATTCTGATACAAATTCTGCAATTTTTTGACTTTGACCTGTGTATATAAATATTTTTCCTTTTGACACTTTTATAAATTGTAATAATTTATAAAATTTTGTTGAATATTTTTCCACATTATCTTGATGTAACCAATCATTTTTATTTACTTTTGAATATATTTTGTTAGTTGTTGTTATTTTTAAGTCTTCATCATTCATTATTTTCTTTATATCTAAATTAGGTGTAAGAGTTAAGTATAAAACTATAGCATTGTCTTTAAATGAAGCTTTTGAAGGCTTCGCTTTCAAAAGACTGTTGCCATTTATATAATCTAAATATTGAATCTGATGTTCTGTTATATCACATTTTATAAAATTTGAAATAATATATTTTGAATTTATTAGTTTATTAATATCTTTTGGAAATTCTTTTTTCTTAATTAATTTTATTAAATCTTTATTTAAAGTTATATTATTAGATTTTTTAAAATTAATGTTATCTAAAAGTTTAAGATTCTTTTCATTTAAACACTCAATTTCATTGTCATTGTCATTCTCAAGAGGAATTATTTTTGGAAAATATAAAGGATCATTTCCTCTTACAAATGATATTAAACCTCTTGTTTTTTCTGTTAATATTTTTTCATAATTAGTATTGTTTAATTCAATAATAGGGGCGGAATTATTATTTAATAATAATAAATTTATTAAAAACTTTAATTCTATTGAAACATTATCAACAATAGGAGTAGCAGATAATAATAATAATTTTGTATTTTTAGCATACCTTATAATCATTTTTAGATATTTACTTTTTAATTTAAAATCACCTTTTTCATTTTCTTTATTTTTTTCATTTAGATTGTGAACTTCATCAATAATTATTAAAGAATTATCAAACATTCTTCTTATTAATTTTATTTCTGAAGAAACTAGTTTAGTTATTTTTTGTTTATCATTTGATATATCAATTACAATTTCTTCCTCTTGCCCGGAAGGTTTTAATTTATATATAACTGCTTTTGTATCTTCATACTTATAAGAAAATCTTCCTTTTTGAATGATACCGTCATCATCTTTATATTCAATCTTATCATTCTTTTGAGGATTTTTAATCCGATTCATTATTGTATCAAATGTGTTTATATTATAGGGATATGTTTTTGTATTTTTTTCTTTAAAATCTTCTATTTTATATGTGTAAATAAAATTTTTCCAAATCTTTCTTTCTATTTTTGTTAAAATACTATTTTTATCTTGTAATTTTTGAAGATTTTTAAAAAAACTCTTTTTTAAATCTTGAACATTTTTATCTGGATTTTTTAAATCATCCAGATAATTGTTATATATTTTTTCTTTTAAAAGAATTTGTTTAATTTTTTGTCTGTATTTTTTACTATATTTATTTTGTGTACAATGTAAATTTTTTGTAATATAGTTTTTTTTATTTCTATATTTATTTTCATCAATTTTTAAAATTAAGTTAATTTCCTTTTTAACATTAAATATTTCATTCTCCCATGTTTTATTACTTGTTATTGATTTTGGTGCCCAAATTAATATTTTTGCATTTTTTTTATGTGCAAAATTTTCAGCAATGCTTATTCCAGAACAAGTTTTTCCAGTTCCTACACCATGCCATAATAATAAACTTTTATAATTTGTAAAATCAGATAAAAAATTTTTTACAAAATACTGAGAATTTTTTAAAAAATATCCTTCGGTAGTTGGAAATTTTATTTCATTTTCTAAAACTCTAAATTCTTTTTTTTTATAAAGTTGTTGATTGAAATCATTATCATTTAATGAAGGATATAATAAATTATTATTTTTTTTTTTTGTTTCATTTTTTTCTTTTGTTTCTTTTAACATTTTTAATAAATCTATTTTTTGTTCTAAAAAAAGAATTTCTTTACTTGTCAAAGTATCATTCTCTATTTTGGTTTCTAATTCTTTATTATTATCAATTAATAACTTTATTATAATGTCTTTTGAGATTAGTAATTTTTTTATTTCCTCATATTTTTCTTTTAATAATAAATCTTTGTTATTTATTATTTCATTGAATTTAGTAGAATCATTGAATTTAGAATCTTCTTTAGAAATCATTAATTATATAAATTAATTAAATATTAAAAATTAAAAAAATAAAATTTATTAATTTATTTTAGAAATAATTGAATTTACAAACAAAAAAAATTTTTTTTTCTCATTTGTTCTAAATTTTTTGATACAATCGTTAAATTTTAAATATTTTAAATCACTAATTTCTGAAAATTGATTAATTAAATGAGTATTTATTATTAGTTTTTTTTTATTTAAAATTTTAGCAATAAAATAAAAATTTTTATATTTAATATTATTTATATAATTAATTTCATAAATTGGTTTTATTGCTAAGATTTTGAAATCATTTATTGTTAAACCTGTTTCTTCTATAAATTCTCTTTTAGCAGTTTCTAAATTATTTTCTTTTAATTTTTTTCTACCTTTTGGAAAACCCCATTGTTGTTCTTGCCAACAAGATGTAGTATTAATATAAAATTTAATATTTTTTTTAATTAATTGAAATTTAATTTTTGCTTTATTATAAAATTTAATATTTTTTTTTTTATTTGACCATAATTCATTCCATAAATTATCAAAGTTATTATTATTTATTAAATTATGTTTTTCTTTAATTGTCATTCCATTAAATAACTTTATTAAATATTTTTGATTATGAATATTATATTTTCCTGTTAAAAAATCAAAATATTCATAACTATCTTTTCTTTTTATTAATAAATAGTTAAAATTTTTATTATTTTTGTAAAATGCAATTATACCATAACTATAGAATGTTTTATTTTTCATTTAATACATTTGTAAAAGTGTTTTTAATAAAAGTTTTATTTTTTAATTAAAATAAAAATTTATGTTATTTAAAAAAAAAATTTAAGAAATTTATAAAATTACAAAAATTTATATATACATATTTTTATAATTTAGATATGGAGATTTAAAATTAATTAGTAATTTAGGTATTATTTTTTTTGTAATTTTATATGGTATAGAAATTTTATTTTGTAAAATTTTATTTGTAATATTATTATCATCATAATCTTTTAATAAAATAAACATATTTAATTTTGAAACAATTTCTTCTAAACATTTTTTTAAATTTCTTACACCAGTTTCATTTGAAAAATTTGTTATTATATAATCTAAAACATCATCATTAAATATTAACTCATTTTTTGCAATTTTAAATTCTGTTAATATTTCAGGAATTAAATAATTTTGTGCAATTTTAATTTTATCTTTAGTATTAAAATCTTTTAAATGTAATATTGTTATTCTATCTTTTAAAATTTTATTAATTTTATTTTCATCATTAAAAGAAAAAATAAAAATACATTTTGATAAATCAAAATCAATACCAGATAAATATTTATCTTGAAAACAACAATTTTGAGTTTTATCTGTTAAATGAATTAAAACATTTGCAATTTCTTCACCCCTTGCAGAATCACTAATTTTATCTAATTCATCAAAAAAAATAATAGGATCCATACATTTACTTTCTTTTATGATATCTATAATTTTTCCATTTCTGGCTCCTTCATAAGTATAATCAAAACCTAATAAAAATGAAGAATCTTGAGCACCTCCTAATGATACAAAAGAAAATGGTCTGTTTAAAGATTTTGAAATGCCATTTTTTGCTAATTGTGTTTTTCCTATTCCTGGTGGACCACATAAACCTATAATATTTCCAAAACTATTAGGATTTGATATTTTTTTTCCTAAAATTTGTATAATTTTTAATTTAGCTTCTTTATGACCATAAATTGCTTTATTTAAATTATTATAACAATCATTCAAATAGTTTCCAATTTCAATACTTTTTGAATTTTTATTTACAAGTGGTTTTGTAAAATTATCAAATTCAATTTCTTTAAAACTATCAATCCAATTACTTAATTTATGATATTCATTATTTGAATCATCTAAATTATAAAATTGTTCTAGTTTTGTTAAAATATAAGATTTATTTTTAATATTTAAGGATGATGATAAAAGTATTTTAATTTTTAATGGTATATTTGTACCTCTAAACTTTTTTATTAATTTAATATTTTTATCAACAATCTCTCTTTTTTCTTTTGACAAATTTTTTAAAAATGTATCTTCTTCAGTATAAAAGACATCTTCATCTTCTAAATTGTAATTCTCACTATCATCAGGATGGTAACTTTCATCATCTGAATCTTTTTCTTGTTTAATAATATCTTCTTGTATTTTATTTTTTTTTATATTTTTAATAATATTTTTTAAACTTTCATAATCTAAATTACTTTTACAATTATAATCAATTAAATTTTTTAAATTCCCAAATTCATCAATATCTTTTTTTTCATTTTTATCATATTCATTTAATTTATTATACCATTTTTTAATATTTATCTTTTTATTTATTGTTGTTTTATTTATTGTTTTATTTTTTTGAAACCTTGTATAATATTTATATTCCATAATAATAAGGATGTATTATTTTTTAAATTATTAAATTTACCAAAACAATTATTTAACAAATATTTAAAAAAATAAAAATAAATAAAAATTTGATTTAAATAAATTATTATATTTATAATAATTAAATAAAATGAATGAAATTGAAATTGACACAATTAAAGGAATTCAATTTGGATTATGGTCCCCTGAAGAAATTGAGAGACGTTCTGTTTGTGAAATATTAACACATGAAACATATGATGGTGATACTCCTAAAATGAATGGTTTATTTGATCCAAGAATGGGAACATTAGATCATGATAAAATTTGTCCTACTGATGAACAATCAAATAATAATTGTCCTGGATATTTTGGACATATAAGATTACCTGTTGCTGTTTTTAATGTTCAATTTTTAAAATATATTATATCAATTTTAAAATGTACATGTTTAAGATGTTCTAATATACTTGAAAAACGAATAGATGATGATACAACACAATGTATTTATAATAAAGAAATATTATTAACAAAAAAAGGTATACATAGATGGCTTTATTTTTTCGAGTGTATGAAAAAAGAAACAAATAAAATTTGTCCAAATTGTTCAGCAATATCACCAAAATCAATAAAACGAGACACATATAGTTTAGCTAAATTAATTATTAATTGGGATAAAAAACACATGGCACAAATTAAAGCTCCAGATAATATATGTGGTGTATTAAATCCTGATGATGTTCTTAAAATCTTTAAAAGATTTACTACCGAACAAATAATTACTATGGGTTTTAATCCTATCTTTTCAAGACCAGAATGGTTAATATGTACTATTTTACCTGTTGCTCCACCTGCTGTAAGACCATTTGTGAAACAAGATGGTAATGTTAGAATGGAAGATGATTTAACACATAAATATTGTGATATAATTAAAACTGTTAGATCATTAAAACAAAAGATAGATTCAAATGCTCCTCAAAATCTTATTGATGAATGGACTATGTTATTACAATATCATATTGCTACTTTAGTTGATAATAATATAAAAGGTGTTCCTCAAGCAATACAAAGATCTGGACGACCATTAAAAAGTATTAAAGAAAGATTAAAAGCAAAAGAAGGTAGAGTTAGAGGTAATCTAATGGGTAAAAGAGTTGATTTCTCTTCACGTTCTGTTATTACACCTGACCCAAATATAGATATTGATCAACTTGGTGTTCCAAAAATAATTGCTAAAAATTTAACTAAACCAGATATAGTAAATAAATATAATATAGATTTTCTAAAATTATTAGTTAAAAATGGTAAAAACTGGCCAGGAGCAAAACAAGTATATAAAACAAAAGAAAAAAAAACTTATAATATTAGTTTTACAAATAGAATTAATATTGAAATTGGTGATGTAGTTCATAGACATTTGTTAGATGATGATTGGGTTTTGTTTAACAGACAACCTTCTTTGCATAAAATGTCTATGATGGCTCATAGAGTAAAAGTTATGGATGGAAAAACTTTTAGATTAAATTTATGTGTTACTTCTCCTTATAATGCGGACTTCGATAAACTTCTCTGTCGGAAACAGGAGACCTGAAAAGGGTGATATCTCCTAGTCAATTCATTTTTAAAAATGAATTGGCAAAACACCTCGATGCTGGAAACTCCTTAGAGTCTTAAACTACCACCTTTTATCTGAAAAGATAGAAAGGGAACTCGGTTAATTGCCGAACCCAATGGTTATAATGTTTAAGAATTGGACAATCAGCAGTGTTATCATCTAAATCCGTTATGATAAGGATATGATGAGCATTCAGAGACTGAACGGGTGTTGGTGGATAATGATGGATTAATCATCCTGAATCTGCTTAAGGTACAGTCCGTCCCATTTGGAAACTTATGGGAGTCGTCGGGAGACGAAATGAATATGCATGTTCCACAAAGTATTCAAACAAGTTTAGAATTAAAATATTTAGCCTCTGTTCCTAGTCAAATAATTACTCCTGCTAAAAATAGTCCTATAATTAGTTTAGTTCAAGATAGTATCATTGGTTTTAGCAAATTTACATCTTATTCAACTTATTTAACAGAAAACCAAATTAAAAAATTATTAATTTGGATACCCCAGTATGATGGAGTATTTCCAGAACCTATAATAAAAAAAGGAACATTATTATCTGAAATTTTAAAAAAAGATAAACATTTTCCTATTGAAAAATATCCAAATGATGTTTTACAACAACATTTATATTCTGGAAGAGATTTAGTTAGTAAAATATTACCTAAAATTAATATGAAAAAAAAAAATAATCAATATAAAAGTGCCAAAGAGGATATTAGAGACTCTCATCATGAGGTTATAATTAAAAATGGTATTATTAAACAAGGTGTTTTAGATAAAGGTATATTAGGTAATAAAGATGGTGGCTTAGTTCATATTATTCATAATGATTTGGGTCAAGATACAGCTACACATTTTTTAAATGATATGGAAAATATAGTAACAAACTTTTTATTAATAAATGGTTTTAGTGTAGGTATTAGTGATTTAATTTCATCAAATAAAGCAAAAAAAGACATGCAAGATTCAATTAAAAAATTTACAGATAAAGCTGTTAATGTTATTGAAAATGTACATAATGGCACATTTGAAAATAAATCAGGTAAATCAAATGCTATTGAATTTGAAATTCAAATGAATTCTGCTTTAAATCAAGCTGTGGCAGAATCTGGTAAAGTTGGTATGAGTAGTCTAGATTTTAATAATAGAATGACATCTTTGGTTAATTCAGGTTCAAAAGGTAATAATCTTAATATTGGTCAAATGATTGCTACTTTGGGACAACAAAATGTAGATGGTAAAAGAATTGCATATGGTTTTACAAATAGAACTTTACCTTATTTTCATAAATATGATGATAGTCCTTCAGCAAGAGGTTTTGTTAAAAATTCATTTTTAAATGGATTATCTCCAACTGAATTTTATTTTCATGCTATGGGTGGTCGTGAAGGTTTAATAGACACAGCGGTCAAAACGAGTGAGACTGGGTATATTCAAAGAAAATTAATTAAAGCTATGGAAGATTCAAAAATATGTAATGATTTAACAGTTAGAGATAGTACTAATAATATTATACAATTTTTATATGGTAATGATGGTGTTGACCCTATTTTTATTGAAAATCAATATTATCCAATAATTGATAAATCATATAATGAATTAAAAAAACGATATCTATATACTTTAGATGAAGTCAAACAAGATATAAATAAAGAAGTATTTGAACAAATGAAACAAACAAGTTTGGATTTATCTCCTGATAAAACTACAGATTTATCTACTAATAATGACCATCTTAATATATATTTTAAAAATATTTTTAAAGAAATTTTAGATGATAGAGATTTTGTTATTAATAAATTATTTACAAATAATATACAATCAAATTCTTTACAATATTCTGTTAATCTATATAGAATTATACAAAATACACGAAATTTATTTAAAACTGATATTATAACTAATAAAAAATCAGACTTAAATCCTGTTGAAATTTATAAACAACTTTATGAATTTAAAAAAATATTAAATATTCAAAGAAGTGAAGATAATAAAGAATATACTGAAGATCACGGTACTAAAATATTTCATTTATTATTAAGATGTTATTTATCACCAAAAAAAATTATTAATGAATATAAATTTAATAAAAATTCATTTGAATATTTGATTCAATATATTATAAAAGAATTTAATAAATCCTTTGCTTCACCAGGTGAAGCTTGTGGTGTTATAGCTGCTCAATCTATTGGCGAGCCATGCACACAAATGTCAAGTTTGTCTTCCACCATAATCAGGTGCTACAAAAAAACAAAAAAAAATCAAAATGAATTTTACAGTGGCACAATTGGAAAATATTTAGATAATATTATTAAGAATAATGAAAATGATTGTGTTAAACTTGATAAACATAGTCTTGTATTAAACTTAAAAGAAGATTATTATATAATGGGAGTTTCAGAAGATGAAAAAACATCTTGGAATCGTATTTCAAAAATTAGTAGACATAAAGCAAATGGTGGAATGGTTAGAGTTCATACTAGAAGTGGAAGACAAACTTGTGCTACTTTATCTCATTCATTCTTAAAAAGATCATCTAGTAAAATTATTCCTATTAAAGGATGTGATTTAAAACTTGGTGATAGAATTCCAGTAGCTAAAAATATTCCTGTTATATCAGAACCATTAAATCAAATTAAAATTGGTGAAAATATATTTAAATTAAATAAACAATTTGGATGGTTTATTGGAGCATATCTAGCGGATGGTTCATTAAATGGGAATTATATCCGAATTACTAAAATACATCCAATA
>Ga0115002_10006750_pt1 | contig 13098 bp, 6 predicted proteins | sample ArcticOcean_MG_C_8_FD_89576 | JGI IMG/M metagenome (GOLD analysis project Ga0115002, IMG submission 89576) | Marine microbial communities from western Arctic Ocean - ArcticOcean_MG_CB11_86 | ecosystem: Environmental > Aquatic > Marine > Oceanic | place: Arctic Ocean: Canada Basin | collected...
TGGCTGCGACCAGATGCGGCGACCCTTGGAGCGGCGAACACGTTTTCGATCGAATCGGATATCGTGATTAACGAAATCATGATCAACGAATTGGCAACGCAGCGACGTTGGGTCGAGATTTACAATCGGGGTGGATCGGCTATCAACCTCGAGGGATGGTCCTTCACGGATGGGATTAACTATACCTTCGATGCTGGCGAGATGATCGGATCTGGTGATTACATCGTAGTTACCGACGACCGCGACGGGTTGCTGATCCAGCATCCTGGAATCGATGCGGTTGGAAACTTTACTGGGCAGTTGTCCCGTGACGGCGAACGTCTCGAGCTTTCCGATGCCGTCGGCAATCCCGTCGATGTGGTCGACTATCATACTCGTGGTCGCTGGCCATTTGAGGCGGACGGATGGGGTTCGAGTATCGAGTTGCGCGATCCGTTTGCAGATAATTCGCTGCCCGAGTCGTGGGCGCCGAGCGATAATTCGCAGAATACAAATTGGCAGACGATTACGTATTCTGGACTTGGTACGAATTCAAATGCGCCAACACGCTACCACGAACTCGTGCTCGGTATGTTGGATGCAGGCGTAGTTCTGTTGGACGACATCGTTGTTGTCGAGGACCCCAACGGAGCCGCTCGAACGATAATTCAAAACGGCGACTTTGAAGCGGACTCGCCCAATACTGTGCCCGCGGCATGGCGCGTACTAGGGACACATGGCGGCAGCGAAGTGATCGTCGATCCCGACGACCCAAACAACCAAGTGCTGCGTTTGACCGCGATCGGTTCGACAGAACATATGCACAACCACTTGGAGACAACTCTCAAGGACGGCGCCAGCTTCATCACGCTCAGCAATAACACGGAGTACGAAATATCTTTTCGAGCGAGATGGGTGTCGGGCTCGAATCAATTGAATTCTCGGTTGTATTTTAATCGACTACAACGAACAACATTGCTCGACATTCCAAACGATAACGGAACGCCGGGAGCGGAGAATAGTCGAATCGAGGCGAACATCGGTCCGACTTACACCGAGTTCGGACACTCGCCACCGGTTCCAGCCGTTAATCAAGATGTGATTGTTTCGGTGACTGCCGAGGACGCCAACGGCGTGGCCAATGTGACGCTGTATTATTCCGTCGACAGCGGAGCGTTTCAGACGGTGGCCATGCAAAATGTTGATGGCGACTTGTACCAGGCAACGATTCCAGGCCAATCCGCATCAGCGATCGTGCAGTTTTACGTCGAAGGCGAGGACGGTCTGAATGCGATTTCGACTTTTCCCGCAACGGGCGCCGAGTCGCGAGCTCTCTACAAAGTCGAAGATGGACAAGCTTTGAATTTGGATTTGGTTAACAACTTCCGCATTATCATGACAACGCCCGATTCGGATTGGCTGCATACCGAAACCAATGTCATGAGTAATGCTCCGATAGGTGCCACTGTCATCTACAACGAATCGGAAGTGTTTTACAACGTCGGCGCGCGACTCAAGGGTAGCGAGCGAGGCCGAAGTCAGAATGTTCGAGTTGGTTTTGTCGTGACGTTTGACCAAATGCAGTTGTTCCGTGGCGTGCATCGGTCAGTCGCAGTCGATCGAAGTGGAGCGGGAAATCAGTTTAGCCAAAAAGAAATCTTGGTTCGTCACACACTCAACCACGCGGGAGATATCCCCGGTAGCAACGACGACATTATACATGTCATCGCTCCGCGATCGGCTCACACCAGTTCTGCGTTGTTGCAAATGGCACGTTTAGGTGATGTGTTCCTCGATGGCCAATATCAAAACGGCTCGGATGGTCCAGCATTTGAATATGAACTGATCTATTATCCAACGAGCACAGTTGGCAACGACCCCGAGGGTCTCAAGCGTCCCCAACCGGATTCAGTAACGGGCGTTTCGCTCACGGACCTCGGCAGCGACAAAGAACGATATCGTTTTAATTTCATCAAAGAGAACAATCGCCGGGAAGACGATTACAGTACGATCATTCCCGTGCTGCAGGCGTTGGGACAGCCAACAAGTGCCCAGTTCCACGAACAAACGGCTGAACTATTGGACATCGACCAGTGGCTGCGGGCCTTCGCCGTACAAAGACTATGGGGAATTGGGGACAGCTATTCGAGCAACTCTCAACACAACGCGCAATTCTATATTCGTCCGTCTGACGGCAAGGCATTGTACTTCCCATGGGATATGGATTTCACGGCGAGTTCTGGGGCGACTTCAGGATTTACCAATAACAGCGATCTGCAACAGTTTCTTAATTTGCCTGCAAACGTTCATCATTATTACGGGCACATTCACGACATCGTAACGCACTCCTACAATTCAGCGTATATGGATCAATGGGTACAGCATTACAGCAGCCTGTTGCCAGCCGAAGATTTGAGCGGGTTTTCGAGTTATCTTGCAACGCGATCTAATCACGCGTCGAACACGATCAACGGCGCGGTTTCCCAAGTGAATTTTGGAATCACGACCAACGGTGGCCAGGTTGTTAACGATTCCTCCATCCAACTGAACGGCAATGGTTGGGTCAACGTTCGAGAAATTCGCGTGGCGGGATCGAGTTTCCCTTTGTCGCTCGATTGGCCGACGAACAATACGTGGACGACGTTGATGCCACTGGAATTTGGTGCGAACGATATCGTTTTGGAAGCCTACGATTTCCGCGGCAACCTGATTGGGACCGACACGATCAGCCTTGAGAGCACGGTTGCGAATCCAGTCCGCGAGTTCCTGCGAATTAGCGAAGTGAATTATCATCCGCACGATCCTTCTGTTGCTGAAATCGCCGCGGGCTTCACCGACGACGATGATTTTGAATTCATCGAATTTGTGAACACGAGTCCCACGACGACATTGAACTTAACAAATGTTCAAGTGGTGGACGGAGTGGAGTTTACTTTTCCCGACAATACGATGTTGGGACCCAATGAACGCATCGTGATTGTGCGCGACTTGGCGGCCTTCGAAGAACGTTACGGAGTTGGAATTAACGTTGCGGGCGTTTACGACGGACGGCTCTCCAATAGTGGCGAATTGATACGAGTGATCAATGACGAGGGTGGAGTTGTCGTCGAATTTGAATACAACGATGCTGGAAACTGGCCTAGCCGCGCGGATGGAAATGCGAGCTCGTTGGATATAATTGATCCAACGGCCAGTCCTGCGGATTCGGATAACTGGCGCAGCAGCCGCGACTACGCGGGTTCGCCTGGAACTGAAGGGCTAGGTGATTTCGCGGACGTCGTCATCAATGAAGTTTTATCCCATACCGATTTGCCCAGCGTCGATAGCATTGAATTACTGAACACTGGTGGGCAAATGCTGAACATCGGCAATTGGGTGTTGAGTGATTCGAATAATAACTACTTTAAGTTTCCCGTTCCCGCTAACACGATGCTCGACACGGGAGAATATATCGTCTTCGACGAGACCGATTTCAATCCAACTCCGCTTAATCCCGGCCCGAACGACTTCGCCCTAAACGGTGCGCACGGTGATAACTTGTGGTTATTGGAAATGGTAGGCGGCGAGCCGACCCGTTTTGCCGACTCCGTCACTTTCGGCGCTCAGGCAAACGGTGAATCGTGGGGCCGTTGGCTCAATGGAACCGGTCGACTGTACCCAATGATTGAAGTCACGCTGAATGCAGAGAATACTGGACCGCGCGTTGGACCTGTTGTGATTAATGAAGTCATGTACGCTCCAATCGACCCCGATGGCGTCGGTCCGATTGAGGCTGCGAATTTGGAATATGTTGAAATTTTCAATCCCACCAATTCCGATGTTGTCATGACGAACTGGCAACTCGACGGTGGAATCAACTTCGAGTTTCCCGCTGCGTTTTCACTTCCCGCGGGTCAAGCGGTTGCCGTTCTCCCGTTCGATCCGGCAGATGGTGCGAACGCAACACTGCTCGCCGACTTCTTGTCAGCTTACCCAGGAGCGGCCGCTCTCACTTTAATTGGCGGTTACGGCGGACAGCTCAACAATGCCGGCGATCGAGTCACATTGTTGCGGCCGGATTCTCCGCCGTTGGATGAACCAAACTTCATTCCGTTGCTACTCGAAGACGAAGTTCGCTACGACGATGCAGCGCCGTGGCCGACGGCTGCAGATGGTGGTGGGCCATCGTTGAATCGAACTGGCGAAGACGACTGGGGTAACGATGCCGCAAATTGGTTTACCACAGGTGGTACTCCCGGTTTCTTCGATTCGGTTGCCACTACGGTTGTCGACGTTTTGGTCAATGCCGATCAAATCGATCCCGCGCCGCTCCCAAGTGGTCCATCTCCTACGTCGTGGCAGCTGCAACAGAGCGACATTCGCTCAATTCAAGTGGAGTTTAGCCGTCCTGTAAATGTGGCGCTGGCGCCAGCGGATCTCGTGCTGACAAACTTGGGCGTAAACGCGCCAGTGGACGCCGATGTTGTCGTGCCACTTAACGCTGGCCATTTGTCGATCGACGGCCTCGTGCTGACACTGACCTTTGGAAACTACGAATTGGACGAAGGTGTTTACCAACTGGAAGTCTTGAACACAGCGACCGATGCTTTAGGCGATCCCGTTCAGCCGTTTACAATAGATGGCGACGATACCAATCGACTTGCGAAGTTGAATGCCGAATGGAGTGGCGACGACGGTGTTTCGGTTTTTGATTTTACAACGTTCAGTTACTGGTTCGGACAGAGTGTCGGAATAGCTCCGGCCTACGTAGACATTAGCGGCGACGGTGGTGTTAGCGTCTTCGATTTCACGGGCTTCTCCACTAACTTTGGCACACCGCTGATCTTCCCCGTCGGTTTTGCAGCCGCGAATGTTGTTCCGTTCATTGAAGTTGATAATTCGCAAAATGGGATTGAAGTTCAGCCGAGCCAAGTTCAGTTGGATCCGTTTACCGATAATCGAATTGTGGAAAACCGAATTGCAGAAAACGCTGTTGTCGATAATGGAGCGCGGCGACCAAGTCGAGAAGAACTCAAGTTGGAAGTCTTCGCGCAGATGGAGCAAGAGGACTTGGACAGTGTCCTCGAACAATTCGCAGGCGACATTGCCGAACGCTGGTTAGATCAGTAATGGCTCACTTTTTTTCCGGCAGAGCGGGAATCATTTCGATGCTTCGCATGAACGCTTCGACGCGACCGGGCCAAGTTGTTACCGCAAATTTTGAAGGCCGCAGTCCGTAGCCGTGTCCACCGTCGGGGTAGATATGCAGCTCTGTTGCGACGGCCGCTTTGCGTAGCGCCAAGTAAAACGCAACACTGTTGGTTGCTGGGACACCATCGTCGTCAGTGTGAATTAGAATTGTTGGTGGGGTCGTGGCGTTGACGGGTAGTTCTGGTGTCAGTTTGAGCGGTGTTTCTTTTTCCGTGAGATAGGCAGGGTAAACGAGAACGCCGAAATCGGGACGACACGAATGCTTGTCGACATCGTCAATTGGCTCGTACGCTCGTTTCGCGTGATTGGTAACTGCCGCGGCGCCGAGGTGACCTCCTGCGGAGAACCCTAGAACTCCGACGCGTTCGGGATCGATTTTCCATTCTTTCGCATTGTGACGTGCTAGGCTGATTGCCCTTTGAACATCTTGCAGCGGCGGTACGTGGAACGGTTGGTCTTTCGCTCGTGGCACTCGGTATTGAAGAACGATACCAGTGACTCCAAACTCGTTGAGCCATTCGGCAATTTCCGATCCTTCGAGGTCGAGTGCCAAGATGTGATAACCACCGCCGGGGCAGATAACAACGGAAGCGCCGGTGTCCGCTGCTTTTGCCGGTTTGTAGATCGTGACCACCGGTCGGTTGACTCGAGTTACTTTGCGACCGATGCGTTCATTGATTTCGACTATGTTCTTCAGCGGTTGGTCTTCCGGAAGTCCTGGAGGCCGGTTGGGCCAAACGGGAATATCCGCGCGGTCGGTCGCCATCAGTTGTGTCGTGGCAGTCGCGAAGACAAAGAAGATTGCCGCGAACGATATTTGTGCAAAGCGGAGTCGAGTTAGCATAAGAAATCTCTTTTGGGGTGATTCTTGTTGGAGCGAATTCAAGAATTCGCACTGCTGAAGTATTCCGAGTTGTGCCAGCCTTGTCATTCGGCCACGATTGGCGATACTGAAGGATGGCAAAAAAAAGAGACGGCGAAAAGAGGCTTCGTCGACAAAAACCACCAGGGTTGGGAATTCTGTCAACAAACTACGTCGATATTCCCGGTTTTCCCAATCCTAGCTTAAGCCAGCCAGATACCACCTCTAACTCAATTCGAGAAATCTCTTGCGTACGATTCCAATAACTCAACAGGGTCTGCACGTGATGACCAAGCCGATTGGTCCGATCTGCAATCTGGATTGCGAGTATTGTTACTACTTGCACAAAGAGGATCTGTACGGTGAACGCAAGAGTTGGCGAATGTCGGAAGAGACATTGGATTCCTACATTCGGCAATACATTGACGCTCAACCAGACGACGTTCCAGAAGTAACGTTCGCTTGGCAAGGTGGCGAACCAACACTGCTTGGGACAGAGTTTTTTCAGCGGGCTGTCGAGATTCAGAAAGAGCACGCCGGTTCGCGAAAAATCATCAACACCATTCAGACCAACGGAGTGTTGCTAAACGAAGAGTGGTGCGAGTTTCTCAAGGCCAATGATTTTCTGGTCGGTATTTCGATTGATGGTCCGGCTGAGCTGCACGATCGATATCGTTACGACAAGCAGGGACTTCCGACTTTTCAAAAAGTGCTGGATGGTCTAAAGCTGCTGAAGAAGTACGAAGTTGAATTCAACGTGCTGGTGGTCGTCAATCGACACAACGGCGATCACGCTAAACGCGTCTATACGTATTTGCGCGATACGGGTGTCGACTTCATGCAGTTCATTCCGATCGTGGAAAAACGAGGTGTCGGTGTTCATGCCGAGTTACCTTTGGCTAGTGATCAACTTCGCACATTCGCTTACGACGATAGAGTTAGCTCGAGATCAGTTGGGCCCGATCAATACGGTCGATTCTTGATAGAAGTCTTTGACGAGTGGTTGCGACGCGATGTCGGCAAAGTGTTTGTGCAGCAGTTTGAGGAAGCACTAACGGCTTGGATGGGATATGAATCGGGGATTTGTATTTTTCGCAAACAGTGTGGTCGTGCATTGGCGATGGAGCACAACGGCGACGTTTATAGTTGCGATCACTTTGTCGAGCCAGAATACAAATTGGGCAATATCTACGAGCTGCCGATTGTTGAGATGGCTTGCAGTGATCAGCAGGTGAAATTTGGCACGGACAAAGAAACGACGCTGCCCAAATATTGTCAGCAATGTGAAGTTCGTTTTATTTGCAATGGCGAGTGCCCCAAAAATCGGTTCATCGAAACGCCAGATGGTGAAGCGGGACTCAATTATCTTTGCGAGTCGTACAAGGCGTTTTTTAATCACATCGATCCCGTGATGAAACGAATGGCCGAAACGGTGAAGGGTGGCGGGCTAGCCGCTCATGTGATGCATCAGATTAATGACGAGCGGCGGGGGCGGCAAATTCAAGAACAGGGATCTGTGAGTCAAACTCCGTCCCGAAATGATCCTTGCCCGTGCGGCTCCGGTAAGAAATTTAAGCGCTGTTGCAGCCGTAGGTAATCGACTTATGTCTGAAATGGCCGGGATCTTGAACCTCAGGCTGAAATCTGGGGATTGGCGAAACGATGTCGGAATTGTTCGTTGGACCCAATTAGAACAATTGGAAGCCATCGTCATTTTTCAAATGTTGAGGCAGGCAGCACAGCGCCGGAGCTTAAATATGTCGCAGGCTTTTCCCCAAGTGTAAGACAAATAAGGAATTCGGCGTGCTAGCCCGTAACGTCGCAGAGATTTCGACTCGGAAATCTAATCAATTTTTTGGTAATCCGAATAATTGAATCCGCCACTATCCCCATAACTCTCAAAATAGTTTATCTTAGAAGGTTTGGATAATTCACGCTGTCCGCCCGGGAAAAGCAGGGAGGCTTTAATGTCACTGGCTCATCGATGTTCTGAATCCTTCGAATGGAATGTGCGTCGTCGAGGCGACGATTATTTCCAAGAGGATTCGGTAGATGTTGTCGAATCGAGCGAAGAACGGGGCACGGGCGAAGTTCTCGACGACCTCGGAACTTCTTCGGTGGAAGTTGATTGGGCCGACCAAGCAGACGGCCTCATGTCTGCGCGCTGTAATTGCGATTTCTATTCCCGTGGCCGTTTATGCAAGCACATCTGGGCGTTTATTCGGGAGGCCGACTATCAAACGGTGACTCCGCGAGGCTCCGGCCAGGTGAGCGTCCATTGCATGGAAGTGCCGGAAAAGGTCGAGAAGCAGTATCGCCGCCCGAGCCGTTGGAAGCAAGATTTAGTCGAAGTCTGTTTTGGGCAAGATGAACGGGCTCTCGTGCGGTCGCAGAAAGTCGGTTCTCGCGAGGCTTGGTATCTGATCGATGTTGGAGCTTCGGTAAAGCTTGGTCAGCTAGTGCTGCTGCTAAGGCAACGCGAAATGAAAAAATGCGGCGAGTGGGGAAAGCTCAAGAAGCTGCGAATCGACCGAGCTGATATTCCGTTGTTCAACGAAACAGATCAACGCGTTTTGCAGTTTTTGTTGGGGAACGACAATTACGAAGATTCGTATTACTACCACAACTACAGCGCTTCGGAAGGGATCAGCTCGTGCTGTTTATCGCCAGCGTTGTTTGATCTCGTCCTGCCCGATATGTGTAGCACTCAACGCTGCAAATGGATTCTATCGGCATCTCAAGCAGCAGATGATGGCCGGACTGTTACTTGGGATGGCGGGAAGCCGTGGTCCTTTGCACTAGAATTCAATGAAAACGAAGAAGAAAAACAGTGGGAGTTTGAAGGAGTTTTACGGCGTCATAAAGATATCTCGCTACGCGATGTTGTGATGGCCCTTTCCGATGGTTTGGTCATCGTGGATGACAAGCTCTCGCGTTTTAGTGCATCGAAAGATGACAAGTGGATAGAGATGTTGTTGCGCGAGAACAAGGTTTCCGTTCCTTTTGAGGAGCGGGACGATTTCTTAGCGGCGATTTATCAGGCTCCACATCTTCCGCAGGCGAAATTGCCCGAGTCTCTCAAGGTTGAAGAGACGATGGGAACACCGTCTCCAATATTTCAAGTGAAGCGTAATTTGAAGTCCCGCAGCAATTCGCTGTTTGGCAAAGTTACCTTCCAGTACGACGAAACGCTGGTCACCGCGCAAGACACGCGACGAGGAATTTGCGACGGCGACAAGCATACCGTGCTATTGCGAGATTTGGAAAAAGAGAGCGACTACATTCGGGAGCTGTTGGATCTCGGCGCCAATCCGTTGTCTGAAAGTAACGCTTTTTCTCATCCCGATATGGACGTTCAATTTAGTCCAAAGACGCTCGCCGATATGACGCGCGAGCTGTTGCTTCGCGATTGGCTTGTGACGGCGGATGGTACCAAAGTGCGACAAGCCGGTGCGCTACAGCTGCGAGTCAAGACCGAGCTCGATTGGTTTGAATTGGATGGCGATTTTGACTTCGACGGTGTGAAGGCGACTTTGCCCGAGCTACTGAAGGCCGTGAAAAAGGGAGACGGCGTCGTTCAATTGAGCGACGGCTCGGAAGGTTTGTTGCCCGAGGAATGGCTCAAACAAAACGGTTTCCTGTTTGCCCTGGCCGATACCGAAGAGGGAACTCTCCGCTTCTCGACTTCGCAGGCAGCACTGCTCGATGCATTACTGGCATGTCAATCCAATGTTACAGTCGACGCCAAGTTTCAGAAGTACCAAGAGAAGTTGCTGAACTTCAATGGTGTCGAAGCGAAAGAACCGCCGAGTACTTTTATTGGTGAGTTGCGAGATTACCAAAAAGAAGGATTGGGTTGGCTCGACTTTCTTCGCGAGTTTCGTTTGGGCGGCTGTCTTGCCGACGATATGGGACTCGGAAAAACGATTCAAGTCCTTGGACTTCTCGATGAAAGACGGACTCGCCGCAAGAAGAAAGACGAGGAGCGATATCCATCGATTGTCATCGTGCCTCGGAGTTTGGTCTTTAATTGGCAAAAGGAAGCGGAGCGTTTTACGCCGAAGTTAAAAGTACTCGATCATACCGGGCCGGAACGCCAGACAGACATGGCTGCGTTCTTGGATTACGATGTTATTCTGACGACCTACGGAACATTGCGACGAGATATCCTGATGTTGAAGGATATGCGTTTCGACTACGCAATTCTCGATGAAGCACAGGCAATAAAGAACTCGAGTTCGCAGGCAGCCAAGGCGTGTCGGTTGCTGCAGGCAGATCAACGCTTGGCCATGACTGGAACTCCTGTCGAGAATCGCTTGGAAGAATTGTGGTCGCTATTTGAGTTTCTCAACCCTGGGATGTTGGGAAGGGCGAGTAGTTTCGGAGAGCTCACGAAGGCTCGTACCGCTGGCGACGCACAAGTTTCCGTCCTCGGTCGCGCCCTGCGACCGTACATTTTGCGACGGACAAAATCTCAAGTACTGACCGAGTTGCCAGCGAAAACGGAACTGACGGTCTACTGTGAGATGGCTGAAGATCAACGGAAAATGTACGACGAACTCCGCGAATACTATCGCGTAAATTTGTCGAAAACGGTCGAACAGCAAGGGCTGAAGCGATCCAAGATCCACGTTCTCGAAGCACTGTTGCGACTGCGGCAAGCGGCCTGCCATCCGGCCTTGGTCAACAAAGATCGACGCGATATATCCAGTGCCAAATTGGATACGTTGCTAGAACATGTAAAAGAAGTTGTCCAGGAAGGGCACAAAGCCCTCATCTTCTCGCAATTTACTTCCCTATTGGCGTTGGTAAAAGAGCGCATAGACGAGCAGGGCATTACGTACGAATATCTCGACGGTCGGACGAGGAAACGCGAGTTGCGGGTCCAACGCTTTCAAGAAGATCCCGATTGTAAGTTGTTCCTGATCAGTTTGAAGGCCGGTGGATACGGTCTCAACTTGACGGCTGCCGAATACGTCTTCATGCTCGACCCGTGGTGGAACCCTGCGGTTGAAGCTCAAGCGATCGATCGCGTTCATCGTATCGGTCAGGACAAACCAGTATTCGCCTATCGAATGATCTGCCGTGATACAGTGGAAGAGAAGATTCTCGAATTGCAAAACGAAAAGCGACAGCTGGCCGACGCGATCGTTTCCGCAGACAACAATCTCATCCGCGATTTGACGTTTGAAGACTTGCAACTACTGCTAAGCTAGATTGAGAAATCAGGCTCGAGAAATCAGGCTTGAGGAATCAACGTTTCGCGTGAGGTCGGTTCTTATGTCGCCATTGATAAAACGTCTTCTCGCAATTGTCATGACGTTTTATTGCGCACTGTTTTCGGGATGTTTTGCGAGTGCGCCAACTGCCGAGCAGCCAACGGGAAATGAACCCTCGAACTCGACTGCCGCCAGTCAGTTGCCCGATGGGGACTCGGCGAAAGTTCTGTACGATCGGGGTCTGCAACTGACACAGCAAGGAAGCTATGCCGAGGCGATGGCGGCTTTTGAGCGAGTGCTGAAGGATGACCCTGACAACGGGGACGCTCTGCGTAATCGCGGCGTCTGTTTGGCGAAGCTTGGACATCATCAGCAGGCATTGACTGATTTGAATCGAGCGTTGGAGCTGAACGAAGAAGATGCACCAGCTTATTACAATCGCGGATTTGTCTACGATGAAATGGGCAATTATCAAAAGGCCGTAAAGGATTTTTGTTGTGTCATTAAGTTGCAACCCGATTTGCAAATGGGTTATATGAGTCGTGGATTGTCGTGGCAGAAGGCGGGCGAATTGGACTATGCGCTGGCTGATTTTGACAAGGCGATCGAATTGGATAATAGCGTGGGGATGGCTTATGCACTCCGCTCGGAAGTGTACAAAGAGATGGGCGATCCGCTAAAGTCGGGCGAGGATAGCCGACGAGCGTTATTGCTTGACCCCAGCTTGAAAGAGTAATCTCGCGTTACGAGCTTATCGCTGGCGGTGCGCATTTAGCGGTTTCAAGTACAGTTAATTTGTTGCAAGTGTGCCGACGCGCGAACCTATCGGTAAGATGAGAGGTCGTACTTTGCATGGCGTCTTGTTTTCTGTTCTGACTGATATGTTTTGGAGAAATTCATGTCCCTTCCGCTGTTTCTAATTGGTGCGTTTTCTACCGCGCCTTTTGGCGGAAATCCGGCGGCGATCTGTTTGCTGGAGAGAGGTCATGAGCCAGCGGACGAATGGATGCAAGATCTGGCTAAAGAGATGAATTTATCTGAAACGGCGTTCGTCGTTCAGCGGGACAGTGGATTTGGGCTGCGTTGGTATACGCCAGCGTACGAGGTGAAACTGTGTGGACACGCCACGTTAGCTTCTGCACACTGTTTGTGGAATCACAGCGATTGGGTCAGTGGAGATGAGATTGTATTTCATACTCTCAGCGGTGAACTCATTATTCGACGGGAGGGTGCGTTAATCGAAATGGACTTTCCTGCAGTGCCAGAGTCGGAAGCACCGGAGCCAGCGGGGTTGTGCGAATCGCTTGGAGTCGAGCCGCTTTACGTGGGTAGCAACGGCATGGACTTCTTGGTCGAGGTTGCCACAAGGGACCAGTTGCGGAACATGAAACCAGATTTCGGCAAGCTGTCCGCCGTGGAAACGCGCGGCGTGATCGTCACTTGTAGAGGCGACGACCAGCACGATTTTTATTCCAGATTCTTCGCTCTCAATGCTGGAATTAACGAAGACCCAGTGACGGGTTCGGCTCATTGTTGTTTGACACCGTATTGGTCGAAGAAACTCGGCAAGACGAGTATGGTTGGTTTTCAGGGCGGGGATCGCACGGGGGTGGTAAGAGTTCGCGACGCGGGTGAAAGAGTGTTCTTGGCGGGACAGGCAAAGACCGTCGTGGAAGGCAAAGTGGTTGCTGTGCCACGGTCTCGCAAGTTATGATTTGATTTAATCCCGCAGTTCGATTCTTTACGCCGAAGGCGTTGCCGCAGTAGCCTGGGGTCAGTTCGCCGAGCCCCAGCGAGGTAGAACGCCACCCTAGGTATTGCAGCCCAAATCGCACAAGGGCGAGCCAA
>Ga0115002_10006752_pt1 | contig 13098 bp, 18 predicted proteins | sample ArcticOcean_MG_C_8_FD_89576 | JGI IMG/M metagenome (GOLD analysis project Ga0115002, IMG submission 89576) | Marine microbial communities from western Arctic Ocean - ArcticOcean_MG_CB11_86 | ecosystem: Environmental > Aquatic > Marine > Oceanic | place: Arctic Ocean: Canada Basin | collected...
GCGATCCACCCCGCCTACGTCGAAGGTCAGATCCAGGGGGGCGCGGTCCAGGGCATCGGCATGGCGCTGAACGAGGAGTACATCTACAACTCGGACGGACACATGCTGAACTCGTCCTTCCTCGACTACCGCATGCCCGTCAGCAACGACCTGCCGATGATCGACACCGTGCTCGTTGAGGTGCCGAACCCCGGGCACCCGTATGGCGTCCGCGGTGTCGGAGAGGTGCCAATCGTGCCGTCGCTCGCCGCGATCGCGAATGCGATCTACGACGCTATTGGGGTCCGCATTAATAGCCTTCCAGCCACGCCGAAGGTGATCCTCGACGCGCTCGAAGCTACTAAGCAGTAGCGCGAGGTCATCGAGGCAAGCGTCGTGGCAGTCCTTCACGTCCCTGCTTCGCTGCGGGCGCTCTCCGGTGACCGCGACCGGTTTGAGGTAGGGGGAGCGACACTGCGTGCCGTCTTCCGTGCGGTTGCGGAGCAGTGCCCCGAACTCGTCAGCCGCATCATCGAGGATGACACGCTGCGTCCCGACATCGCCGTCGCCCTAGACGGCAACATCCTCGATGACGGGAACCTGGCTCAGCAGCTCAGCCCGGACGCTGATATCTATCTGGTGCCGCCGATCGGTGGCGGGAGCCGGCCCTTCCCACGAGCCGCTCTCAAACGCCCTCGATCACGCGTGATCGAGGGCGTTTGAGAGCGGCTCGTGGGAAGGGCTAGGCGCGGGAATCCTTCACGGAATCCGTGAGCTTCTTCAGATCGAGATCGTAGGCGAAACAAACGACCATGCGATCCCCTATCCTTTCCCACGAGTCGGATGAAGGGATGAACCAAGAGATATCTAGCACGGACGATCCGTAGTCGATGCCAACGTACGGCTCGAAAGCCTCGTAGCAGCCGTCCAGAGCAGCTTCATTCACCACGGATAGGGCCGGAAAGTCACCTTCCGGCATGTTGAAGAGTGCGTACACCTCATTGTCGTGGGCCTGGTCGCAATCGACGATCTCTACGTCGCCCACCAGCTCTCGCTCTGTGGCCGGATCGTCGAAACACTGGCCAATTTTCAACTCAAACACGTTCCCACTACCACAAGCCACGGAGACGATCAGTACCACTGCAGTCACGAACGTAATTTTCATCATTGGATATCCCTTGTCACCAACGCAAAGATACATTCGATCCTCGGCTCGCACTCTCGCTCCAGTAGGGGATCCCCGGCGCAACGACTGCGATCTGCGCCATGGTGCTACTGGCCTTGCCAGCTCCGCTATCATCACGCAGGCACTGCAAGCACCAACGTACCGTCCACGGAAGGACCGCCCGTGCCTCGTCTCGCTCCGCTTAACTTCGACAACCTCACCTCGGATCAGCAAACCGTCGTCGACAAGATGCTGTCCGGGCCCCGAGCTGGCATGCGCGGACCGTTCGAGTCGCTGCTGCGCCGTCCTGAACTCTGCGACCGCGCGCAACACCTCGGCGCCTACTGTCGCTTCGACACAACGCTGCCCGCCGATGTCGCGGAGCTGGCGATCATCCTCACCGGCAAGCACTGGACCGCGCAGTTTGAGTTCTGGGCCCATGCCCGACTCGCCCGCGAAGCCGGACTCCCCGAAGACATCATCGAGGCGGTGCGCACCGCCGGCAATCCCGCGTTCTCGGACGGTGAGCGGGGTGATCAATACCGCGCCGTCTATGACCTGGTAACCGAGTACTTCGCGACCAATCGGGTGAGTGATTCCACATATCAGCAAGCGGCGGCCGCGCTCGGTGAAGGCGGCGTGGTCGACCTGATCGGCGTTGTCGGCTACTACGGACTCGTCTCGTTCACCCTGAACGTATTCGAGGTACCGGTCCCAGAGGGAGAGGTCGAGCCGCTGAGCTAGGAGAGGGCGGGCGACGATCAGAGGCGGGTCTGCCGACCCGAAATGATTGGCGCGGCGAGCCCCGGCGCCAGGGAAGACCAACATCATGCAACAGAACGAACTGATTGCCGACGCGCTCAATCGTGGGCGTGGAGTACTGCACCGAGCGATCGACGGAATGACAGCAGAGGCACTCGCCTACCGGCCGGCAGACCACATGAACCCAATCGGCTGGCTCGCCTGGCACATCGGACGGGTCGAGGACATGCACGTCGCTGATCTGATCGAGCAGGGCCAGCTCTGGACGGACGGAGGCTGGTACCAACGCTTCGATATGCCGCCAGACGCGCGTGACTTTGGTACCCGCCAAACGCTGGATCAAGTGAATGCGGTCAACGCGCCACGTGCCGAACTGCTACTCGAATACTACGATGCCATCGCTGCACGGACGGACATTTACCTCCAGTCGCTGACGTCGGAGGACCTCGATCGAGTACTCGATGAGCCGCGATTTCAACCACTGCCCACCGTCGGCGTCCGGCTCAACAGCCTCATCCACCACGCCGCGCACCACGCCGGCCAGATCGACTACCTCCGAGGATTACGCGACCCCAGCGCGGTCGGACTCGCATAACTCGCAGCGGACAAGGAGTGCCATGCCTGAAATGTATGAGCCGGCCGAGGCGATGAGGTACGAGACGATCCAGGTGGAGCGCGAGAGACGCGTCGGTATTGTCCACTGGAACCGGCCGGACACCCTGAACTCCTTCAACCAGACGATGTACGCCGAATGGGTGGAGGCGTACGACGCCTTTAACTCCGACCCGACGATCGGAGCTGTCGTCTGCACCGGCAACGGCAGTGCCTACAGCTCCGGTGCGGACATCGGCGGTTTCGAGCGCAGCTTCACAGGCGGAGAAGCACCGGTTGGGAAGAGCCCGCCGCACCCCGCGTTCGAGCCGTGGTATATGACCGAGGGCAAGCCGACAATCGCGGCCGTGAACGGCGCCGCGATTGGCATCGGCTTCACCTCGATTCTCTGGTACGACCTAATCCTCGCCTCGACGCAAGCACGGTTCTCGGCACGTTTCGCGGCGATCGGACTGACCCCCGAGCTCGCCAGCTCCTGGATGCTGCCTCGGCTCATCGGCCTCCAGCGTGCCAAAGAGATGATGCTGACCGGCCGCATTTGGGGTGCCGAAGAGGCACGGGAGCTGGGGCTAGTTCGGGAAGTGATCGAGCCAGAAGAGCTACTCCCTCGCGCGATCGAACTTGCCACCGAGATTGCGAACAACCCGGCTCCGACGCTGCAGAACATCAAGCAAATGATGATGGAAGATTTGATCGCCTCGGATTTCTCGACGATCGAGCGTCGCTCCGGCGAGAATTTCTCGGCCTCACGAAAGACGTCCGAGCACCGCGAGGCCTTGCTGGCGCTCCGCGAGAAACGCCCACCTCGCTACCACGACGATGAGTACATGGCCAAATTGGCGTCGGAGCTCGGGTTGCCGTGACGCACTGTCACGATCCTCACCAGAATGCAACGAACTACCCAGCCCCAATGCACGCGGGCATTCAGCCTCCCCTTCGGGAATCGCCAAGCGCCCGCTAGATCCCTAGTCCAGGTTTGCCGGCGATCGTCAGCGCCATATTGATCTGGCCGTAGTGGTCGTGGCCGTGGTTGACGATTACCTGGCCGATGATCTCCCAACGCGCCAGATCACCGTTCGGACGGATCTCCATCCGCTCTTCCAGATATTCATCGCTCATCGCGGCGATTCGCGGCACGATCGCTGCTGATACATCGCGCGCGTACTGCGCCAACAGCTTCGCGTCCGGGAACCGCAGCGCGAACGCCTGCTCCGGAGTCATCCTTGTCCCCTGGTCGGTTTTCGGCAAATTCCACGCCTCGTTCAGCCCCTGTTGCAACCAGACCGGCTGATCCCGCTCGAAGGCGAAGTGGATCAGATTGTCCGCGGTCCGTGCGATATGCCATGCATCAAATCCGATCGAGTTGCAGGGACCTTCTGGTCGGAAGTGCAACTCTTCCGCGGAGAGATTTTGGATCGCTTTAGCGACCCCCTCCAGCAGTTCACCCGTGTAATGAGCGAGGTAGTTCGGTAATTGCAGAACCTTGGACATGGCTCCCCCTCGAAATACCGGACCATGTGACCCGGCGCATCGGCACTGTGCCTGATCCTTGCGACTACCGATAGCAAACGTTCGTCACTGTCTGGGCCACTTGGTAGACTTCGCGCGCCGCAGCTGATGAGGTCGACTCGAACTCCCTGGCGGCGCTCTCAGTCCGGAGGACATATGGCACGCAAGCTCTCGATCGGCGTGAACTGGTCCGGCGACTTCGACATGGATGGGATCGTCGAGCAAGCGAAGATCGCTGACGACTCCGGGGTTCACGCACTAAGCATCGCGGAAGCGTGGGGCCCGGATGCGCTCTCGCTGCTCGCGGTTGTCGCGCGTGAGACCAGCAACATCCAGCTGAGTACAGGCATCATCAACATCTTCTCGCGGTCACCGGGCGCAATGGCGCAGCATTTCGCGACGCTCGATCACATCTCGAACGGACGCATGATCATCGGCGTGGGTGCCTCCGGCCCGCAGGTAATCGAGCACTTCCACGGCGTCAAGTTCCGTAAACCGCTCACCCGTATGCGCGAGTACGTCGACATTATCAACATGCTGATGCGCGCAGAGCCGCTGAACTACGACGGCGACATCTTCCAGCTCAGCCGCGGTTTCACAATGCGGTTTACTCCGTTACGCGATCACATTCCGATTCACATTGCCTCGATTACACCAAAATCCCTCCAGCAGACGGGGACGATCGCGGACGGCTGGCTCCCGCTTCACCTCCCGAAAGAGCAGTGGAAATCGCAGATCGACGCCATGACTGCCAACGTTGAGGCCGCCGGACGTCAGCGCAGTGACTTCGTGATCCACAACCCGACCGGTGTCCGCGTCACCGACGACATCGAAGGAGCACGACGGCAGGTGGTTGGTACCACCGCCTTTTACATCGCTCGGATGGGCGACTTCTACTACCAGCACTTCCAGCGCATGGGCTACGCCGATGAGGCAAATGCCGTGCGCCGGGGCTGGGAAGAAGGTGGAGCCGCGGGAGGTGCCGCCGCGATCCCGGACGATCTGGCGCTCCAGCTGGTCACGGCGGGCAGTATCGAACAATGCATCGAGGGTATGGAAGAGGCGGAAGCGGCCGGATTTGACTGGCACACCGTCAGCGTTGACGAACGCGACCCGAAGAAGCGTGCCGAAATTTACCGCCAACTCGTCGGCTAACACTCAACGCCAAAAGGAACACGGACATGGCTATCGATGGCACCTACAACATCACGATCGTAACTCCTATGGGCGAACGCCCCGCCTCGCTCACCCTCGTCACGAACGGCACCGCACTGCGTGGCAAGTTCAGCAGTCAGCAGGGAGACCAGGAGTGGGACGGCGGCACCGTCAACGGTAACGATGTTGCATGGAGTAATGACTTCTCGGGCGCAATGGGTCAGATGCAGCTGGATTTTTCCGGAACTGTAGGCGGTGATGAACTGTCCGGTACTGTGCAATTCGGGGCAATGGGAGCGGGAACGTTTACTGGGACGCGGGCCTGATCCCCCAACCGCCCAACGACCCTGTTGCTTATGAGAGAGTTTTCTAACTACTTTTTCACTCTCAGGCTCTCTGTCTGCTCGGTTCCACGGCAAGCCATTTGTTCGACACCTCCAGCACATTCGCGCTTCTCCACAGCCTTGCACCGCAGGCCAAACCACAGACCGCGGACCGCGGTACCATCTCCGCGCTGCCCTACAACACCCAGCGGAGGCGCCACGTGAACATCCTGATCATGACCAGCATCACAATGATGGATATCGACGATGAGCTAATCGAGCGTGTGCAAGACGCGGCCGGCGGCGAAGCCGAGATCACGATCGCCACGAGCCCGGGCGAGGCGCTCGAGGCAGCACCAGACGCCGAGGTAATCTTCGGACGGATCGATGAGCAGCTCTTCCAGCACGCGAAGAATGTGCGCTGGGTGCACGCCAGTACTGCTGGCGCGGATGCCTATCTGTTCGATGCGTTCAAGCAGAGCGACGTGCTGCTCTCTGGCGACAAGGGTCTCGTGGGCAGCCACCTCGCGGAGACAGCGTTCGGGCTGCTACTCGCTCTCACCCGGCGAATCGACCACGCGTTGCTCGATGGCCCCGAGTCTTGGAACAACCGAGTTGAGTACCGCCGTCAGGAGTTCGAGCTGGAAGGATTAACGATGGGCATCTTCGGCTTCGGTGGCACCGGTAAGGCGATTGCAAAGCGGGCGGCAGCCTTCGGAATGCGATGTATCGCCGTCGACCGTGAGTCCGTCGCCACGACGCCTGAGGTACCCAAGGTATGGCAGCTCGACCGCCTCGATGATCTGCTAGCTCAATCGGACGTGGTCGCCTGCGGTCTGCCACTGACCAAGGAGACACGGAGTATTTTCGACGCCGGCGTCTTCGCGGCAATGAAGCCGACAGCGATATTAATCAACGTCACGCGAGGCGAATGCGTCGATGGAGAGGCGCTCGCCGCAGCGATCGAAGGCGGGCAGATCTATGGCGCCGGCCTGGATGTCACGCCGGAGGAGCCGCTCCCGCCAGAACACCCCCTCTGGACGACGAAGAACGTCGTCATGACACCTCACACGGCGGGGGCGAGCCAACTGCGCGTGGGACGCAACCTCGATCGCTTCTGCCGAAACATCGCCCACTTCCGTGCGGGTGAGCCGCTGGAAGGTGCGATCGACAAGGAGCTCGGGTACTAAGGAGCTGGGCGACTAGCTCGCTCGCGTTACTATTAGAGAGACCGCGAGGAGCAGCCTGTGACTACTGAACTCGATAGCCCGTTCGCCAGCGGATTCGAAGATGACGAGCGCTGGTGGGAGCAGACCCTAGGCGAGCGCCGCCTCAAGCACCTCTTCGAGCCCGGCGAGACATCCAACTGCTCTTGGCCGGACTGCATCTGGCACGGCATGCTGCCAGGCGCGCAGAACGACGTGCATGCCGCCTCACCGCCCTGACTCTCACCCGCAGCGGCACATGTCGCGGCGCTCCGGGGCGGAGCTGCCACCCGATTCATCCCAGAGGAAGACCTGGAACAGAGCTAGACGAGCCTCGACGGCGACTGGTTCTGGCAGATCGTGATCACACGCCGTCGAACACATCGCAGACGACGGTGTCGGTTTTGGCCATACCGCCATCCGCGAAGGCGCGTTCTGGCTCCATTCGATACACGATCGAGTCAACGAACTGGGCGGCACAGTCGCGGGTGCAGCCGAACTCGCTAGGCTGCACCCGCGTCACCATTTTTCTCCCAGCACCAGCCAAGCAGTCGCTGGTGTAAATCGCCGCAGCATACTAATCGCCGCCCACACCGTGTCACTCGCCTGAGATTCCACGTTCGCGAACGCGTTCACGCAGTAGGATGCTCGCACGCGTATTTCAAGTGACAGCAGATAGAGTGGGGCATTCCGGCGCTCCTACCACGCTGATGAAAGGACCGGCTCCATGGGCGTCAAACTCACGAAAATTCGGTCGACCTTGGCATTATCGTCCGCGACGGTCCTGCCGCGCTCGCGTTTTACAAGGATTTCCTTGGCCTTGAACACATCGCGGACACGCCCGTCGGAGTAGGTAGCACGATGCACCGCCTGATGGCCGGCACCAGCATGATCAAGGTGATCGAATTCGATGAGACGCCCGAACCCCAGCCCGCGCCTGGCGGCCTCCGCGGTGGCTCTGGCTACCGCTACTGGACCATGTCCGTCTCCAACCTCGATGAGATGGCGTAGGAAGCGGAGTCCCGCGGCTACACGGTGCCGACGGAGATTCGGCCAGGCGTGCGAATCGCGATGATCGAGGATCCGGACGGCAACTGGGTAGAGCTGCTCGAGAACACCGATGGCGGGTAGCGGGAACTGCAGTCACTGCATACAGACGGCATGATCACTGGGGAAGAGTATGAGCAACGGCGGCGGCGGCTGATCGGCGAGCACTAGCCGAGTCAGATCCGCGGCTTGGTTTCATGCCTCGCACTCGACCACTAGGGGGCACCGCGCACTGCCGCTCTGCTTGGAACACCACCGCGCGGTGCCCTCTAGTGGTCGACGCTCGGCACACCGTCGCGCAGCGCCTGTTCCACGCCGCGTGCGACGCGTTCGATATCGTCCTCGGTGTTGAACGCATGGAGCGACAATCGCACGACGTTTTCCTGACGCACCGCGCGACAGACGACCCCGTGCTCGCTCTGGAGATAGGACGGCAGGTCGGGTGAGGGGATACTCTCCACGCGGAAGCAGAACAGCCCAGATCGCGATTCGACGGTCCGAGGACTCACGACCGTGACGCCCTCGATCTGCTCAAAGCGGCGCTCCGCAATCTTGGTCAACTCTCGCACCTGATCCCAGATCTGCTGCGGTCCAGACTCGAAGTACTGCTCGATCGCCGCAACGGCGCCCGACGCCAGGATCGGCGGGACCGCCGCGAATTGGAATTTGCCCGCCACATCTTGCTTCGGAATAAAGGAGCCTTCGAGGTCCCATTCCTCGGCGTAGCTCATATCAACAAGTACCGGCTGCAGCCGCGGCAGCGCCTCCGGGGAGACATAGAGCGCGCCGATACCCCGCGGGCCGCAAAGCCATTTCTGCGCGGGGATGGCGTAAGCATCGACACCGGAAGCGCGGACGTCGATGGGGATGTGGCCTCCGGTCTGAGCGCCATCGATTACAACGATGGCGCCGACGCGATGCGCGGCCTCGACGATCGGTTTAATCGGCAGCAGTTGGCCGGTAGAGAAGGAGATCTCGGAGAGGCCGACGATCTTCGTGCGCTCGTCGATGGCGGAGACGAAACGCTCGGCGATCTCGCCGTGCGAGTCGTCAGCAGAGACGGGGACGAATTCAACATCGGTGTTGTCGAGCATCCGCGAATGGTAGAGAGGGACGGCGCCGGCGCCGTGTTCGACGGAGGAGGTGAGGAGGCGATCGCCCTCGGACAGTTCGAGCGCGGCCACCACGGAGCTAACCCCCAAGCTGGTACTGGTGGTGAGCGCGACCTCGTGAGCGTCGGAGCCAAACAGCTGAGCGAAGAGCGCTGCAAGCTGGGCACGTGTCTCGCGCCCCTCGTCCATCACTGCCTGCGTCGTCCAGCCCTCGGCGAGCTCGAATTCGATGCGCCGCTCCATCGCCTCTGCAACGGGACGCGGCATCGGCCCCGTGAAGCCGGTGTTGAGGTAGGCGCGTTTTTCGAGTGCCGGCGTTTGTTCGCGCCACCATGCCCATCGTTCCGTGGTCATTAGGGTGTCCTTCCCGCTGAGTCAGGCCGCCCGCACGGCGCGCCCAGCGCAGCCTACACGCGATGTGGCGAGCACTGGGGCCATGTAGGAAGTTTCCTCGCCGTCCGATCGCTAGGAATCGCAAATTAGATCACGTTAAATTGGCTCATCCATCACCTCAATGTGGCACTGTGAGCAGGAGGCGGACCGGAATCAGCGTCACTGACCGCTGTGGAAATCCCGGCTCCATTGGATGGAGCTGGGACGACTGGGCCGAATACATCCCGCACCGGACCAGGCGTCGCATCGCGCTACTGCTCCCGCTCGGACTCACGGCGCTGCTCCTCTTCTTCGTCGCGAAGCAGTGTGCTGGCAGACCTGGACGATTTCGGCGATGTCGCCAAGACCACGCTCTCGCTCCGTACCGTCTCCGAAGAGGCTGCCGCCGACCTGAGACGGCTGGCACGTGACCTCCGCCCACGAATCCTCGATGACCTCGGCCTCTTACCGGCAGTCGAGTGGCTCGCTGAGACTATCGGCGAACACACAGGCTTTGCTGTGCGGTTCCACTCCAGCGGGGAGTCGTCGTAGGGTCGATGGAGACCTCGACGGTTGATGCGAGCGCGTGTTTTTCGATGTTGCTGAGTGCCCTACGACCGTGGCGCGCCGAGCTCGAGGTCTCCATCGACCCTACGACGGCTGGTCTGCGTGTCAGCATCCAGGACAACGGCATCGGTTTCGAGGTAATCCCAGAAACGGGCGCATTTGACCAGCTTGATCGCTATGTCATTCTCGGTAAGCAGGAACGCGCTCGCCTTAACGGCGGTGACCTCCAGCTCGGGTCCAATCTCGGTATCGGCACCACGGTAACGCGCGGTTTGGCATGGGCGAGTCAGGCGAAAGCCGGGTATTAGGTGGCAACCAGAATTCGCCGACCATGTTGCACTCGTTTCGTGATCCTCGGGTGGCTGTGCTCCGGGAGCTATCGGTAATTCGTCGACGCCCGCGTTGTGGACAACGCCCTCTGACACGGATAACGTTGCGCATAGTCGGCCTCAACACGTTTGTTAACGGCCATGGCAACAACCAGCTGCAGTTTCAGACCGACAATAAGACATCCTGTGGTCACGATGGAAAGGGACGACTAGTGAGCATTACAGAGCGAGTGGTCGACTTCGTTTGCAACACTCCAGACGACGCGTTCCCAGCCGAAACGCGACAACAGGCCCATCGCGCGATCATGGATACTGTCGGCGTCGCACTCGCCGGGTCGAAGGAATTATCGTCCCAGATCGTGCGCGAAACGATCGAGAGCTCCAGGGGTGAGTCAACGGTGATTGGAAGCGCACGGGGCGCGGCGCCAGGCGACGCCGCGTTGGCGAACGGGACCGCCGGGCACGCGCTCGACTACGATGACGTGCAACGGTCGCTGACGGGGCACCCGTCTGTGACCGTTGCACCGGCGGCGCTGGCTATTGCGGAAGCCGTGGGTGCTTCTGGCCGCGATCTGGTGAACGCGTTTCTGGTGGGATTCGAGGTCGAGTGCCGCATCGGCCGCGGGATGGGGCAATCGCACTACGCGCGGGGCTTCCACGAGACCACAACGTTGGGAACGCTGGGTGCAGCAGCTGCGGGCGCGCGTCTGTTCGGATTGAACAGAGAGCAGACGGCACATGCGCTGGGCGTTGCGTCTTCGATGGCGGGCGGGCTGCGAGCGAATTTCGGCTCCATGACGAAGCCACTGCAGGCCGGAAACGCAGCACGTGGCGGCGTGATGGCGGCAGAATTTGCGCGGCGTGGCTTCACAGGCGGCCACGACATCCTAGACGGTTCGATCGGATTTTTGAGGACGTTCTCGCCCGCTGATGACGCCGACTTTGAGGTGGTCGACGGTCTCGGCGAGGAATGGGAGATTCTCACACCGGGTATCTCCGTAAAGAAGTACCCCTGTTGCTTCGGTACGCATAAGGCCGCGGATGCCACGCTCGCGCTTGCCACCGAGCACGGGATTGTCCCCACTGATATCGAGCGAGTGGAGGTTCATGTGCCAGCGAGTGCAATCGGACCGGATGGGCATATCAGGCCACTGATTCACGACCGCCCGCAGACTGGTCTGGAGGGAAAGTTCAGCATGCAGTACGTCGTTGCCGCGTCGCTGTTGGACCATCAGCTCAAGCTTGCGACATTTGAGGATGACGCCGTCCAGCGACCGTCGGCCCAGGAGCTGCTAGCCAAGGTAGTGCCCGTAGCCAACGCGACCCGTCATCCGGACGCGGACTCCGACGAATATCAGGCCGTTGAGATTCACCTGACGAACGGGCAGGTGATCTCTCGGTCGGTCTCCGAGCCGCGTGGCGGAGCGGCCGATCCGCTGAGTGATGACGAGCTGATGGAAAAGTACCGTGACTGTGCGTCGCTGGTCCTTCCGGAAGCGCTGGTGACGCAAAGTGCCAACCTGCTGTCGCAGCTTGACGACCTGGGCGACCTTCGGGAGCTGACCGCGTTACTTCGCGGCTCTGAGGACTGAAGTCTGCGCCTGACCGGCGCCATCGCCATGTCGTAGCGAAGCACCCTAACTGGTGCACTGTGGCACGCTGGGCTCGCTCATTGGGTGGGACATTTGCGGCCCACGGTGGGCCGCTTTCCCGTGATCAATATTGGTCGTCGTCTTCGTCCCCATCGAAGATCGCGGCGCCACGCTCGTAGACGAAGTGGCCGCCATCGCCAAGCCACACTTCCTCCAGATGGCGCGCGGCAACGCTCTGCGGCGCGACCTCTGGCAGCGCCTCAATGAAAATGTCATCACCGGGGCGGTAACCGTGCCAGGCGCAGTCCGGCCAACTACAGCCGAATTCCGTGTCGCGGGGGTGCTGGTGCCTCACCATGCGGTCGCCAAGGTGCCACTGCCACCAGCGCTCGGTCGTCTCGCTCGAATCGACTGCTTCGTTCATCTCGCCCACCTCGTCAGGAACGCTGCCAAAGTACATCGCACATTATCCATGTTCGCACCGGATGGCGGCGGAAACGAGCAGCTGCTATCCGATAGCGGTCAGCAGCGCGGTGAGTGAGGTATAGACGGGCGCACCTGTTTCCTCGAGCTTCGCGCGCGGGGCGTGCCCGCCCTCGATGAGCGCGCTGGCGGCGCCCATGGCGGTAGCGACTTCGTAGTCGTGAACGGTGTCACCGACGAAGAGAACGCGGTTGACGGGGACGTGTAGTTGATCGAGAAAGGCGAGGCCGTGATCGAGCTTGCTGGCAGCGTGGTGGTCATCGATACCGACGAGCGCGGTCATGCGATCCGTGAGGCCGAAGTGGGCGGTGGATTCATTGAGCAGGCCTTGTTCGGTGGCAGAGAGGATGGACTGGGTTATACCGCGGTTGTGTAGGGAGTCCGAGACGGGGAGCGCATCGGAGCGGAGTGAGTAGCCGCGCCAGCCGCGCATGTAGCCTTCGATGAACTCGATGGCGAGGTCCTCGAAGGGCTCGCTGTCGAAGTCGAAGCCGACGCGCTCGTAGTAGTCGCGGACGGGGAAGGCAAAGAGCTCGTGGTAACGGTCGACGCCGAAGGTTCCAAGGTCGCGTTTCGCAAGCATGCCGGCCATGAGATCGACGCAGAGATCGGTGTCATCGAAAAGTGTGCCGTTCCAATCCCAGATGATGTGGTCGTAGCGCATGGGGTGAGTTTACGGATGGCGTCGAGCGGTGGTGGCGTCGCTATCATCAGCAGCCGCCGCGATGAGGGACGGAGTTCGGATGTCTGAACAACTGGCTGATGGCGCACGCGCCCGGCTTGAGTCGACGCCCTCGGTCTTGCGTGCGCTGCTGAAAGGGATGGCTGAGGAGCTGGTGGAACGACCGCTGGACGGGGATTGGTCGGCGCGGGATGTGGTGGCGCA
>Ga0115002_10006754_pt1 | contig 13094 bp, 6 predicted proteins | sample ArcticOcean_MG_C_8_FD_89576 | JGI IMG/M metagenome (GOLD analysis project Ga0115002, IMG submission 89576) | Marine microbial communities from western Arctic Ocean - ArcticOcean_MG_CB11_86 | ecosystem: Environmental > Aquatic > Marine > Oceanic | place: Arctic Ocean: Canada Basin | collected...
ATTTCATGTTTCAATTCCTTGCCATTACGAAGGCCGGTTGCCGCCGGTTATTCCCTCGTCACTTGCTACACAGAATAACTACACTGACGTTTTTCATCGCCGCGATAGTCATCCCACAAGTAATTTATACGAAACAAGTTAGTGCCAAGTCAAGCGAACGTCCAAACATCGTTTTGATCATGTCGGACGACATGGGCTATTCGGATATCGAGTGCTATGGAGGCGAAATCAAAACGCCGAACTTAAACCGGCTCGCCGACAATGGAGTTCGGTTTACTCAGTTCTATAACACCGCTCGCTGCTGCCCCACTCGAGCGAGCCTACTGACCGGACTCTATCCACACCAAACAGGCATTGGGCACATGACCAGCGACCGCGGTTTTGATGGATACCGTGGCGACCTCAATCGCAAGTGCATGACCATCGCCGAAGTATTGCGGCACTCTGGATATTCGACTTACATGTCGGGAAAATGGCACGTCACCAAACACCTCGCTCACGACGGTCCAAAGCACAATTGGCCGCTGCAACGGGGCTTTGACAAGTTCTATGGAACGATCCTTGGCGCAGGCAGCTTCTACGACCCGACGACTCTAACTCGCCAGAACACTCAGATCACACCAGTCAACGACAAAGAGTATCAACCCAAGGGGCAGTATTACTACACCGATGCGATCAGCGACAATGCAGTTCGCTACATCCAACAACACAAAACCGGGCGAGTCGAATCTGCGGAAGACGATTCGCCATTCTTTATGTACGTCGCCTATACGGCGGCGCATTGGCCGATGCACGCACTAGAAAAAGACGTCGCCAAGTACAAAGGACGTTATGACGGTGGCTACGATGCAATTCGTCGAGCCCGTTACGAACGGATGCAAAAAATTGGGCTCATCAATAGCGATTGCAAATACTCCAATACGGTTGGTGATTGGGAGCAAGTCAAGAATCGCGACTGGGAAATCCGTTGCATGGAAGTCTACGCTGCAATGGTTGATAACATGGACCAAGGGATCGGCCGAATTGTCGGCGCGTTGGAGTCGACGGAGCAATTGGACAACACGTTGATCTTGTTTTTGCAAGACAACGGCGGGTGTGCCGAATCACTTGGTCGGTCTTCCCGAGGCAAGTGGACCGAGCCGACGAAGGAGCCTGTCTTACCGCCGCTGAAAGTAAACGAGCTTCAACCTGCCATGATTCCCGCGTCTACTCGTAGCGGCTTTCCAACGATTCAAGGTCCGGGCGCGATGCCGGGTCCCGATGGAACTTACATCGCCTACGGGCGAGCTTGGGCAAACGCCTCCAACACACCGTTTCGCGAATACAAACATTGGGTGCACGAGGGAGGAATTTCAACTCCACTTATCGCTCACTGGCCGTTGGGCATCAAACGTCGCGGCGATCTCGAACATCAACCTGGTCATCTGATCGATGTAATGGCGACTTGTGTAGACATCTCGGGCGCACAATACCCGACGACTTTCCAAGACGAGAAGATAAAGCCGCTAGAAGGTCATAGCCTTCGCCCGGCATTTAAAGGCGAGAAGATTCAGCGCGAGGCGATCTATTGGGAGCACGAAGGCAACCGGGCCGTACGCGTCGGCGATTGGAAATTAGTTGCCAAGGGTGCGAACGGAGCGTGGGAACTCTACAACATTGCCAAAGACCGAAGTGAGCTTCGCGAGTTGAGTGCTGAACATCCCGACAAAGCAAAGCAGCTCACCGACATGTGGCTGGCCTACGCCGAACGCGCCAACGTACTGCCGCTGAATGCCCGAGCCGTCAAGCGAAATCAATCAAAGAAAAAGGTGTTCAAACTAAAGACAGGCGCCGACCTACTACAGGACAAATCGCCAAACGTTCGCCAGCGAGCATTCACGCTGAAGGCAACACTCAAAGCCGATAAGCCAAACGGAGTGATCGTTGCCCAAGGTGGCACGGCTCACGGTTACGCCCTTTATGTTCAAGAGGGTCAACTTCGATTCGCCACTCGAATCGGTGGCAAGCTTTCCGTTGTCTCGGCGAAAACACCGAGTCTTTCCGAGCAAAGTGAATTGCAAGTAAAACTCTCCAAAAACGGCAAAGTGCGATTGCTGCACAATGACAAATTGATCGCGGAGGGAACGACCGGACTTCTGGTGGATATGCCAGTCGATGGCTTACAAGTTGGAAAAGACCTCAACGGAGCCGTCGGCCAGTACGAAGTGCCGTTTGCATTTGAAGGCGCGATCGAGGGAGTCGAGGTGAATCTGGAGTAAACGGCTCCCGTATCGTCCATAAACTTCGGATTATGCCGATCAGTACGGGCATGCTCCTCGCGACAATGATGTGCTATATTTTCTCTAGATGGCGTTTCAACACCTAAGAAACCTGCCGCAAAGCCGTCGAAATAGCGGCGCAAGCATTCCAATTCTGGGAGAAAAATTGTGTATCATTTCCGACTCGCAATCGTTTCCGTATTACTGACCATGGTTGGCAACTTCGCCTTGGCTCAGGATGCAAAGCGCACCGCCGAGCAGATTGAAAAGGCCAAGCCCCAAGACAAATTTTTCAAAGCGATCGAATCGGGAAAATCAAAACTCCTGTTCGATCTTCTTGCGCCAAAACTACGCGAGAAACTCGATGAACCTGTTATCGATGCATGGATCGCGATCTTAAACAAAGAACTCGGCGCTTACGAAGGACTGAGCTGGACTGACTTCAATACGTCTGTTGAATTAGTCAATGGTAAGAAGATTCAACAAGCCAGCGGAATGTTCCTTTTCGAGAAAGACAAAGTCGACGCGAAGTTCGTTTATCAAGATGGCAAACTCATTAACTTCAAAGTGGAACCGCGAACCGTTGGCAAAGGGTGGTCACATCGGCCGAGCACGACAAAGCTTTACGAAGACCGTGCGATCGCATTCCTCAAAGAACTCGCGAATGGTGATATCCAAGCAACTTATGCGATGACTCACGAAGCGCTACAAAAGGAAATCACCCTAAAACAGCTCCAAGACATCCGCACTCTCGTCGATGAAAAAGTCGGCCGACTAAAAACCTGGAAAATTGAACGAGTCGAAGTTAACACCGACAAACTATATAGCCTAACCATTTTCGTCGACATGAAATTCGAGAAGGCTAAGCAAGTTGGCATTGTAAAATTTCAGTTCGGTCAATTGCGGGGTCACATCACGGCCTTTAATCTCGCAGCAGAAGGCGAATTCGCAGACGATAAACACGACGAGGCAACGGCCTTTTTTAAAGCAATTGGAAAGAACGATCACAACGCCGCGATGGCTGAAATCCATTCATCCATTCAAAAAAACGTTGACCCTCCCGTCTTCAAAGCTTGGGTCAACGCAATTCAAGGCGTCTTGGGCGAGTACAAGTCGGCCGATAATGACTTCGACTACAAAGTCGCCTACAACAAAGGAAATAAATTACGAACTGGCCAAGGAAAGCTCCTCTTTGAAAAAGGGAAAGCCGATGCGGAATTCAGATGCTATGGCGGGGAACTAGCGGCTTTCAAGTTGAAAACGGAACTGCTGCCCGACGGTTGGTTTAAAGGTCCGCAAGAAGACCCTTTCTACAAAGACAAAGCGGCCGGTTTTCTCAAGTCGCTAACGGGGCAACAACCAGCCGCAGCCTTCGAGTTGATGCATCCTAGTTTGCGAGAGAAGATTTCAGTTGAACAATTCCAAAAGGGATTCGGGAAATTCACCGCCGCCCACGGCGCAGTTAAGTCGATCAAATACACGGGCGAAAAATATGACGACACCAAAGGACAGATTCTCGTTGTAGAATTCGGAACTGAATTTGGCAACGGCGGAAAAAGCGTCGCCTCAGTTGTGTTTAGATTTATCGGCCTGAAGGGCCACATACTCGCTTTTGATATCAAACCGCCAAAAGCAGACGCCTAACACGATCGCTTGGCTTCAAAACGCGTTCTCCAAGTTGGCAGGAAGGTGGCGGCAGGAAGATGTTTTCCCTTAATTTCCCGGCCCCCATTTTCCTGCCCACTCGCTCTTACCTTTTTACTCGCCGCCAAGCACTGACGACTTGAGCAGTCGAGCAAACTCGGCTTCCACATCGTCGCCTTCGTAGAAAGAGAGCCAGCCGCGGAGGCGTTTAGTTTCGCTCGGCGGGCAATCGGGGAACTGTGGATCCGCGTGCAGACAGGGGCAATTCTTATTACCCCACGGTCGCACGCAATGTTCCCAACCCGTGATAATCCAGCGTTTGCCAGTATCGTCGTGGCAAGCGGCGAAGGGAGCTGCAAATCGCTTGTTCTCTATGGTCAGTTCCGTGAATCCCGGCGCGTTTTTCAACATCACGCAATTTTGAACCCGCAGTCCACTAATCGGAAGCTTGGTGCCGTTCTTTAACCACAGATCCATTCGCACACCGAGTGTCTTCCCTTCCACGCTCCTTACTTCTGCGCCGAATGACACACCGTTGGGTAGGTCGCGGCGGATACTCAGCGAGCCGTCCTGATGCCGCGTCCATTCCATCGGCTTAAGTTTGATTTGCTTGCGATCCCAAATGGTAGGAACATCGGTGTGCGCCAAATACAGTAATTCTCGTTGGCCTGTTTGGTTCCACCAGATTGCCTCGGGCGTATCGGCAATAACATGGCCACCATTTTTCCAAGGAGCAAAGACGCTCACTTTCGTTTCTCTTTGCGGTCGAAATGCACCGTCAATGAAACCGATTCGCGGATGGCGGCCGCCGGGGAAGGGGAGTAGCTTCAAACCCGAGTCTTGCTTGGGAAGCAACGAACTATCCTGATCCTTCAGCTCGGCTAAATCTCCTTGCAGCTGCTTGGCGTCGATACCCGTCGCCGCCGACATTTCCCAAATGGTGTAATCGTGGGCTCGCATGTTGGCCAGCCAGTATCGCAGTTCTTTGTCGTCGCTGGGCGAGCGATGATTCGCGCGAGACTCCTTTCGTTCCAGTGCCGTCTTGCGATCGTTGATCACATCCTCGAACGAGATCGGAGCGATATTTGGATCGACGTATTTGGCCAAATCCCGCAAAGAAATGACGGTGAACTTATTGACTGCTAAATACTTCATGTAGGCGTCAAAATTCGCTGCCGAAGAACTCACCCAAGGATGCGCTAAGTCGGGCGCGCCGTGGAATTGCAAAATCGCAATCTTTCCATGTTTCGCTTTATCGGCGGCAAGTACAAAATCATCGATCTTCCAAACTGGCCGAGCGTCGCCAGCCGAAGGTAATAGATAGGGATGATCTAGCCCAGGCTGCATCGCGAAGCCTCGACCTTCTTTGTAAGGATATTCCGGCACGCCGCCGCGACGCGCGAACAACATGCCGTGCCGTTTCAGAATAGCGAACGCCTGGGAAGAAGTTGCGTTGCCCGGCCAGGCAAAAGTCACGGGTTTCGGAATCCCGTGCTTCACGCATTGCTCCTCAATCGCAGATAGCTGCTCCTCCAATGCCTCCGCGTTGCCGTCTCTAATACCTAAATGATCGCGAGTGTGATTTCCAATTTCAAAGCCATCTTTGTGCAACTCGGAAATCTGCCCCCACGTCATATAGTCCTTCTTATTTGTTTCAAAATCGAACCCTTCGGTGATAAAGAAAGTGCCACCGAATCCATACTTTTTCAGGATTGGTCTGACGATCGTAAAATGAGATTTAACAGAGTCGTCAAATGTCAAAACGACCAACTTGTCGGGGATTGGCTCTAGCGCGAAAGCCTGCTTGCTGTGCGCAAACAACACGACGAAGGAATAGCTGAATACGAGGAATATTCGCATCGAGAGTCGCTTGCACATGCATCACTGTCTTTCGATTCATCGCCCGTTGGCGTTTGTATCCGTTGAGTTTGTGTCTACTTGAATTACAGGGTCAGTTTGAGTGCTGGTTCAACGCTCGCCCGTCGCCAACAATCTAGCTTGTTTGAGTATTTTGTACTTGGTAGGATGCAGCGAAGCCAGTCTCACCAATCACCCAAATACATTTTGGGCATCTCACCTACTGAATACAACTGACTAATCGAACTTGGTAATTGTATTCGCGTAATCTAAGGAGCGCGCTATGAGAAAACGTTTACTTACTCAGTTAAGTTTAGTACTCATCACGGCTGTCATCTGTTGCTCGTCAGCGTACGGCCAATCCGACTCGGAACAAAAAATCTTCTCGGCACTCGATGACGAATCTCGGATGGAGTTCATTGAAACTCCACTCAGCGATGTCGTTACTTTCCTATCGGACCAACACGACATTCCGTTTTTCATTGACACTATCCCTCTCGAAGAAGATGGAATCGACCCGGATACCACCATCACGCTCAATCTAAAGGACATCCCGCTACGATCGTGCTTAACATTGCTGACTCGGCGAGCGGGTCTGTCATGGACAGTCAAAAATGATGTACTCCTGTTAACTTCGATTTCAGTTACTATGACGAATCGCAAGCCGCGGGTGTACGACATTCGGCTACTGTGTGACGACCCAAAATCGGGGGCGGAAATCGCGGAGTTAGTTAAAGTCACTTGCCAAACGCAGTCGCCAACTTCGGGTGTGATCGATGCGTCAGCGTTCCGAAATTTACTGATCGTGACAGCCACGGTCGAAGGTCATGAGATAGTTGGTTCGTTATTGGCGACGCTTAACAAGACGCAAAAATATCAGCCACTCCCGCGTGGCGAAGTCCTCCCAGGTCCTCGACCTGCTGTACCAGCACCAGCACCTAAGATTGGCGGCGACGACTTATTTGGTCCACCCACCAAACCTGCCAAGCCGGCTCCTCAATTTAATCCTAGCAATCCTTTTGGTGCACCTCTAAAGCCAAAAGCTCCGACAAAACCAGTCGATCCATTTTCGGCACCTAAGAAACCCACTACCAAGAATTCAAATGATCCCTTCGGTGAGAAACCGAAGCCCGCCCCTGCCGGCAACGGGGAGCCATTTGGAGGTTGAATTTGACATAGAGCGATTCAGAACTCGAAGCGGCAAGAATTGTCCGAGTTCAATTGCCTAAATAATCCAGCCCCCAAACTAGCCAAACTAGTTGGTTTTTTTTTTGTAATCCAGTGACCGAAGCTCAATCATTTCGCGAAGCGTGGGGGGCAGGTATTCCTCTCAAGTCGATCGGCCTGAAGCCTAATTCAATCGCGGCAGAATCTCTGGGCAAGCGAAAGTCAAAGTTCGCTGCGTCGGCAAATCCCGGATTCGCAAAAACCGAATGAAGATCTTTACCTCGCTGCTGCCACTGTCGGAACGAAAGACCATTCCAGATTCGACTACCCGCCGATTGCTTGGCGCTGAAGTACACATTGCGATCCATCTCGAAAGTGCTGGACGCCGCTCGCACACCGTTTTTGTGGATCGGATTAAGATAGACTCGATGTGCTTTATCATTCCAGTTGCCAGAGAAAACCGCACCGTTTCCACAGTAGACGATGTTGTTTTCGAAGTGCACGCTCATGTGAGGCTCGATCCGCTCCCGATGCAATAACGCCTCTCCGCCAAAAGCGAAGATGTTGTTGCGGACGGTTAGATCTCTGCCGTAGTGAATGTTATATCCAGCACTCGAAGTGTTGTAGACGACATTGTTCTCAACCAAAATATGAGCCGATCCTTCGTCGTTATAGATGCCACAGCCGCCATACGAGTTGGCTCGAATGTCGTGAATCAAGTTATTACGAACGACCGTCCCCGGCGAAACGCCCAGCGTATAAATCCCACCCATATCCGATAGCAGCCCACCGCCAATGTCGTGAATATGGTTAAATTCAATTACGTTATTGCGACTAATATTGGGTTGATAGCCCCAGGTCCAACCAACAGAAACTGCAGTGTATCGGCCGTGATGGATGTGATTTCGAGCCACGAGATTGTCGGCTGTATGTTCAAGAAGAACTCCAACTGCCGACGGATAGATTTGTCCGTAATGCTCAATTCGATTGTCGACGATACGATTATGCGATGTGCGATAACGAGGGTGCTCACCGAGTGGAGCACCATCCATTCGAATCGCACCAGCAGCAATGTGATGAATGTGACACTTGTTTATGACGATGCCCCGACACCCCATTTGGACATCAATGGCCGCAGTACCCAGATGGAACAATTCGCAGTTGTCGAACACCACCTGCTCGGCGCCACTCAAAGTGATCGCGGCAGGAATACTGGCTGCCCCTTGAAGGTCGTTCGAGTTTCCCGCAGGCAATTGAAAATGCGAGTGAGCAAATCGCAGTTTTCGAAACCGTAGATTCTTTGCTATCTGCTTCTTGTCCGACCGCCCTGTTACTTCGAGTAGCTTTTCAGTTTTAGGCACGACCGCTGTTACGTCGCCAATTTTTTCATTTGGAAGCGGTTTGTAAAATAGCTTTCGAGCAACGCGGTCGAAGTACCATTCGCCCGGTTGATCGAGCCCTTCAAAAACGTTCTCGACGATGTATCGCGCTCCTCGCTGGCTAAAGTCGTCCGTGAACACTTTGCCTGCCTTGTGGGCGAACGTCACTAAATTCTTCCGCGCATCTACCGTACGAATCGGCAAATGTGAATCGGTCCAGAAATGGTAAACGACCACCTCGACGTCTTCGAGGTTTCTCCATTTTGGATTGATGTCGCCTGGACGAAAACCAAAGCTTTGACAATCCGTGTGATAGCCAACTTCGATCCCTCCTGCGGGCAAACTGGCTACGCGGTAGAATCCATGATTCGGCGTGCGTGCTCTCGTTCGCAGCTGACCATTGACATACAGCAATCGAACTTCCTGAACGGCATCGGCAGCAGAGAGGTCGGCAACCCATAATCCATTCTCGACGCGCCAACCATCGATCGACACTCCACCATCGACCGTAACCTGCTCATCTGCAAACGCCGAGTAGACAACGGGGCAATTGGATGTCCCCGAATCATCGGCTCCAAGTACAAATGGCATAGAACGAAAGTAAGATCCCTCCCTCAAGAATACAACGACGGGACGCTTTAACGGCCCCTGCTTCTTCCAAGAACGAATCTCGTCGCGAGCTCGCTCCAAAGTTTGAAACGGCGAGTCCAGGTTGCCTTGAGCAGAGTCGTTACCCGAGATCGAAACGTAAATGGCGTCGTATTCGTCGGGCAGTGTCTGCTCGGACAAATCGATCGCAGCTAGATTGGAGTCGGTGTATGCCCCAGCTGCAGCCAAAGTCACGTCAATGGAAGGTTTCGTTGGTGGTCGCGAAATGAATTGAGTGATCGCAACGACCAGCAAAGCGGCGAGCAAGAAAGCAGCAAAGTAACGCATGGATCGATCGTCCCCGAGGCAAGCGTATAAGCAACAACCCAAGGATCAGAGAGGATTCTGAATACACCTCGTGTTCGTTGAAATATACGTCGCGCATCGCGAACGCAGGGGCTGAATTATCGTTACCAGCGGCAATAACAGTCGTGACTAACCGAGCAGCTGTTTGATTGGAGTGCCTTTGCTGACGATCATCGGTCGTCCGACAGGTGTATTGAGCTCTTGCTGGAAGTTGACGCCAAGCGTATGCAAAACCGTTGCATGAACGTCTTCGACGTTTTTCGGATCGGCGACGTGTTTCGTTCGGTTCTCGCGATCGTCGAAATCGATATCCGTATCAGTTTCGCCGACGATTTGACCGCCACGAATACCACCGCCTGCCATCGCGACACTAAAACCGTGTGGCCAGTGATCGCGACCACCGAGCGGATTGATGCGAGGTGTGCGTCCGAATTCGCCACCACACAAAACGACCGTCTGGTCTAACAGATCGCGTTCTTTGAGATCGGCGACAAGTGCCGCAAAAGCTGGAGCAAGGATGTCGACTTGACCGCGTTGCAATTCATGGTTGTTAGCGTGAGTATCCCAACCGTTAAGTGTTACCTCGACGCAACGAACTCCAACTTCGATCAACTGAACTGCAGCTAAGCAGCCACGGCCAAAACGTGTATCGCCGTACTTGGCCAACAACGATTCTGGAGCCTTGTTTATGTCGAAAGCATCGAGTTGCTCGGAAGACATCATTCGCCGAGCGTTGAGGATCGAAGTTTTATGGAGCGTCTTGCTGTCGATATCTTTTACCCGACCCCTCGAAAATTCCGATTCTACGACATTGACTAGGTCGTCCAATCTTCGTTTGAGCCGATCGTCTTTAACTCCTGTGCGAACGTCTGGAATTCGGCCGCTCGGGTCGTTTATCTTGAACGCATCAAATTGGTCTCCAAGGTAGCCGCCGCGAGCAGGCCAATTATTTGGATAAATCGAAACGTGTCGCGGGATTTCAAGATCGTCGGGCAATTGATGACAAACAACTGCACCCAGGGCGGGATGGACCAATGTAGGATCTGGACGAAACCCGGTTTTGACGTTGTACGTCGCCCGCTCGTGATCGCCCTCTTTGCTAACGACTGAACGAACGATCGACACGTCGTCCATGAGTTCGGCGAGAGGTTCAAATCCTTGCGCTAGCTCGATCCCGGGTACTGAAGTCTTGATCGCAACGGTGTCGCCGCCGATCTTCGTACCAGGTTTTGGATCGAAGGTTTCAAACTGGCTCGGACCTCCCTGCAGCCACAGCACAATTACGGATTTGGCTTGCGGTTTGGATTTCGTATCGGCCTGTTGAGCTAACGCTTGGCTAAGCGGCGTGAGCCAAGTTGCACCTGCCAATCCAGCAGCCTGAACCAGTGTTCGACGCGAGAAATGGGCAGCGGTACCGCAGGAGTGGTTATGTTGCATCATCTCAATGATTCCATGAAAACTCGGTACTGTTCAACAAAATCCAAATCATATCTTCGACGGTTCGAGTGCGAAATTGCATCGACTTCTCCTCTTGCAATCGAGCCACGAAGTGTTCCTGTTCTTTCTCGGACGGCTTGCGCGAGAAGACGGTTAGGTAAACCACTTCAACCGCGTGTTTGTCATCATCGGTTAGCTGAGCAATTCGGTTGGCGGCGCTAATCATATTCGCTCGCGAACGCCGACTGACCAAATCGCCATTCATCATCAATAGGCGCTGTGAAATGGTCCCTCCTGGCTCTACAAACTCATCGTCACCGGGATCGCCATAGCGCTGGATGAACTCGTTCTGCTCGTTATACCTTTGCAGTTGGAAAACGATGTGAACATCGGCGTCGATTGTTTTCAACGAAGACGCTTGAATAACACTTCCGGCAACTTGTTCTGGTCGGAGGCGGCTGAGCGGGAACGCTGCGAAAGATGATTCGTGTTTGTTTGTGATCTCGAATGGAGCGCGACTATCGATTTGAAAAACTTCCGTCTCGGCGATAACTCGAATCAATCGTTGGATATTAAAATCGTGCTCGACAAAGTCATCCGCCAATGTCTCAAGTCCCGGAGGAAAATCTTCGTTAAGCGGTATGTCGTCGACGGGATCGACTAATGGTCGTCCAAACATCAACGCCCAAATTCGGTTGACGGCTGCTCGAGCGAACGGCTTGTTGTCTCTGTGCGTCACCCACTTCGCAAGTCGTTGGCGGCGATTGCCATCCTCGGGCAGAAGTTCTGGCGAAAACGGAACAGCTGGCGGAATGAGCTCTTCGGTCTCTGCTTCCAAATACCGATAGTTATATTCTTCGCCCGCTTGATCGCGAACACCTAACAGCGACGACTTCGCTTCCGAAAAGAACGCGGCCAACTGATGGAAGTCCGCTTGCAAGCCGTCGCGAGGATCGTCGAGTGTGCCCAGGGCCACATTCCCCAACCGATCGTCGTGACATTGCAAACAATCGATTCGCATTCCCAGAAATGCTCGCGTCGTTCTCGCAGCTAACCGGATTGGGTTTGGCCCTTTTCTATCGTTGTTCTGATCAATCGTGACGGTGACAAAATTTACCGCCGGTGTGTCAGTCCAAAGTCCTTTATCAGCAATCAGATCTCGCACGATACTATCGTACCGAGCATTGCTATTCAGCCGTTCGCTCAACCACATCACGAACTTTCGACGACGGTAAACCAAAAATGGTCCATTCTCCGTCCCCACATACGCTCGCGCTAGACGCTCACCCATATAATCCGAGTAACGACGATCTTCAAAAAGATGAGAGAGCCACCACTGTTGGCGATAGAGCGGATCGTGTTTTTGCAACTCGCGAATTTCTTCTAGCGAGGGAATTGTGCCAACGAGTCCAAGTGATAGCCGGCGAGCTATCGTCAGGTCATCAGCTCGGGGCGCGAACTCTATTTGGTTGTCACTCCAGTGCTGCCGAAACTCATTGTTAACTTTGGCGACAACACTTGTGAAATCGTCATCTTGATATTGTGCGGGGCGAAAAGATTCGGGCTCCGCGATGCGATCTTGGCGCAGAAGACCGGTGCCTAAGGCAAGCATCGCTGCCAAGCACAAGCTGATGAAAGCGTAATCACGCGTTCCCATTTGCAACTCCCAAATTGTGATGAGTAGGTTTCGTGATTGCTGCATCGCGAAAATTTCTCACAAGTTTGAAACGTTTTACCCTCTCGACCGAGTATTGCCTTACGAAAGACGATACCTCAAAGGTGAGTACTTAGTTTCATCGAGCGATGTTATCGCACCAAACTCTGGCAAAACCACAGAATTCCGTCCAATTTAACCCCGATCGTCCAACAAAGTATCGATGTGCTCGGCAAAATTCCGGCGGCAAGCCGCAATTTGCCTACGTCGGCCGCTAATCTAGTTTATTCGGCTATTTTTTTTAATCTTGAGAAATATCTGCAGCTTGATGGAGAATAGTGGTTGCAGGACAATGGGAATATCAAAATGTCATCTCAACCACCAATCCGACGCCAACCATCACCCGACGACAGTACTCCTGTCGACGCATCGGAAATCTCCTACGATGCAGAAGTAATCTCGTCACCAGCAATTGGCGATGTAGCAGCTGACTCAACCGACGACGCTTCCAGCTCCAAGGCCGAAGAAGAAATCCAATTTGTAGGTGATGTGACTGAAACTGAGCAAGGCGCTAATACTGAGCCAGATTCTGAGGCGACAACGATTGAGCCTCAGTCGAATGATCCTCAGCCAATTGATGCTCAGTCGGAATCGGCATCATCTGTTTCGGCCAAACAAACTGCCCCACCCATTCGACCAGAGCCCGTTTGGGAAATGGACGAGGAAACGAATCCCCCGGACTCC
>Ga0115002_10006756_pt1 | contig 13093 bp, 13 predicted proteins | sample ArcticOcean_MG_C_8_FD_89576 | JGI IMG/M metagenome (GOLD analysis project Ga0115002, IMG submission 89576) | Marine microbial communities from western Arctic Ocean - ArcticOcean_MG_CB11_86 | ecosystem: Environmental > Aquatic > Marine > Oceanic | place: Arctic Ocean: Canada Basin | collected...
CGCACCCGGCAATCCCAATTCAAGTGTGCCACCCGCACCGCTAATGACCGTACCTCCGCCAACCGGAAGTCCCGTAACGCCCGGAATGGAGAATTCAATGTCGATATCCGTGCCGAACGGTGACCCTGTCACCGACACACCATCGTCGGTAACTGACACCGACGTAAGCGCATCAACGCCTGACGAAGTAGCAACCGTTGTACCCGAGTATTCAATATCGAGACCGGTGTACTGAATCAGAAGCAATCCAGCCTGCGCAAGAGACGCAGAGAGCGAGAGCGAGAGACACAAAACGAAAGCTGCACCCGTGTAGGAAGCAAACGTTGCAGAAAAACGAGAATGCGATCTATAAAAAAGACTGAAATTAGAACCGCTGGTAAACATTAGCACGCCCCCCTTAGCCGCTAAAAACTTCTTTTAGAAAAATGAGTTGAACTAAACACTCCTCAATCAGAATCACCCGCAATCGGTGAGAAGAGAATTTAACATAAAGTCGACCTGCGGGTATTGTAGTCGGCACCCTACGCATTATGCAATCAAAATTCGGATAGATCGGGTAAATAACTCAATTAGGGAACCATCCTAATACCTCCGAAGAGGGGGTTCATGATATTTTCTACACAAAAAATAGCGCAATTGACGCCATCAGTACGAAATTCAGCCTTGAAAGATTTCACAGTCGCTATTTGAGGACAGCTTTGGCTGCCTCCCTGCAAACGGACTTTTGATTTGTCCGTAGAGTAGTTTTCGATCAAGAAATTGCCAGGTGAGCGGGTTCACGCCTCATAGGACATCATAATCTCGTCCGGCGACAAGCCCGCAATACTGCGGAAGTTGCCGTCCGCAATCGCTCCGCCCAGTTCGGTCACCTGGCGATAGTAGCGATTGCTGGCGCGCTTGCCAGTGTAGTTCTGTATAAGTTCTTGGCACAATACGTCGGCCGACGCGCGGACGATCTCGTCGGACTGACGTGCGCCGTAGAGCGCGGTGCACAGAATGACGATCAGATCCTGGCAGCGGACAGAAAGCTCGGCCATGCGGCATTGGCGATCGGCAAGCGAAAGCTGGAACTTGCTCATCGTGCCGCTAATCTCCAGCGCCATCTTCTGCATCTTCGTGCAGGCGAAGGCAGCATGAGCGCGCAGCTCGCTGGGCATCGAGGGCAGTTGGCGATTGGCAGTAGGCAGTAGACGCTGGGCCACCATCCACTTGAGATACGGGAAAACCACACTCTTTAACGCCCAGGCGTGTACCGGGTTGAGCGGATTGGGCTTCTTGATGCCCACCGCAGCCAGCGCTTTGCCGACCGGCTCGAAGTACGTCTTGCCGTGGTGCTTGACCAGCGACTTGAAAAACGCCATGCCGAGCATCTCGCCTTCGCCTTCGTAGATGCAGGGCGCGAGATACTCGTGTACATTGTCGCCCAGCAGATGGCCGTGCAGGAACGACCGACCGCCGTGCGTTTTCATAAACAGCTCGATGGCCGCGTGCTTTTGGGCTTCGCTGCCAAAAATCTTGGCGATGATGCATTCCATCTCGCCGCGGTAGCCGTCGTCGATCAGTCCGGCACACCAGGCGGTCAAGGCGTCGCAAGCGGTGATCAGACCCGCTAAGCGACCGAGTCGACGTTGGACCAGTTCGCGATTGCCAATTGGCGCACTGTACGTCACGCGGAACTTGGCCCACGGGATCATGCTCGCCATCATGATCCGCATCGTGCCGGCGGCGTTGGCACAGAGGGCCACCCGGCCCAAGTTCAGCCCGTGATAGGCGACCGTCAGGCCGTCGCCGCGTGACGGCACGAGCAAGTTTTCCTTGGGCACGCGTAGATCATTAAATAGGAGGCCTTGGTTGTACGTGTGTTTGAGCGCCCAAAGGCCGTATTTGCGCAGCTGGAAATTTTCGTTCTCTTTCGCAGGCAGTTCAACTATCAACACCGCCGGCCTGTCTTCGACGAGGCACACCAAACCGATCGTCCGCCCCGGCACGACGTTGGTGATAAACAGTTTTTCGCCGTTCACGACGTAGTGGTCACCATCGAGCACGGCACGGGTACGGAGTTGCGTCAGATCGCTGCCGGCGCTAGGCTCGGTCAGCGCAAACGCACTCAGCCGCGAACCGTCGGCCAGTCCCGGCAGAAAGCGTTGCTTTTGCTCGGCATCGCCAAACGTTCTGACGGGGTCCACAGCACCAATGCAACCATGAACCGACGCGAGCCCCGCGATGGTCGGATCGGCCATCGCCATGCGGGTCAGAAACGGGGCGAATGACGAGAACGGAGTGCCTGAGCCGCCGAACTCTCGATCGACAAGCAAGCCCCAGTAGCCTGTACCCGCCAAGTCTTGCATCACTTCTTCGGTAATCTTGCCGTTTTCGTTGAGCAGGGTGTTCGCCCCGCGGTGCTGATGCACGACGCCCACAGCGGCGTCCATCACTTGCTGCACGTCGTGCGGCGTACTGGGATCTCGGCTCTGAAACAGCTCGACGGGCACTCCCCGATCCCAAACTGCCCGGTGGGCCGGGCTGCTCAGGGTCTGATACTGTGGCGCAAACAGGGCTTCGACCTGATCATCGGCCTTATCGATGGCCCCCGTGCGGCGGGCCTCGTCGTCGCTCTTACCGCCAAGTTTTAGCGCGGTTTCGGCAAAAGAGGCTTCCTCGTCAGTGTCGACGGGGGGAGGTACTTCAGTAGCCATAGGTAATAGACCGTTTTACTAGGAAGCCATAAAGAAGGAATAGCCGCGATCTGGCAGATCGCGGGTGTATTTCGCCCAAACAATTATACACCATCTAGGGAATCTGTCCGTTGTGGGCGGGCAGTAACCGCTTTATCATTTTCGTAAAGATTCAGATTACTCCACCTCCCTATCGGTCGGCGGCCTCAGTTGCTCCCACCACCTTCCCAATGAACGACCCACGTATAGACAAACTCGCCAAGTTGCTACTCGACCATAGCTGTGCGCTCGAAAAAGGCGAGAAAGTGCTTGTCGAGGCCTTTGATTTGCCGGAGCCGAATCTTGTCACCGCGCTGGTGGAGGGTATCAGCGAGCGCGGGGGCGTACCGCTGGTGACTTGGAAGAGCAATACCGTGCTGCGTTCGCTCTACAGCACGGCGACCGAAGAAAGCATGCAGCTGGCCGCTCGATTCGAAAAAGAGCGTATGCAGGCGGTCGATGCCTACATCGGGATCCGTGGCGCAGCCAACGGCAGCCAGTTTGCCGACGTGCCTCACGAGCGGATGGACCTCTACCAACAGCATTGGTGGAATCCGGTGCATAGCGAGGTGCGTGTGCCGCACACCAAGTGGGTGGTCCTGCGCTACCCGACCGATTCCTTCGCTCAAGCGGCCAACAAAAGCACGGCGGTGTTCGAAGATTTCTATTTTGACGTCTGCACTACCGACTACGCGGCGATGGGCAAAGCGCAAGAACCGCTTGTCACACGGATGGAGGCGGCTGACCGCGTGAAGATCGTTGCCCCTGGTACAGAACTGGAGTTCTCGATCAAGGACATCCCTGTCATTCCGTGTGCCGGCCAGTGCAACATTCCCGACGGCGAAGTGTTCACCGCCCCGGTGCGCGACAGCATCAACGGCGTCATCCGCTATAACACGCAGTCGCGTTATCAAGGCACCGTGTTCGAAAGAATCGAATTCGAATTCAAAGATGGCAGAATTGTACGTGCCGAAGCGAACGAGACCAAGAAGTTAAACGAAATTCTCGACTCCGACGAGGGTGCCCGCTACTGCGGCGAATGGGCGATCGGCACAAACAATCGCGTGTTGCATCCCATGCTCGACACGCTCTTCGACGAAAAGATCGGCGGCAGCTTCCACCTCACCCCCGGCAACGCTTACGACATAGCCGACAACGGCAACCGCAGTTGCATCCACTGGGACCTGGTCCTCATTCAGCGCCCCGACTACGGCGGCGGCGAAATCTGGCTCGACGATGAACTCTTGCGCAAAGACGGCCACTTCGTGCCGAATGATTTGCAGAGTCTCAACGCAGGGTTATAGGTTCGATTTTCTAAACTGCTAAATTAATCGTACCGATTATGATCTTTCGCAGTATGACTCCGTGAAAACTTTCACGAACCCCAAGCTGTGAATCTTTTCACAAGCTCTTTTGCGTTGAAAGCGCTAGCGGACAGCAGCGGCCCGATGGTATATTGGGTAGTACCAGTTCATTGGACGACTGGCTTTCACTTTTCTTTATTCTGTTCAATTGGATGAACGATACGCAACGATGAATTCGATTGCACAGGGAATTCGATTGCACAGGGATTTCGATTGCACAGGGAATTCGAAAACACGGGTTCTAAAACCGTGTCGTAAACCAGGTTGATTGATAGGTGTCATAGCGGAGCGCGAATCATGTTTCGGAAAATCCCCACTCAAATCACAGCTCGCGATTTCATGGTTAAAAAGCTGGTGATGCTACGTCCAGAAATGGACGTAATCGAAGCCGTCCAGCGACTTCTCAAGAATCGGATCTCCGGCGCCCCAGTGGTGGACGCTGACGGGCTATACCTCGGCGTGTTTTCAGAAAAATGTTCGATGCAGGTCTTGCTTGACGCCGCCTACGAGCAATTGCCAAGCAACGAGGTACGCATGTTCATGGACACCGATGCTCAGACGATAGACGGCAATACACACTTGCTGTCAATCGCTCAGGTTTTTTTGCTGACGTCCTATCGGCGACTGCCGGTTTTGGAGGAGGGTCGCTTGGTTGGTCAGGTCAGCCGTCGCGACGTGCTGCGCGCTTCGATGGATCTGCTCAATCGCAGTCCTTCGCGCGCGGAGGGTTCTTCGCTCCTTTATCTCAGTGCTTTAGTCGAACGCAGTGAAGCGCCGATGAGCTAACGGTCACTAATCGTAACCCAAATCTGACTGAGATTACGATTTAGAGTAAGAGTACGACCTCAAAAATTCCCAAGTCATAAGCAACTGGGGTCACCCTCCTAGCCAGACGCCTCAGGTTTTGGTACGCTCGTCCGTCAAATAGGAATCTGCGCCTCATTCTCCCCAAGTCACTTTTTTACGGACAGAAAAATGGCTCAAGCCATTGCCGGCGTCGTTCCGGATACTGAAAAAGAAGTCACCGTGATGGCCGTTTGGCCTTCAATCGCTGCGACGGCCTACGGACGCTGGTGGGGCCGGCGGTTTGCGAACGACATTGGTATCACGCTGTTTGGTGTACCCATCACGGTCGGTCGTCTGCTGGCCCTCGTGTCGATTCCGGCTATTTTGCCGGTTTACTTTCACATGGTGATCCCAAAGCTCCCTTTCGTCGTCTTCGGGATCCACAATTCCTCGTGCCGCCGCTATCGGTTGACGAATCGCCGCGTATTGGTCGAACAGGCCTTCGGTGGCGGCGAACAGCAGAGCGTTTCATTAGACCGGTTCGATTCGGTCGCAGTCGAGGTCGCACCGGGGCAAGCATGGTACCCTGCGGGCAATTTGGTTTTTCGCAAGGGTCAGGTCGAGACGTTCCGCCTGCTGGGAGTTCCGCACCCCGAGTCATTCAGGCAAACCTGCGTGAAGACCCATGCGGGCTTCGTCGGTGTGCAGCATGCGCGTGAGATTGGCGCTGCGGTTTAGCACGTGTCTTGGTTTCACGTTAAGTTTTTTTCTAGCAGCGGTTTCTGCCTGTCAAGGAAGTTCCGGGGCCCCATGCGCCTGCACCGATTGTAACGACCGGGGTCTGGCTACCGAACGGCTAATTTAAGGCCGTCACAACGGGTGTACCTACCCAAAAGAATCTTCCAGCCTCTGCCAGCATAGCTTGCCGATAAATCCCAAGAAGCAGAAGCCAGAAGGGGTTTCTGGCCGCTTGTGGAGGAATTCGGTATGGGAAAGTATTTCGCGCAGAGTTCGTATTGGGTAGCTTTCTTTGCATTCTTTTGCCCATATTTCGCAAGCGCAGAAGCAATACCTCCCATTTCAATTGAATTAGCCGCTCGAGAAGATGGTGGCGACGGTGCGCTAGCCACTGCGTCAGCCGTCGCACGTGTTCAGAAAAAAGCACTCCTGTTTCGTCACTGCTCCTATCCCGCAGCTTGGAAAGCCGCGCAAGAAACCAATCGGCCAATACTCGTCTACGTCTGCATGCCAAATTGCCCTCATTGCGTGAAAATGCAGCAGCAGACCTTTGGACTACCGCATGTGGAGCGATTGGTTACCGACTCTTTCGAAACGCTTAATGCCGGCCGCTACTCGCATGCAATTCTCGTACAAAAACTGAATATTAAGTGGTACCCTACGACTGTGCTGGTCGGCCCCAACAACAAGGTGCTCGACATGATCGAAGGCTATGTGGATGCCAAAAACTTCCAATTGCGCCTTCAAACCGGGCTAGCCTCACTCGCCCCAACAACTCTTGAGACTCAGACTCGCTAACGTCGTGTCCCGAAGAGTCTTCGTCTTCGACACAACTGTCCGCGACCTGCATCACCTGCACGCGCAGCCTGAAATCCGACTCGTTCTGTAGTTCTTCTCACATTCATTCAGCAGACTCTCTGCCGATGAAGAATAGGTCCCCCACCCAACGCCAGCATGGCTGGCAAACGCCCCTACAACGAGCCCATCATGCGAAAGACCGCTCTACTTTGCCTAATTACATTATTTGCACCTCTCACCGGCATCGCGGCCGGCCAGATTACCCAGTCAACTCCCACCGCGAGTAGGGGCTTATTCAGTCAATCCGACGTGAAGAAAGCGTGGAAAACTGCTGTCTCTCAACAGAAACCGATGCTTGTGATGTTTACCTCAGAGCAATGCATCTACTGCCAAAAAATGCTCAATGAAACTTATGGCCATACAGCAATCAAGCAGATGCTCGCTGGTCGAACGGAAACTGTCCTAGCCCACGCCGAAGACTATCGCGATCTCACTAAGAAGCTAGGCATCCGCGGCTATCCGACGACGCTGCTCATTGCGCCCAACGGTGACGTGCTCGACCTTATGCAGGGCTTCGTGGCTCCGCAAGCTTTTGCTGAGCGAGTCCGCCCGCTGCTTGCGGGAAAAAATCCCCGCGATTTGGCTGCAGTATCGGCGGCTTCGCGCCCCACAACCGATCGCTAATCTGGCAACTTATAGACCGAACAAGTGCCGGCGCATCGGGATTGAGGCTAACTTCGGTATGCCGTGGTGGAGCAGCGCCAGCGCTTGTTCCGGCCTACGGCTAAATGGTAGGTCACTTGATCGCTGCCGGTTCGGGCAGCAGTATTTCGCCCAGCTGCCGAACGCAATTCGGGGCATCCAGGTCGACCTCAAAAGTCGTCGGGTAGGCAAACCCCTGCGGCTTGGCAGGGGCAAGCCCCAGAATACGTCGCATGGTTCGTAGCACGAATTCTTTCATTGCCGGTCGCCACCCAGTAAGCCGTGTTGAGCGGTAGTCGCCCGGCAGAGTTTGCCGAAAGTGCCGGTTGGCCAAATATACATTGTTGCGCCGCGCACCGCTGCGGGTCATATGCTCAGTCGATAACGACACATTGAGTCCGCCGGTATTCACCACACGGTGGGGAGTATGTTGCGGCCAGGTCACCATTTCGCCCGGCCGCAGTTCATAAACAACCGCGAGTTCATCCCACTCGTGCCGGCAATCGAGCTCTTCGGACTTTTCTCCGCAGAGCACGCCTTCGATCGTTTCGTACGATACAATTCCTGACTCAAGTGGATAGGCCCAAACACGTTTTGTCCCGCGCAGGTGCCAAAGCATGTTGATCGGGCAGTCGAGGTGATAATACACGATCGCCTGGGAGAAGAGATGAGCATGTTTGCCGATCGATTAAATGTCGCCAGGCCGAGACAAGCGATTTCCATTTCGGCATAGAGATTGTCGACCAGACTTGCGTACTCGCAGTGGTAGTGCATCATGCGTCTCAAATTCAACCAAATCCGACCTTGCTCGGCGGCCCGGAATAACTCCTCCGCCGTGAGATTGCCGGCTCGACCTTCCTGCCAATCCTGACGGCGTAATGGTCGGCTCCCATGGTGTTGATTCCCAATGCATGGCGTGGGTGAGAATCGATAAGCTTAATCAACGACTCGTCACCGAACATCTCCAAGTCATAGAGCCGATGCTGGGCAACGAAGATCGCTTTCTCCATCCGGGCGGCTTGTTCAGGGGTCCAGTTTTCCAGCAAGGTGCGGCCGTGGCTCATAGGGTTTCGTTTCCGAGAATGGGATAAGGTCGGCAGATTTACAGCAACATCAGATGCCAAACCCACACCTAACGCGCAGCGGGGCAGTTTCCTCCTTGGAACACTTTGCGATGTTGTCACCAATCCCTATTTTCGGTGAAGCGTGTTGCTTTTTCGCAACATCTGGATGGCAAGACTAACAGACTTTCATCTCTACTTTCTGTCACCCGCACCTACTTGAACACCCGCTTGGCGGCCGCTTTACCGCGCGCCTTGATTACTCCTTCTACCGCTTGGAGTTGTTTCGGCGAAAGCTGCCAACCCATGGCCCCAGCGGTTTCCTCGATTTGCCAGCGGCGCTTGGCTCCGCATAACGCAGCGGTAATACCCGGCTGTTGAATCGTCCAATTGATCACCACCTGGGCGACGGTGCGCCCGCTGTCGCCGGCAATCTCGCGCAGGCTGTCGACGAGCGCTTGGTTCTTCTCCCATTCTTCGCCTTGAAACATCGGATACTTCCAGCGGTTGTCCTTCTCAGTCAGCGTCGTCTCGCGCGTAAGCCTGCCCGCCAAAAGCCCTTTCATGAGAGCCCAATAGACCACCACGGCGATGCCTTTCTCCCGGCACCAAGGAATCGTCAACTCCTCGATATCCCGCTGCAGCATATTGTAGGGCAACTGCACCGCGGCCAGCGGACACTCGTCGTGGAATTCTCGCAATTGTTCCAACGAGCAGTTCGAAGCCCCGGCGTAGAGCACCTTGCCAGCATCGATCAAACGCCGAATCGCCCCTGCCGAATCGGCGATAGGCACTTTAGGATCAGGCGAGTGCAAGTAGTACAACTCAACGCGATCGGTACCTAGCCGTCGCAGGCTTTCGTCGCATTCTTCGGCAATCACTTCCACTCGTGCGTCGTTGACTTGTTTGCCCTGTTCGTAGTGAATCCCGCACTTGGTTGCCAAGACATACTGATCGCGACTGTCAACGAGCGCGCGGCGAATCAGGTTCTCACTCTCGCCCAGTTCACCGTAGCAATAGGCAGCGTCGATGAAGTTGATCCCCAACTCCGCGCATGCCCGCAAAGTAGCGATGCTGTCGTCATCGTTAACATCCAGAGAAGTCACCCCCGCCATCGGCCACGTGCCAAGTGAGACGGGGGCGACGCGGAGGTCGCCAATTAGCCGTTTTCCGAGTTCAATAATTTCATTAGCCATGCCAAGCAGCATACCTTGGGTTAGATTCGACTTGCAACGCAGAGGACGCGGGGTCACAGAGGGCCGTATCCGACTGTAGTCAGCGAGACTACCGTCCACCACAAGCTGTGAAAGACCGACTTAAAAGCTTCGGGCTGCGCTTCATTCTCAACGTAATTTCTATTGATGAGCCCCAGGCCGTCCCAGCTCGTACAAACAACAATCCGCCGGGCAAATGTCGTGGCTCGGCGGCAGGTCCCCCAGAGCCAACCGCTCGGGATCGTCAACGATGCGTTCGGCGATCAACTCGCGGATCATTCGCACGAAGCGGGGGTGGGTGCCGGCGGTCGGGGCGCGGTGCATTGTTATGTTGAGCTGCTCGCACAGCTCGCTCGCTTCGGTGTCGAGATCGAATAGCACTTCGAGGTGGTCCGACGTGAAGCCGATCGGCACGATGACGACATCTTGCAAATTTACTTCCTGGTGCAGCGTGCTGAGGCGCTCGCAGATGTCGGGTTCTAGCCAGGGTTGCTGCGAGGGGCCGCTGCGGCTTTGGTAGACGAGTTCGTATCGGTCATGCCCTACGCCGGCGGCGACCAGTCGGCAGGCTTCTTGCAACTGTACCGTGTACTTGCAATTTTCGGACATCGACAGTGGAATGCTGTGGGCAGTGAACAACAAGGGCGTTTGAGTGCGGCGCACCGCTGGAACTTTCTCCAGGCAAGTGGCGACCGACTCGACCTGCGGCTCGATAAAACCGGGGTGATTGAAGAAGACGCGGAGCTTGTCGACCTCGGGCGCTTGCGGGCCGACCTCGGCCTGGGCGCGCTCGATGTCTTCGCGATACTGCCGGCAGCCGGAGTAAGAGCTGTACGCACTGGTGAAAAAAGCGAGTGCCCGCCCGATGCCGTCGTCGGCCATCTGCTTGAGGGTATCAGGTAACAGCGGGTGCCAATTGCGATTGCCCCAGTAGACCGGCAACTGCGGACCATGCTCGGCGAGTTCTTTTTCCAGCGCGGCAATGAGCTGGCGATTCTGCTCATTGATGGGGCTAACGCCACCGAAGTGCTGATAGTGCGTCGCGACTTCCAGCTTTCGTTCGTGGGGCACATTCTTGCCGCGGAGCACGTTCTCCAGAAATGGCATCACCTCATCAGGACCTTCCGGCCCGCCGAAGGAGACCAGCAGGATGGCGTCGTAGGTACTGGGCATAAATGGATTTCAGTTACCCATGCGCGTGGTCGCCTTTGCGACGTTGGCATTTTATCTGGCCGGCATCCTCTTCGCGCTAGTGATGTGGCTGCCACAGCTGATGAATCGCACTTAAAAGTGACCCCTACGGGACTTGAACCCGTGTTGCCGGCGTGAAAGGCCGGAGTCCTAGACCGCTAGACGAAGGGGCCCGATACTCAGCTCACGTTTCAGTTACTCGGTCGGATGCAGACTTCGACCAGTGGTCACCGCTTGTCTGCGACTAAGTGCTATAGGGTTACGACAACTTGCGGCGAACGTCAAGTGGAACCGGCAAAAGAGTGCCGAGAAACGCAATTCGGCCCTTGGGCCACTTGAAATGCGAAAAGTGAAAATGCTTGAGCACGCAGCTAGGGCACGCAGCTAGGGCACACAGCTAGGGCGTTGGCCCATTCTCGATTAACTTCCTACCAAGCGCCCTTCTCAGTTTTTCCGAAAACTACTCGGCAGCGCTACCGGCACCCGACTCGCGAGGCTGCTCACTGCTCGATTCCATATTGCGGCGAATCGCTTCGTAGACTTCAATCCGGTGGACAGGCACTTCTTTAGGAGCTTCAATGCCCAAACGCACCTTATCGCCTCGAATCTCAACGACAACAATCGTAATGTCATCGTTGATGATGATGCTTTCGTTCTTTTTTCGTGATAAAACCAACATAACTCGATTCCTTCATCTCCAATGCCCGGTTAATTCCACTCCCAAAAAAAGCCGGTGCCGGCCTCCAAACCTTCAACGCGTTTCTGCCGGGCCCCCTAAGTGCTTAAAAGGGTCTTTCGATCGGCGTAGCCTGCGGAACATCTTCAGATACTCCTAAATCCACTCTACGTGGTGATGAGGTAGAGTCAAGCAAAGTAACGCTAGCTTCGAGCCATTTTCGAAGTTAACAAGCGCAATTGGCACGATATTTGTTCTCTAACACCTAAATTGCCCCAACTAGCGTGAGTCTATACCGATTACAGAATGGATGCCGCCACTTTTTGTAACCTATTACGTTGACTGATCTTACCGCTCAAACGCGGAGAAAAAACTGGCTTGAAGGCCTCCCCAGCTCAAACGGCTAAGATTCTCAGCATCGGAAGATGCGAAAAACCACTATTTCTCGCCTAAGATGCTGCTGGGCTGGTCACTTCACTGGTGCTGGTAACCATCCGGTAATGGAATCTGAGAATCGGCGACGCACGCCATTGACTTGCGTCAGCAACTTGCGACGTTTCCTCCGCTCACCGACGCTGCGATATTATTCTGTCGCGTCGTCATTCTGAATTCTGCGGCGTTTGGGCCTCACACCACCCCAACGCTTTCGGTGTTTGCGAAACATCCTCTGTTCGTAAAATGCGCAACCGAAAGAACCAACAGCGGTTGCGGCTGCTCAGTCGCGTCCTATAATCCATGGTTTATCTGATACAATACGAATAGGATCGAAGTCCATAATGATCGTTTGGCTCAAACAAGTCTTTCCTTGGCTGGGAAACGTTTTTGAAGCAATCTACACGGTCGCAAGCGGCATGTGGGTGACGCTGCGCACCGGGTTCAAAACCTATCGCCCCGACCGCAAGACTTTCACCGAACATTTCGAATACCCCGAACTACCAGTGCCCGTGGCAGCACGCTATCGAGGGTTTCATCGCTTTGATCTGACGACTTGCATCTCGTGCGACCAGTGTGCCAAAGCATGTCCCGTCGATTGTATCTACATTGGCAAAGAGAAAGTCGAGGGGGGCAAAGGATTCAAAATTACCGGCTACACGATCGATTACAGCAAGTGCATGTTCTGTGCCTTGTGTGTCGATCCATGTCCCGTAGATTGTATTTTCATGGGTGCTACGCATGACCTGAGCTGCTACAGCCGCGACGGCACGATCGTGGATTTTTCGCGCATGCCTCTTGACGTGGCGTGGGGACGATCGACATTGAATCCTACAGCTGTCGCGCAATCTAAGGTGATCACCGAACCAGTCCACGGCGGTCCGAACCAGTAACAACTCGCTCCTAACTTGCTGTTTCTCTAACCCTGCTCCCGATACTCATGGCAACCCCCCTTGCGATCGTCGCCTACCTGGCATTGTTCGCCGTTGTAGCTGCCGCGTTCTTGTTTGCGAACTTGGTGATTGGCCGACTAGTGCGCCCGAACTTGCCCAACCAAGAAAAGTTGGAAGTCTACGAATGCGGTGAGCCGGTGATTGGCTCTAGCTTTGTACAATTTGATTTGCGTTTTTACGTGGTGGCGCTGCTGTTTATCATCTTCGATGTGGAAGTCGCATTTTTCTTCCCTTGGGCAACCGTGTTCGGCAAGGCCGTGCAGCTGAGTTCGCCGGACATGCAAGTGGTCGCTGAAATGGAAGAGACTCCAGTTTTGACGGCGCAGTGCGTAACACGTCTGGAAGAACTCGGAGTCGTGAAACCTGAGCTGGCTCATTTTGCAGGCCGTCAGGGCAGATCCCCCGAAGCTGGCGTGCGAGACACAGCTCGGAAAATCGCGCTGACGTCGCTGGCTGATATTGGA
>Ga0115002_10006757_pt1 | contig 13091 bp, 13 predicted proteins | sample ArcticOcean_MG_C_8_FD_89576 | JGI IMG/M metagenome (GOLD analysis project Ga0115002, IMG submission 89576) | Marine microbial communities from western Arctic Ocean - ArcticOcean_MG_CB11_86 | ecosystem: Environmental > Aquatic > Marine > Oceanic | place: Arctic Ocean: Canada Basin | collected...
ATGGTTATCGCTGCAGCTTCGATGGTTTTGACACAGCCTGCGCCAATCAACAGATCGCCAGCTATCCCGCCAATCGGGGCAAATAACAAATGCAGGTCTTTTACGCCGCGTCGGATCAATGCAAAGACTGCGGCGACAGGCACATTGCTATAATCCGGCGGCAGAACAATAAGGGACTGGTCAGCGACCCGTTCCGCAAGATCGTCGAGGGAGGTGAATAGAGCCATGACTGCTTTCAATTACGTTTTGTATATCCTCATAGGACGCACTCTGCTAATCAACTGACAAATTGAATTACTGAACGATTTCGCAGTTAATGATTACGGATACAGCCCCTAAACCAGTTCATATCGTTGGTGGCGGCCTGGCAGGCTCAGAGGCGGCCTGGCAGCTTGTGTGCGCTGATATCCCGGTCATTCTTCATGAAATGCGACCGGTTAAGAAAACCGATGCCCATCATACAGATAAGCTGGCTGAGCTCGTTTGTTCCAATTCGTTCCGCTCGGATGATGCGGAACGCAGCGCAATTGGCGTTCTGCACGAGGAAATGCGTCGTGCAGGATCTCTTATTTTGACGGCTGCCGATATACATAGGGTTCCCGCAGGCGGCGCTTTAGCCGTAGATCGCGAAGGTTTCTCGCAACATGTCCAGGATACGCTTGAGCAACATCCCCTGGTGACGATTAGCCGAGAGGAAGTCAAAGGACTACCACCGACAGATTGGGGACAAACTATTATTGCCACGGGGCCCCTAACCTCTCCGGCCCTCGCTAATGCTATACAGTCTGTCACGGGTGAAGAGTCGCTGGCCTTTTTTGACGCCATTGCGCCCATTGTAAATAAAGACTCCATCGATATGGAAAAAGCGTGGTTTCAGTCTCGCTACGATAAGGGCGATGGGGCTGATTACATCAATTGCCCGATGACGGGCCAACAATATGACGCGTTTCTGGATGCGTTAATCGGGGGCGAGAAAACCGAATTTAAGGAATGGGAGGCAAACACTCCCTATTTCGAAGGCTGTTTGCCGATTGAGGTTATGGCGTCGCGGGGGCGTCGAACGCTGTGTTTTGGCCCCATGAAACCGGTTGGCCTTACTAATCCTCACAATCCTACCCAGAAACCCTTCGCCATTGTTCAGCTACGGCAGGACAACAAGCTTAGCACTCTGTTCAATATTGTCGGCTTCCAGACCAAACTAAAACACGGAGAACAAACACGTATTTTTCGGATGATCCCGGGGCTTGAGGAGGCAACCTTTGCTAGGCTCGGCGGGTTACACCGTAATACGTTCTTGAACTCGCCACGGGTACTGGATCAATTCCTGAGACTGAAAGCTGCCCCTCATATTCGCTTCGCAGGTCAGATTACCGGCTGTGAAGGCTATGTTGAAAGCGCCTCCATCGGATTAATGGCCGGTCGGTATGCTGTGGCTGAGAGTACAAACACGCAACCTTCCGCCCCGCCGCTAACGACCGCTATGGGGTCCTTAATCGGTCATATAACGGATGGAGCGTTTGACCAGAGTTTTCAGCCGATGAATGTCAATTTTGGGCTGTTACCACCCTTTGAAGAACGTATCCATAAGAAACAGCGAAAAGCGGCCTATGCAAAACGGGCACGGGACGATTTCAAGGAATGGCTGAATTCGGCTGCCTAATCAGCTGCGCAATAGGCTCGCAAGAATGATCCGGCAGCGGCGCCATGCTTTATTCGTTGGACGGGATTCAAACGGCGCCTCTTTTGTTTTCATGAGTAATTTCAAATCGTGTCGCGCTATCCACTGATAAAGTCCTATAGCACCGTCTAGTTTTGGTGCCTGTTGGTTCAGGTACTGAGCGGCAATTTCAACAATATCAGTGAAAACCACTACCGCCTTATCGGAGCCAATCTGGGTGACAGGAATTCCCGGTAAGTAGCAGCGTTGCTGGCTGCGATGGAATTGAATTGCCTTCATCAAACCGATTAACGCCCAGGCTACACCAATCCGGTCTGCCGCCGCCTTGTCTGCGGTTAATACCTCAGCTGTAAGTTGCAGCAGGGCGCCTGACGTTTGCTGCGCATAGGATACCAATTCCGGGATATCTTCAGGTTCGCGGTCTTCGAGGTCAAACTCCCGACCATCGATCATGTCTTCGAAATGCTGACGGCTGAGAGAAGAATTTCCGATGACAAAAGCGAGCGCCAAGACCACTTCATGGTTCCTCGGCGTTCTTTGATAAATGCCCTCCATCGCTTCCCGCCACCACTGCAGTCTGATCCGTCCAAGCATGGGTTCCGACACGGTTTCCCGGGTTTTGGAAATTTCTAGATTGAAGGCGTAAAGGACGAAAAGTGCCGCCCGAAATTTTTTTGGCGCAGCGACGGCTATAAGGTAGCGATCAGGATCGAACGTTCTTACCTGTAAGGCGCAATACTCAAGGGCACTTTCAAGCGAGGTTTCGTTTTGAGGGGCTGCGAACGACTCGTCCAAGGGGCTAATATCTCGTTTTTTACGTTATACTACGCCCTGTCCTTTAACCCATTTTTGGAATGTCCCAAACGGATGATTTTTCTTTGACCCCAAACATGTCGTTAGCGACCCCTACAAAAACTAGTAATGACGAGAATTTCTCGGTGGCGAGCTGGCTAATTCCTGCCGCCCTAAGAGAACACGTGCACACCTTTTATCTCTGCGTTCGGGCGGCAGATGACATAGCGGATTCTCCGGATATGCCCGCTGACGAAAAATCGACTCTCTTAAAACGCATGGATGATGCATTACAAGGCAACGGAACTATAGATCCAATTACCCAACACGCGGCCAAACACGCGCTTAGCGCCGCTGCAACCGGCGTAACCGTTGATCACGCCCGCCACTTGCTCCAGGCCTTTACGGTTGACGTGACCAAGCAGCGGTATCGCAATTGGTCCGCGCTCGTAAACTACTGCCTCTATTCTGCTGCCCCTGTGGGGCGCTATCTGGTTGACCTTCATGGTTGTGACGACAAACCCAAGAAGGCAACGGATGCCCTTTGTATCGCCTTGCAAATTCTCAATCATTTACAGGATTGTAAGGATGATTATTTAGACATAGATCGTGTTTATATCCCGGAGGACATGCTGAGAGCTCAAAACATAGATGTTACGGTCTTAAAAGCGGACCATGCGAGCGTCGAGCTTCGCGCTGTCCTCGATGCTGTCTTGGACCGAACAGATGAATTGCTTAAACATGCTCGAACTGGGCCAAAACAGATATCGCACCGGGGGTTACGATTGGAAACAGCTGTGATCATTGCGATAGCAGAAAAATTGTCAAAGAAGCTGAGGCATAATGATCCCATTGCAGGTCGGGTAGAACTCTCCAATATGCAGAAGGCTTTGTGTGCGCTAAAAGGTATTTGGCGAGGATTGTTTGCGGGGTAATGGGAACAGTACATGTCATCGGCGCCGGCATGGCAGGCCTTTCCTGTGCAGTGCAATGTGCCAAAGCCGGGCACTCCGTCGCAATTTATGAGGCCTCACCGCAAGCTGGTGGCAGGTGTCGGTCGTTTCAGGATGAAGGGATCGGCTGTCTTATAGACAATGGCAGCCATATGCTGATCGGTGCCAATGAGGCTACCAAAAATTATCTGGATGACATTGGATCTAGAGATCTGGTTTCCGAGATCACACCGGCCACTTTCCCGTTCTTTCAACCGGATACCGGCCAACAATGGCAAATCAAACCGGGTTCACCCTATTTTCCGTTGTGGTTATTGAGGCCTGGGCGGCGTGTCCCTGGCACAAGCCCTCTTGATTACGCTAAGGCGCTCAGGCTTTCCAAGGCAAAAAAGGAAGATACGGTTGGTGAGGTTATCGGGCGAGATGACCCTCTTTACGAAAAGCTTTGGCAGCCAATATGCCGGGCGGTTCTGAATACAGATGCGGACGAGGCTTCTGCTCAACTGCTTTGGAAAGTTATTAAGTTGAGTTTCCTCAAAGGCGAGGCAGCATGTCGTCCGATAATCTTTGAAAAAGGACTGTCGGCGGCTCTCGTTAACCCTGCCCTTGCCTTTCTCGAGGCCAAGGATTCTAACATTCGATATCAATCCAGATTGCGAGGGCTCCGTTGGCAAAATGACACGGTCCTCGCATTGTGCTTTCCTAAAGGACTTTTTAGGGTCGAGCATGAAGACGCAGTGGTCCTGGCCGTACCACCGGATATTTGTGCGGAATTATGGCCCGATGCAAATCCCCCCTTGGAAACGCGCCCAATCGTGAATGTACATTTTCGAGTACGGGAACCAGTAAAATTACGCGGTGGTCTTCCCTTCCTGGGTCTTATTGGCACGGATGCTCAGTGGATTTTTTCGCGAGGTAACGTCCTATCGATCACTATTAGCGCGGCTTCCGAGCATGTCGATAAGCCTAATTGGGAAATTGCTAACCATTTATGGTCAGAGCTAACTAAAATTTTGGACCGCAACATGGGACGCTTGCCGCCATGGCGGGTCATTAAGGAACGTCGCGCGACGATTGCTCAAACACCCGAAGTCCTAGCAAATCGTCCTGTTGCAACAACGACTCTCAATAATTTGTTTATCGCAGGTGATTGGACAAATACCGGACTGCCGGCGACAATCGAAGGCAGTATCCAATCGGGACGTCGAGCCGCACATTTGGCTATAAGGCGCATGACCAAAACCTCAGACGACAGTTAAAACAGCGAGCCAGTTTCCCTATTATAGATGCCATGCAGGTGATTCAATTCACTGGGTTTCGACGATTCATGCAAAATGCTATAAATACAGCGGTTCCACAAAATTCTGTGGCTGTAGTTATTCGAGTTCTCTACGCAAAGGGGGTGTAGGAAATGGCAAAAATTCTTTCTAATCTCAATAATACGATCATCACCGGTTTCATACTGGCGATCATTTTAGTTCTGGTCTTGATGCAATGGCATGGTGCCGGATTTGCAAATGATACTGGTTGGTGGGCGTTCTTCTTCCGCTGGCTGCATGTTCTTTCCGGCGTGATGTGGGTTGGTATTCTGTACTACTTCAACTTTGTACAGATTCCGAATATGCCGAATATTCCGGATGATCAAAAACCAGCAATAACCAAAGTTATCGCGCCAGCAGCTTTGTTCTGGTTCCGATGGGCGGCTATGTCGACCATCGTAACGGGGCTGATCCTTGCTCACCTAAATGGTTACCTGGTTGATGCGATCACGATTGGTCTTATGGCCGGCGGTACTGCAAAAGCTTCGGCGATCGGTATTGGCATGTGGCTTGGTACCATCATGTGGTTCAACGTTTGGTTCATTATCTGGCCTAAACAGAAGATTGCGCTTGGTATGGTTGAGGCTGAAGCATCAGCCAAAGCTGCCGCTGGGCGGACCGCGATGTTGTTCTCACGGACCAATACAATGCTGTCGATCCCAATGCTTTATTGCATGGTCGCGGCACAGAATATCTTCTAACAAAGATGTTCATCTACGTAATTAAACGGAGGGCTTCGGCTCTCCGTTTTTTTATGTACTGAATTAAATACTGATTAAAGCTGCTCCGGCTAAGCGCTCTTCCGCGAGCAGAACGTTGAAGGTCCGACACGCGGCGCCTGTGTCCATAAACTCAAGACCAATGCCCGCCTCACGAAGCCTCGTCCGTAACTCAGGTGCTGGGGGGGCCATGGTCGGCCCGGTTCCCAATAGTAGAACTGTCAGGTCAGGAACTCGTTTTAAGGCCACCAGCAAATTATCTATATCGATGGTTTCGATGGATGGTACGTCCCAGGCACTTGTTTCCAGCGCAGTGACGATGACCGAGCCAACATAATCCTGCCCGGCTATTCGAAACCCGCCATCACCATATCCCTGGATGATTTGATGATCAGCGGACACTGGTGGCGTAATATCGGCCATTTTTGTGCCCTGATCTTAGGGTCTGACAGTCTCATTATCGTCGTCTTCAGGCAACGCCACAGCCGACGCACGGAGGTTCATATGTGCCAGAAGCGGCGTGGCGACGTAGATTGATGAGTAAGTCCCCACGAGGACGCCCCAGATCATTGCGAAGCTAAAGTCCTTGATGACTTCACCGCCGAAGAAATACAAGATCAACAGCGCGATCAAGGTCGTGATACTGGTCAATAATGTCCGCGACAGCGTGTCATTGAGGCTCATATTAAGCACGTCTTCCAGCGGCCGAACTTTGTATTTGCGCAAATTTTCACGCACACGATCATAAACGACAACGGTATCGTTGATGGAATACCCGGCAATTGTCAGGATTGCTGCAATCGTGGAGAGGTTAAATTCTAAACCCAGGAGCGAAAACACACCAATAGTGAGGAACACGTCATGGCCCAATGCGGCTACAGCGCCAACGCCAAACTGCCACTCGAACCTGAACCAGATATACATCAGCATGGCAAAGAGCGCTAAAACGACTGCCGTAACACCTGCTTCGATTAGTTCACCAGAGACCTTAGGCCCGACAAACTCCGTACGCCGATAATCAACGGCAGGGCCCAAAATCTTTTTAACTTTGTCGACAGCAATTTTCTGGCCAGATGCACCACCAGGCTGACTTTCGATGCGGATTAATACATCAGTGTCTTTGCCGAAACGCTGAAGTTCAATTTCGCCAAGTCCCAATGAACCGAGGTTAGATCGAATACTGCTTAGATCGGCTGTTTGAGCGGTTCGAATTTCAAGCATAATACCACCGCGGAAATCGATACCGAAGTTCAAACCTTTCGTCACGAGTAAACCAAAGGAAGCAACGCACAAGACAAGAGAAGCTAAAATAGCGATTTTGCGGAGCGACAAAAAATTTATTTTGGTTCCAACGGGGATGAGATTAATAAGTTTCATATTCTTTTCCTTGCCCCGATCACAATGGCAGTCTTTTTGGACGACGTTTACGCAGCCAGGTAACCACCATGATGCGCGTCACCATCAATGCGGTAAACATGGATGTGCAGAGGCCAATTGCGAGCGTTACCGCAAACCCTTTTACGGGGCCCGAGCCAAACATATAGAGGAGTAAGGCGGCAATGAAGGTCGTTAAGTTCGCGTCGATAATCGTCGTCAGCGCGCGGGAGTAGCCGGCATCTACGGCCGATATCGGTGTACGCCCGGCTCGCTGCTCTTCCCGAATGCGTTCAAACACCAAAACATTGGCATCAACAGCCATGCCGATGGTCAGGACAATTCCGGCGATGCCGGGTAAAGTCAGTGTCGCCTGCAATAATGATAAAGCGGCGGCGATCAAAATCAGGTTTATAGCTAGGGCGACAATGGCCATGGCACCAAATCCGCCATAAGCCATCAACATAAATATTGCGACTGCAATTAGTCCAAAGATACTTGCGGTCTTACCGGCAGCGATAGAGTCAGCGCCGAGGCTAGGACCAACCGAACGCTCTTCTATGATCGTTAACGGAACGGGCAGCGCACCACTTCGAAGGAGTAATGCAAGATCGCGGGCGCCTTCAGTCGTGAAGTTACCACTGATGATACCGCTACCGCCGAGAATAGGTTCACGAATAACCGGTGCGCTGATGACTTCTTTATCGAGGACAATGGCAAACGGTTTATCGACATTGCGTCTGGTCGTATTACCAAACCGACGGGCACCAACTGGATCAAAACGGAAACTGACGACGGGTCTCCCCTGTTCCACCGTGGCCTGAGAATCAACAAGATTCTCGCCGCTGACTTCAATCCGTTTCTTGACGAGATAATACAATGGCTGACCGGAACCATCGGCTTCGTCGCGGCTCTTTAGGACCATTGTACCCGGACGTACACGCCGTCTGGGATCAAGTGTGGATATCTCAGGATCAACCAAGTGAAAGCTCATTTTTGCCGTTTGGCCAATCAAACGTTTTAATCTCTCAGGGTCTGCTCCAGGAACTTGAAGCAGAATTCGGTCAGTACCCTGCCGCTGAATACTCGTTTCTTTGACGCTGTCCGGGTCAATCCGCAGTCGCAAGATGGTGATGGCTTGTTCCAGTATGTTGGAACGTCGATCACGTAGTTGGTCTTCCGTAAATTTAAGCGTGAACCGGTTTTCATCCCGCTCCAGCACCATTTGATCGCCGATTTCCCGCAGCCGCTGTCGCGCTTCCTCCCGGTCTTTTTCATCACGAACGGTAACAGAAATCCCGTTACGGATAAGACCTAAGCTACGATATCCAATGGCGGGAGAACGTCGAAGGGCACTCCGTACGCCCTGTTGCAGGCTTTGCAGACCTTCTTTTAAGGCTTCGTCGACCTTGGCCTCGATCAAAAGATGCGCGCCACCCCGAAGGTCAAGACCCAAACTCATCTGCTTGTTGGGCAACCACGAGGGGATGCTCCCAACTTTTTCCGGTGCCACCAAATTGGGTGATGCCAAAAGGACTCCGAGCCCGCAAATTGCGAGCACCAGGATGACTTTCCATTTACTGATTTGGACCATGGGGCCGACCTGCTGAAACGATAATTTGTCTATGTGGGACTAACGAACGTTATTTCCCGTCTTTTTCGTCTTTCTCATTGTCGTCTTTTTCGTCACTGTCATCATCATCGGGTGCGTCGCGCGCTTCGGTTTTAGCCAGAACATCGCTGATCATACCGCGCATGACCTTAACCTTGATGCCTTCGGAGATTTCGACAGTGAGTTCGGTTTCGCTGGCCTTGGTAATCGTTCCGACGATCCCGCCTGCCGTGACAACCCGGTCGCCGCGACGTAAGGCTTCCAGCATTTCACGATGCGTTTTTTGCTTCTTTTGCTGAGGCCTGATTAGCAGGAAATAGAAAACAACAAAAATCAGTACGAGTGGCAATAGCGATTCCATACCGCCAAAACCGCCGCCTGCACTCTGCGCGTAGGCTGGTGAAATAAACATCCGGGTCTCCTTTGTTCGTGATCGAAAGTTGCCGGACTATACAGCCCTCGTTACACGTTGCAAATGCGTTGAGTAGCCGTCCTGAAATAATCCTAATATAACAGGATTGACGCGCTTATCGCGTATGATAGGGTCCCGCGCGTTTTTGTATACCATAGAAGACTGGCAGCATGTCTGATTCAGAGCTTACCCCCATACTTCGTCGCATTGCTGATGTTTTGGAGACGATTCATCCCGCTGCAATAAAAGCACCGGATTTTAACCAGGCAACTGCTTTTGTCTGGAACGCGGACAATCAAATCCTGAACGTGGTCGAGAAGGTTAACCGAGTTCCGATCAAGCTGCTCAAGGGCATTGATCTATCACGCGATACTTTGGTCGATAATACAAAGCGATTTGCCAACGGGTTTTCGGCGAATAACGCACTTCTCTGGGGAGCGCGTGGCACCGGTAAAAGCTCGCTCATCAAAGCCGCCCATTGTGCGGTAAATGATGAAATCAAAGAACTGATACTAATCGAAATAAACCGGGAAGATATTTCGTCGCTATCGCAGCTGCTCCCTATCCTTCGGGAGTCTTCTGAATACCGCTTTATTCTGTTCTGTGATGATCTGTCTTTTGATGGAGAAGATGATACCTATAAGTCGCTAAAAGCCCTCCTCGAAGGTGGCCTTGAAGGCCGGCCAGATAATGTCGTGTTCTATGCGACATCCAACCGTCGCCATCTTATGCCCCGCGATATGATCGAAAATGAAGGTTCTACGGCGATCAATCCTGCAGAAGCCGTTGAAGAGAAGGTCTCTTTATCTGACCGTTTTGGGCTTTGGCTTGGCTTCCACAATTGCAACCAAGACACGTTCTTTGAGATGGTCGATGGATATGCCGATGAATTTGGGCTCGACGTTTGTAGAGAGCAGCTCCATGCAGAAGCTATTGAATGGTCGGTCACTCGTGGTGCCAGATCAGGCCGCGTTGCCTGGCAATTTATTCAGGATTTGGCTGGTCGCCTAGAAAAGCATATTCCCTGAGCTTCCAAAGGGACGCAAAGCGAACTAGGTATCGTCTTGGGTCGACTGCCCTATCACCGCGCCTTAACTCGAAATGAAGCTGCGGTTTGTTCACATTTCCGGTTCTGCCCACGCGAGCAATCGTCTGTCCTCGCTTGACGATGCTGCCTCGGCGGACGAAAACCCGCGACCCATGTGCATAGGCCGTTATCCAGCCACCTGAATGCTTAATCAGGACGAGATTACCGAATCCTTGAAGCTGATTGCCAACATAAGCCACCACACCATTCTCTGCAGCCTTAATAGGCGTCCCGGCTCGAGCGGCAATGTTGAGCCCATCATTATGGAACCCACCCTTGCGTGGCCCAAAGGCGACGATGATCTTACCTTTTACCGGCCATATAAATTTACGACCGCTTCGCCGTGGCGGCGCCTTCAACGGTGTTGGCGCCGGTTTATTCCAAGTGGGTTGGGCTGGTGGCTGTCTTAACACTGTTATTTTCTTCGGAAAACTTGATGGCCCGCTCGCTGGCTTGACAGCCGATTTCTGTTGATCCTGTTCAGTCCGACCAGACCTTGTCGTTTGAGCGACATTGGAGGTTCCTGGGTCGGGTAGTCTCAACCTCTGTCCCGACCTCAGTCGATAAGGTGGGTGGATGTTATTGATCCGCACGAGCGACCCCATATCGACCCCATAGCGTCGGGCCACGCCATAGGCCGTTTCCCCAGCACGGGCGATATGAATACGGGAGCTTGGCGTTGTGAGCGTCTTCCCCGGATAAATCACATAAGGCGGTCGTAGCCGGTTCGCCTCGATGAGCTTTCTAATCGGAATACCGTGACGCCGGGCAATCCCATACAGCGTGTCACCGCGCCTAATCAGGATATGACCAGCTGGAACGGTCTTGCGCGTTTGTGATTGTTGTTTTTGATCTGTCGGTTTTTTCGAACCATCAAAAATTGATGGATTATAGTCATTCCGCGCACAAGCCGAGACTAGAACCGCCAACAAGATTGGCAGTGACTTCCGGATAAAGGCTGGCGCAAAGACCATATTCATGGCGTCACGTTAAGAACCGGGTGAGTCGCGGTCAACAGAATGCTGTATCACTGATTTGCCGTATCACCAATTTTTCCATCAAGCATGGGGACAAACCGAACCGGCCATAATTTTTTAAATTCCCATTCGCCAGTGGGAAGCCGCCGAAATTTGACGAGGCTTTGGTCATGGGTCGTCGTCCCTATGGGGGCAATAATAATCCCGTCATCTGCCATCTGATCGAGAAGCACTTTAGGCACTTCCTTTGCTGCTGCCGTCAAGATCATTCGATCAAAGGGAGCCTGCTCTGGCCACCCCGCACCACCGTCGCCCCACTTGGTGGTGACATTATTGATCCGAAGCTCCCGGAGCCGAGCGTCGGCGGCGCGTAACAATTCCCGAAATCTTTCTATCGAATACACCCGGCGGCAGAGGCCGGCGAGGACGGCGGCCTGATAACCACAGCCCGTACCGACTTCTAGAACTTTCATGCGCGGGCCAATTTCGAGGGCCTGCGTCATAAACCCGACAACAGAGGGCTGACTGATCGTTTGGCCATGCCCAATCGGCAACGCGGTATTCTCATAAGCCTGATCATGGAAAGCTTCCGGGATGAAGGCTTCTCGCGGTACTCGTTCGATCGCAGAGAGCACGACCTGATCGGTAATCCCTTGCTGGCGCAGCTCCATTATCAACCGGATTTTGCGTGCTTCAAGCATTGAAGCGCTATCAGGCAGTGATGGTTTCGAGACCGTTCATATAGGGCCTCAGGACTTCAGGGACCGTAATCGTGCCGTCCTCGTTCTGGTAATTTTCCATGACCGCAATGAGGCACCGTCCGACAGCCAACCCAGAACCATTGAGCGTATGGACAAATTGGGTGCCTTTCTCGCCTTCCGGACGAAATCGGGCTTTCATACGTCGAGCCTGAAAATCGCCGCAGTTCGAACAGGAAGATATCTCGCGATATGTTTGCTGACCAGGCAGCCAAACCTCTAAGTCATATGTTTTGCGAGCAGAAAACCCAATGTCGCCAGTACACAATGCCATCACCCGGTAGGCCAGACCGAGACGTTTGAGGATCTCTTCGGCTGCGCTGGTCATCCTCTCATGCTCGTCCAGTGAGTTATCGGGATGGCAGATGCTGACCAGCTCTACCTTGTTAAACTGATGTTGCCGCAACATACCGCGCGTATCTTTACCAGCAGCGCCCGCCTCAGAACGGAAGCACGGCGTTAACGCTGTTACCCGGATCGGTAGATCACCTTCCGCCAATATTTCGTTCGCGACGAGATTAGTCAGCGGTACTTCAGCGGTTGGAATAAGCCAGAGACCATCCGTCGTCTTAAACAAATCATCAGCGAATTTTGGCAGCTGGCCGGTACCGTACAGAGCTTCATCCTTGACCAGCACAGGCGGTGCAATTTCCGTATATCCATAGTCCTCTGTCTGGACATCGAGCATGAAGGACGCCAAGGCGCGCTCCAACCTTGCCACAGGACCCTGCAAGACCACAAATCGGGCACCAGATAGCTTCCCTGCTCGATCGAAGCTAATGCCGGACAGGTTTTCACCTAGTTCAACATGGTCCTTGGCTTCAAAATCAAAAATCGGAGGAACACCTTCCAACCGAATTTCGACATTATCCTCTTCACCTGCACCCGCCGGCGTGTCATCGGAAGGTAGGTTTGGGATGCCGGATATTAAATCCGATAATTCGGCCGACAGCCCTTTTTCTTGCTCTTCAAGAACTTGCATTCGGTCCTTCAGATCGCTGACTTCTTTGATCAAGGAATCTGCACCCTCGCCTTTTCCTTTGACGATGCCAATTTTCTTCGAGGCGTCGTTGCGCCGTGTTTGCAATTCCTGCAATTCAGTCTGAACAGCACGCCGATCAGCATCCCGCTGAACTAGGTCGGCCGACATAGTTTCAACACCCCGTTTTGCCAATGCGGCATCGAACTTTGCGGGGTTTTCCCGAATCCAGCGGATATCATGCATAGCTAACTCCAGACGCGACCTTTGGCTGGCGGTTATAGGCGCAGAATATTAGCACGTCTAGAATCGTTCAGACCCATCACGTATCTTCATCCTCTTCTGCAGCATCCCATTCCTCTTCAGCCGCCGCCCGTTCGCCCCGCTTTTTCTCCATCATTCGGGCGCCCACGATAGAGACCTCGTATAAC
>Ga0115002_10006759_pt1 | contig 13089 bp, 13 predicted proteins | sample ArcticOcean_MG_C_8_FD_89576 | JGI IMG/M metagenome (GOLD analysis project Ga0115002, IMG submission 89576) | Marine microbial communities from western Arctic Ocean - ArcticOcean_MG_CB11_86 | ecosystem: Environmental > Aquatic > Marine > Oceanic | place: Arctic Ocean: Canada Basin | collected...
CCAGAGGATTTGGCAGGGGTCCGAGAGGTAATAGATGAAGGCCGGCGCAAAGCGAACAGGGATCCCAAAACTTTTGATATATGGTGGAATGCCCCAATTGTTTTTGATAAGTCCTATGAGGAGGCCGCCAACCGGAATATTGGGTGGTTCCCGCGTTGGCTTACTATGGGAAGTTTAGAAGGTAAGGGAATCCCAAACGAGCTAAAAGAAAAGATCAGAGAACTGAACCACGATCAACACAGTCTAGACAATGTTTATCGAGGAAAAGATCGTGAAGAGATAATTGTTGAGAGAGCCAAATCACTTGGTATTTATGATTGGCTTATACACCGCTCGGCCCGACTTCTTGGTCCACCGGATGTTATTAGCGATCGATTGAACGAACTAGCAGCCAGCGAAGGCTTGGTTCAATGGATATTTTTTCTTTACAGCGCCAACACCACTCCTGTTTCTGGCTCTGTCGATGAGCGACTAAGGTTAATTAAATTGCTTAGCAGTGAGGTGAGACCGAAGTTAAGATAGCGACAGTATTAGAGAGGTGGGTTGATATCCAAAGTGGGCATAAACGAGTCTCTTTAAAAAATATGATTATTCTATTTGACAATGCACGCTAAGGTAAAAAAGAAATCCAAATGAGCCGGTTACGCTATGTGCTAATTAGGCTGTTGCAGGGTATTGGAATTATCCTTGCAATAGTAGTTCTCAACTTCTTTTTACTACGCGCAGTTCCTGGGGACCCGGCGCTCGCCATGGCTGGAGAAGCGGGTGCAGCAGATGCTGAATATTTACAACAGATGCGAGAAGATTGGGGGTTAGACCGCCCGATACTAGAACAATTAGCGATTTATTTGGAGGGTGTTGTAACCTTAGACTTTGGGTACTCCTATCGATTTGGAGCTCCCGTGCTCGAGATAATAATGGAGCGTTTGCCGTCAACGCTCCTGCTAACCACTGCCGCATTCTTCTTTGCACTAATAGTGGGGGTTTTACTGGGAACTATTGCCGCGCTTAAGGTCGGGTCATGGATTGACACAATCGTTACCGTAGTAGCGTTGGCTTTCTATGCCGCGCCAATTTTTTGGTTCGGCCTAATGAGTATTTTACTTTTCGCGGTTGTTTTAGACTGGCTACCGCCGGTTGGGTATCAGACCATTGGTGCAGAGTATACGGGATTTCGGCACTTTCTTGATGTTGCCCACCACCTCATACTTCCAACATTAACCTTAGGTCTCTTCTACACCGCAATATACGCCCGGTTGGCCAGGGCCTCGATTCTCGAAGTTATGAGAATGGAGTTTATTACAGCGGCGAGGGCGAAAGGTTTGCGGGAACATCGAGTAGTTATCGTTCACATACTGCGAAACGCTATTCTCCCAGTAATATCTATGGCTGGGTTCCAGGCGGGGCACTTAGTTGGTGGAACGGTGATAATAGAAACAATCTTTGCCTGGCCTGGTATTGGAAGGTTGGCATTTGAAGCAGTTCTTGGGCGGGATTATACGTTGCTTCTAGGCGTATTCTTACTGACCTCTGCGATGGTCGTGGTTTTTAATCTAATTACCGACCTCATTTATGCTCAGGTCGATCCACGCATCGAGGTGCACAGTTGAAAGAATTCTGGGAACGCTACAAACGTAACAAGGGCGCTGTCATTGGCCTATACGTTGTAGTGTTTGTTGTTTTGGTTGCAATCCTGGCTCCTATCCTTTTCTCAGCATCACCTTGGGAGTTGGCGGGACGGCCGTTCCTGCCCCCAATGTCTCCAAAATTTCTTCTGGGAACCGACATGTTGGGTAGGGATATCCTTGCGGGATTGGCCCACGGAGCACGAGTATCTTTGATCGTTGGTATAGCATCAGCGCTAGCAAGCACAACGATCGGTATTCTGGTTGGTGGGATAGCCGGCTATTACGGAGGGCGTATTGACGATGCTCTTATGCGCTTCACGGAACTGTTTCAAACGATCCCGAGCTTTATCCTGGCAATTGTTTTAGTCGCTATCCTAAACCCAACGATTTATTCGGTCGTACTGGCAATTGCCATTATCAGTTGGCCGCCCATAGCGCGTCTAGTGCGTGGTGAGTTCCTTTCACTCAGGGAACGCGAGTTTGTGATGGCATCTATCGTTATTGGCCAGAGCGATATGCGCATCATTTTTACGCAGATACTTCCGAATGCAATGGGACCGATCATTGTAATGGCATCCCTGATGGTAGCCGGGGCAATTTTGCTTGAGGGCTCTCTTTCATTCCTAGGGTTCGGAGATCCAGAAATGATGAGTTGGGGGTTTATGATTGGGTCTTCGCGTAATCTTATTCGCGTAGCTTGGTGGATGAGCTTGTTCCCGGGGTTGGCAATTTTTGTCACCGTGCTGGCGCTAAATTTAGTGGGCGAGGGCCTCACCGATGCCCTCAATCCGCGGCTAGCTAGGGAGGTGAAGGCATAATGGTCCAGGATGAGGGGCTTGCCGAGCCTGATAAGCTTCTGGATATCCGCGCATTAACAGTTGCGCTACCTCCCGAAGCTGATCGCCCACACGCTGTCGAAGACATTACTCTAACGCTGAACAGGGGCGAGGTACTGTGCATAGTTGGAGAATCTGGCTCGGGCAAGAGCATTACGGCGCACGCTGTGATGGGCCTGCTGCCTGAACCTCACGTGCGTATCGTCGGCGGCGAGATTGGCTTCGAGGGCCAAGCAATAACAACTCTCAAGCCGGCCGCCTGGAGGGATCTTCGGGGTCGACGCATGGGAATGATTTTCCAAGAGCCGATGACTGCACTCAATCCCGTAATGCGGATTGGCTCGCAAATCGATGAAGTGCTAAGCGCGCACATCAAAATTTCGTCCTCCGAGCGGCAGAAGCGTGTCGTTGAGTTGCTTGATTCAGTAGGGTTACCTGACCCAGCACAACTCGTAGATACATACCCATTTCGTCTGTCTGGCGGACAGCGCCAACGGGTGATGATTGCAGCAGCACTCGCACTGGAGCCGGCTCTGCTGATTGCTGACGAGCCGACAACAGCTCTCGATGTGACCACCCAGATGCAGATCCTTCATCTGATCAAGGATTTGCAAAAGAAAATGGATATGGGTGTTTTGTTTATTACCCACGATTTCGGTGTTGTAACTGAGATTGCTGATCGCGTTGCAGTCATGCAAGAAGGCCGAATCGTTGAAATTGGTACACTCCAGCAGGTATTAAACGACCCGCAACATGACTATACAAAACGGCTAATTGCTGCCGTACCAAAATTGCGCGAGGAGGCTCGATCACATGAAAACGAGAAGGTTGTGCTATCTACCCGCGGGGTATGTAAAACCTTTTCGCAAGCGGGTGGAATAATTACGCAGCGCCGCGTGGTAAACGCGGTCAAGAATGTCGATCTCTCAATTCGTGCCGGCGAAACCTTAGGACTCGTCGGTGAATCAGGTTCAGGAAAGTCGACGTTTGCGCGTTGTCTGGTTCGATTAGTTGATCCCGACAGCGGCGAGATATGGTTTGCTAATCAAAACATTGTTCAGCTGTCAGCTCGCTCGCTACGCCGCCTGCGGCCACGAATTCAGATGATCTTCCAAGACCCATACGCTTCGCTGAATCCGCGCCGTAAAGTAGGCCGGATTATAGCCGAAGGTCCGATAGCGCAAGGGACGTCGCGGCGAACCGCGATGGAAAATGGGCGCGAATTGCTATTGCTCGTAGGGCTCGACCCGGCCGTCGCTGATCGTTACCCGCACGAATTTTCGGGTGGTCAGCGGCAGCGCATTGGAATCGCGCGTGCACTGGCGCTCAAGCCTGAAGTGCTTATTGCGGATGAGCCGGTAAGCGCGCTTGACGTTTCGGTGCAGGCTCAAATCTTGGAACTACTTGCCGACCTTAAAGAGCGGCTCAACCTGGCATTGATTTTTATTACCCACGACCTTCGTGTCGCAGCTCAGGTCTGTGATTCAATTGCTGTAATGAGACTGGGTGAAATAGTTGAAATGGGGCTTAAAGCCGACGTGTTTCGTCGGCCTAAGCACGAATATACCCGCGCCCTACTCGATGCCATCCCTGGAAAAAAGCTGTTGCTTGAATAATTTGGGGCTTTTTTCCCGGATCTCATGATCATTGCGTGGGCTATCCGAGTGCGGCGCCTTTTTTGGAACCCTCGACCCCAAGTACAGGGAATTTGTGGCAATGACCATCAGCCGTACTCTTGGGGAACATACATGCGAGCTTACTGAAATTTGTTGAAATGGCCTTGGTGGCCATAACGTATTGATCGTATAGGGAACCGGTTTTGCTAAATCCTAGAACATCCCACCTCCTGCAGCACTGGTTGGTAGATTCAAAACGGGCGGTCTCGCACGTCTGGTAGTAATTAAAAACAGTGACTCGAGGCATGCATGTCCTGCCGCTATTATTTTGCGGGCACTAATCGGACTTCAGAGGAGCGAGGCAGGAAGCACGGATGTTGCTACTAACTCGTGATCTGAGAACGCCCAAGGCGGCGCACCGAGTCGGGCACACCGTAAGCGATGCTCAGCTCGGGTGTCAGTATTTTCAAGGATGGCGTCGGTCAGGACAGCGCCGCGTAGGCAAGCACCCCTGAGATCCGCGCCGGTCAGGTCGGAGCCCTTGAAGTTTGCCGCCCTTAGATCGGCGGCATAGAAAATCGCCGCTGTTAACTGAGATCTGCGAAGGTTTGCGAATTCAAGACTCTATCCGGCGAAATCAGCCTGCGATAGGTTGTGACCATCGAAACGAAGCCCCGATAGATCAAAGAATGATAACTTTGCCGGGTCGGAACGTCCCGGGGTCTTCAAATAGGCTTCGTGCGCCTCGACAATTGCATCTCACTCGCGTTGGTCGATACGCGTACGCTGTGCTTCGGACATCTGAATCTTAAAGTGGCCTGCTAAAAACAAAACTATCGTATCACAGATGATTCGCGCAACGTGTGATGAGCGTTACAGGGCGTTGAAATACTTCACTCGCCTAAACAAGCTATATTGGCGGGCTATTGTAGATCGCTATGGGGACGTCATGAACGAAAACGATCAACGACCGTCGGTCGCCGTGGGGCACATTTCGATCGAGGTTTCGAGCATTGGTGCGGCCGCCGATTCGTTTGTACGACTTGGTATGCGCCATATTCACCAAACTGACTCGATCGCAGTTTTGGAATTACGCGGTGGTACTCATTTGGTGCTGCGAAAAGTCGACGATGCAATTGAGGCTAGCCGCAAGGCGCCGTTTGATCTTATGGTCGACGATATCGACGTCGCGCGAACTGGGTATTTAAACGATGGATTCTCTACGACTGAGATCAGTCGAGGGCGAATTCATGACTCGTTTACGGTGACCGGCCCGGATGAATACGCCATAACGATTACCTCGTCTCACGCCGGAAATCGCGCCGTTTAGGTGCCAATATTAAGCCCGAGCCCCTCCGGATGACGGAAACGTATCATCCGAAAGGGATAGTACGCGCGCTTGAGAACGTGCCGCGGCGTGGTGTCGCATCAATCATTCTTAGTGGTTTTCTCCTCACAGCGCACGACGCTGCGGTCAAATCGGTTTCTGAGACCGTTCCAGTGGGGGAGTTGATCGGCGTCAGGGGCGCGATGGCGACGCTGCTGTTAGCGCTGCTGATCGTCTGGCGCTATGGCTGGCGCGAAGGAAGGGTCGTTCATGTAAAAGGAAACCTCGCGCGGGCGGTGTTGATGATTACCAGCACGTTTCTGTTCATCAGCGGTTTGCGCGTGATGCCGTTGGCGGATGCGGTAGCTATTGCCTTTGTCGGGCCGATCATGTTGACCGCACTCGCTGTGCCAGTTTTAGGGGAACGGGTCGGTTGGCGCCGTTGGACAGCGGTATTGTTTGGTTTTGGCGGTGTCATCATTATGCTTCGCCCGAGCGGCGAGGGGATTTATTGGGTAGCACTACTGCCGGCGGGTGCCGCCCTTTCCGGATCACTAAGGGACGTTATTACCCGGCGGCTGAGCACTGGCGATAGCTCGCTTGCGATCCTCTTTTTTACCACCGTCGCTGTCGCGGTCTCCGGTCTCGCAACCGCGCCATTCGGTGGATGGGTCGCTTTAAGTTTTCGCGAACTTGCCCTCATCACGCTTATTTCCCTGTTTTACTGCGCCGCGCACTTTTTTCTCATCGAGGCGTTTCGCTATGCCGAAGCCGGCTTGCTATCAACCTTTCGCTATCTCAGTCTGGTGTGGGCCGTGCTCTTCGGATTCGTCATTTGGCGTGACATCCCCGACGCATCAATGATCGTCGGCGCCGTTCTGGTGGTTGGCGCCGGTCTGTACATTGCGTTGCGGGAAACGCGCGTTAAGCAACTCGCGGCTCCGTAGCCTTATGATCGAGTGGCTAATCGGCCTAATACGCGTCAGCAGCATCGTCCGAGCGCTGCAGAACCGCAATTACCGGATCTATATCTCCGGCAACGCGATCTCGCTCGTGGGCTCGTGGATGCAACGGCTCGCGATCGGCTGGCTAACCTGGCAGCTCACCGAGTCGGGAGCATGGCTCGGGCTGATGGCGTTCGCGGATCTATTCCCTTCGATCATTCTAGGACCGATCGGCGGTGCGATAGCTGATCGCCAGCCCCGGCTGCGTATTCTTCAAATAGCAACGGTGCTGAGGCTGCTTCAAGCAACGACCCTGACGGCGCTCACCGCCGCCGGGTTGATCACGGTCGAATGGTTGTTACTTCTGACACTCGCGACCGGATTCGTGGCTGCGTTTAATCAGCCGGCTCGCCTGGCTCTCATCCCCAGCCTTGTCCGCCCGGAAGATATTCCGAGCGCGATCGCCGTCAATTCCGTCGTCTTTAATCTTGCCCGATTTGTGGGGCCCGCGATTGGCGGTTTCGTCATCGTCAGTGCGGGCATTGCGCCAACCTTTGCCATCAACACTGTCACTTACGTAATTTTCCTGTTGTTCTTATTTCGCATCAAGATTACGGAAGACCACGGCAAAAACCGCTCCGGCGATTCAATTCTTAGGTCGATTGCTGAAGGCCTCGTGTTCGCGGCGCGTCACCCTGGAATAGCGCCGCTTCTCCTTTTGATGGTCACATCCTTCGTTCTTGCACGGCCTTTTGTCGAACTCCTGCCTGGCTTTGCTGACGACGTGTTCGGGGGCGGGGCGGCTCTGCTCGCTGTTTTTACAGCTACTGTCGGCCTCGGTGCGGTCGCAGGTGGCATATTGATGGCAGAATTGCCCAGCAGGCTCGGGTTAGTTAACACTATTCTGGTTAGCACTGCGGTGTCGGCAATTGCTTTATTGGTCTTTGCTGCGGTTGATAGCGTCGAGGTAGCTATTCCGGCGCTGGCACTCGTCGGATTTACGATGGTGGCTTACGGGGTTGGTTCGCTCACGCTGCTTCAGGCGAATGTACCATCGGAGATGCGTGGTCGTTTGCTTAGTCTCTATGGGTTGATATTTCGCGGTGGTCCATCGATCGGCGCAATCGGTTTGGGCGGTGCGTCGGAGTATTTGGGCCTTCAGTTACCCGTCGGAATCGCCGCAACGGTTGTGCTAATTGGCGTAATCATCACGTTTTTCCGGCGCCGTGAGATTCTCTATGGAATGGAAAAGTAAAGCGGCGAACTGTCCCGAAGCATTGACAGAACAGGGGTTTCTTATTACCAAGCGAACGTTTGGTTGATATGGCAAGCTAAAAAACAGATCGCGAACAAATACTCGATGCCGCGCTGCACTTGTTTCGGACGCAGGGCTATCACAACACCTCAGTCGCCGACATAAGCGCGTCCTGCGGACTGCTGAAAGGCAGTCTTTACCACTATTTTTCGAGTAAGTAGGGGCTGGCAGAAGCTGCCTTGGAAAAATACATCGCTGAGAGTTGGGATCGCATATTTTGGATTGCGTATCAGGACAATACCTCGCCGCAAGAGCGTCTAAGGCAATTTTGTAACGCCGTAAGCGACTATTTGGTAGTCGGCGGGGGGGCTGTTTGATGGCGAATATGGCGCTTGAGATTGGCGACGGAACCGCCGAATTCGGAGAACTCATACGCCGCTACTTCAAGGATTGGACCGAAGCAGTCACCGCCATTCTGAATGACCGATATACCGAAGCCGACGCGACACTAATTGCAGCAAAGAGCCTCGCACGAATTCAGGGTGCGCTTGTGTTGAGGCAGATTGATCACGAACACGCTCACTTCAACGGCGCAGTCGCAGAATTAGGCGAATTATTGGCCGCGTGAGCGTTGAGTGAGCCTCTTCGAAACGCACGTTTGGGTTCTAGGGCACGATACTACTTGTGCTCAATCTCAGGCGAGTGGACATGGTTTGGCAAACCACGGAAATATTGAACGACCGTTTGGGCCGAGTGATATCGGAATTTTGCCGAAATTGCCGAAATTAGAGTATGGCGATGTGTTTGCCGCGTGTGAGTGCGTCGACGGTGCTTGTCAAAATCGCTAGAGTATTGGAGAGCAAAAAGGGGAGGTGTCGTTGGATCAGGAAAGCTGGACGGTTTATCTATCGGGTGAAATTCACACGGATTGGCGCGATCGTATACGCAGCGGCGTCAACGATGCCGAACTGCCGCTCCAACTGGCCTCACCGATTACTGACCACGCTGCCAGTGACGATTGCGGCGCACACATCCTGGGAGAGGAAGCCGACGCATTCTGGCGTGACCACAAAAGCGCGAAGATCAACGCAATTCGCACGCGCAGCCTGCTCGATCGTGCGGATATCGCGGTTATTAGGTTTGGTAACAAATTCCGCCAGTGGAATGCGGCTTTTGACGCCGGTTATGCGGCCGCGTTAGGCAAGCCCTATATTACCCTGCACGACGCTGACCTAACTCACGCGCTCAAGGAAGTCGACGCCGGGGCTCTAGCCGTTGCGGAAACGCCCGAGCAGGTTGTGCGCATCCTGGGGTACGCAATCGGCGGCAAGCTCTGATCTATTTTGACCGATCCAGATAGTGCGACTTGAGTCACAAGTCGGTGAGGAGTATTGCGCGAGCGCACGAACCAACCCATCGTTAGAGCTTAGGCGCCGCTCGACGCGGCGCGACATGATGATGAAATGGTGTGATGGGGAGTCGAAGTATGGTGTCCAAATTTATTACGACATTTGGCGTAATCATCGCCGTGATGAGCATGAGCCAGACGACGTTCGCAGCTGGCGATGCCGAAGCGGGCGCAAAGGTATTTAAGAAATGCTCTGCATGTCATTCTCTTGACCCATCAAAGAAAAAACTCGGTCCAACCCTTAAGAATATTATCGGGCGCCCTGCCGGTAGTATCGAGGGCTTCAAATATTCAAATTCATATTTCGACGCACGCAAGAAGGGCTTGGTTTGGACCGAGGAAGAGATCATCAAATACCTCGTGAATCCAAAGAAATATCTAGCGGCCTACCTCGGTGTTAAGAGGGCCAAGAGTAAAATGACCGCGCGCTTTAAGAAGATTAAGGATCGCGAGAACGTCGTTGCGTATCTGAAAAAAGCCGCCAAATAGCCGCCAGAAATCTGCCTAGGAGTTGACGGCAGAGTTTACGGCTTGGGAGCCTGGCGCGCCGGGGCGGCCGGCCCGCGTCGGCCGCGCTCGGCAACAACGATACCACCCAAAACGGCGATGCCGGCGACCGCCTGCAGCATCGAAAGCGCTTCTTGAAACAACACCCAGGCCAGCAAGGCGGCCAAAACCGGCACGATTAGTAGCGTCACCGAGCTGAACGATGCCGGCAGGTGTGCGAAGGCGTAGGTCATCATGCTTTGGCCTGCGACATTGCCAATAAGCGCGAACCCAATGACAACGCCCCAGCCATGCAGAGACTGGGGCACCAGGGTTTCGCCGACAATTGCCGCAATGGGCAAGAGCATCAGTGGTGCCAACGTCAGCGTCCAAAGCATGATCGTTGCCGTAGACAGAGTCTGCCGGAGGCGCTTCAAGGTCAGCGCGTAGGCGCTAAAACCAAAGGTCGACAGAATCGCGAGAATATCGCCATAGGCAATACTGGAGAACTCGCTCGCGCCGGCTCGAGCCAGAACGATCGATCCGACGATAGCGATCACCAAGCCAACCATGAACATGCCGGTAATCTTCTCGTGGAACAGCAGCCACGCGCCAATCGCGACGACGATCGGATGAAGGCTCCCAAGAAGGGCCGCATTGGCCACCGACGTGTAGAGAAACGAACTGTGCCATAACGATAAGTCAACGGTGATCGCGACGGCTGACGCTACCAGCCAGATCGTATCGCGCGGAGATCGCGCGTGAATCGGGCGGTCCGGCCGGCGTCGTTTTTCGATTTGGAACCAGGTCCAGACGATCGGCAGGGCGATGACCATTCGCCAGAAGCCGGCTGCGATGGGACCAACGTCGGCAAATTTTACAAATACCGGCGTTAAGGCAAAGCATGCCGAGCCCGCGAATATTGCTACCAAAGGCAATAGCTGCGCACGCGAGGCAATGATGGGCGCGGTGGTCACGATATTAGAACTTTGTGAGGGGGGGGGTGCGGCGACCTTAGCGCAATGTCGTGGTGGGGACACACGCCCTGGCATTAGGGGGCCACATTCCCCATGTTGTTGGAGAGGAATGGATGACACGGCGGGACCACAACGATCATGCGAAAACGGCACCTCTTGTTCTGGAACGCGTATTTCATCCCCGCGAGTGCAATCGTAGGCTTTGTCGCGGGAGGTTGGTGGACCTTCCTCACGCTGTTCGTCTTGTTCGTCGTCGATCCGATTGTCAATTTGGTGTTACCGGCTGACCGGCGCAATCCAAGTCCAGACGAAACTGAAAATCTCGAGCACAGTTGGTTATGGCGCTGGCCTCTGTGGCTGGCGATCCCCGTCCAGATCGTTTTGATCTTATTCGGATTGTGGGCTACGTCGACCCTCCACCTCTCTTTAGTCGAGATTGTCGGCGTAACGCTTTCGATTGGTCTTAGCAGCGGTGCCCTCGGGATTACGGTTGCGCATGAATTGATGCACCGCCTCTCGTGGAGCGAACGATCTCTCGCCACGGTGCTGATGATGAGCACCTCCTATCCACATTTCAGTATCGAACACGTCCACGGTCATCACCGCAACGTCGGACTGCGGGGTGATCCTGCCACCGCCCGCAAGGGCGAAGGATTCTACGCATTTCTTACCCGCGTCATTCTCAGCGGGTTTGTAAGCGCTTGGCAGATCGAGTGCGTGCGCTTGGTGCGGCGCGGCCGCAACCCTAGATCTCTGTCGAACCGGATGGTGCGCTACGGTATCGCCATAGTCGCACTTTATGCGGCGATCCTTTTGGCGTTTGGCTGGGTCGGCGTGCTGTTCTTCGCCGCGCAAAGTTTTGTTGCCGTCGTCGAACTCGAACTTACCGACTACATCGAACACTACGGTTTGGTACGAAACGAAAATAACGGATCGCCTGAACCTGTGGCGGCCCGGCATTCGTGGGATACCGACTCTCCGCTCACCAATTGGTATTTGTTTCAACTTGGGCGGCACGCCGACCATCACCTACATGCCGGGCGGCGCTATCAACTTCTCGAGTCGCGGCCCGGCAGCCCGCGGCTACCTACGGGCTATCCGGCCATGCTGGTGTTGGCTCTGGTGCCACCTTTATGGCGCCGAATAATGGATCACCGTGTGGATGCAGTCGCTGCGGCACTTAAGTCGCCCGCTGATGAGGGTGACGCCGCGGCCGGTCTTAATATGCAATCCCATTAACGCCGAACCCCAAGCTTAACGCTCTGTGTTGGGGTATAAGACCGAGCACTTACCGCGATTCACGCGAGCAGTCGTTCGCGGCGCCGATTAGGCGTGCTATTTTCGCGCCCACGCGAGTCGGCATGCCCATCCAATCATGACTGTTCCACCCGCGAATCAAATCGTTGCCCCATTGGTTGCCTATCACGTCGCGAAGCAATTCTTCAACGCCCCGGGTCAGCGCACCGAGCGAATTGCCGTCGAGATAGATCGTGTTAATCGGTAGCGCGAACCGATCTCTGAACGCAGCTAGCGGATCACGGAAATCGCTATCTTGAGCGTCAGGTTTGAGATAATTTTTTCTTCTATTATTCTTTATTAACAGTTACTTATTGATGGTAGTTAAATAGCTCTCTAAATACTATCGGGAGCCGTGAGAATGAGCCCATCTGCTGGCGCTGTCTACATCGGCCCGGTCCGGGCAGAATGAATGCTCCAGCGAATTGATACCAGGAGGCGAAATGGGCTGCAGGCTAGACGAAAAGATCGTCATCGTGACCGGTGCGGGCTCGGTTGGCGAGGGATGGGGCAACGGAAAGGCCACGGCCGTATTGTTCGCGCGCGAAGGCGCTCGGGTTTTCGCCGTCGACATTAACGACATCGCGCTTGCTCAAACAGCCGAGATCATTACCGGGGAAGGTTTTCAATGTGCCACGCACACGGCCGATGTTTCTGACGAAGGTGATGTCAAAGACTTGGTCAATGCGTGCATGGCCACTTTTGGACGCATCGACGTCCTCCACAACAACGTTGGCATCTATGAATATGGTGGGCCGGTCGAGGTCGAAACTGAGAAGTTTGACCGCGTCATGGCGGTCAACGTTCGCAGTATGTTTCTCACCGCCAAATACGTCCTGCCGATCATGGAGAAGCAAGGCAGCGGTGTTATCGTAAACGTTTCATCGGTGGCTGGGATCAGGGCAGGCCGGGCATCGGTGGCCTATAACGCTTCGAAGGGCGCGGTTAATCAACTCACCCAGAATATTGCGGTGGATTATGCGGCCAAAGGGATACGCGCAAACGCAGTCTTACCAGGCTTGATCAATACCCCGATGATCGTTCACGGGATGGACGGCGCGGTGGATGCGGCCGGCGGGGTCGATGCATGGCTCGAAAAGCGGCACGCGAAGTCACCAACCAAACGCATGGGTGATGCGTGGGACATAGCCCATGCCGCACTGTATCTCGCGTCAGATGAAGCGAAGTACGTTAACGGTCACATGCTCGTCGTCGACGGCGGACTGTCGGTAAAATACTGATAGTGGGCGTCGCGAGTGGCGGCAGGTGCCGAGCCTCCTTGGGTTAGTTAGCCGTGCGGACTTGCGAGAATGCCG
>Ga0115002_10006760_pt1 | contig 13088 bp, 8 predicted proteins | sample ArcticOcean_MG_C_8_FD_89576 | JGI IMG/M metagenome (GOLD analysis project Ga0115002, IMG submission 89576) | Marine microbial communities from western Arctic Ocean - ArcticOcean_MG_CB11_86 | ecosystem: Environmental > Aquatic > Marine > Oceanic | place: Arctic Ocean: Canada Basin | collected...
ACCGCTCGCGCCTCGATGGTATGGCCAGTGCCCAACCAAGCGTGCAGCTCCAACGTCGCTGAAACAACCTCAGCACCGGTCAAGGCCGGAAGATTGTCGAAGCCAACCAAACCCGTTGTTGTGTTAGTCCCGGTAGGAACCATGTCAAGACTATAAAAGTCCCCGAAATTACCGCCGGGCACGGAGACTCTCATCCGAGCGTCGCGGTTGGTGTCGACAGTAATTGTCGCCGATGCGGTGGTGGCCACAAACAAGGCGATGGCTGCCATAACTGTTGCTGCCATTGAAAATGAAAAAGATTTCATGAGACATGTTCCCCCATTTAATAAATTAAAGTACCGAACTGTGAAAAGAAGTACACGCGCATTGACAATCTCGGCTGCGGCCTGCCGGCGCATTCCCCCCCCGTTCGGGGAACCGCACACTGTAGGCTAACGCGGGGGCGGGGCGAGGTCAAGCATCCTGCCTATATTTGAGCTTCTTCATTGCCCCTCAACACATCCCAGCCGTACGATACGATCGCCTTTGCGGGCCCGATGCAATCCAACTCCGCGACGGAGACCTCTTGGGATAGATATAATGCGCAAGATTACGTCAATAGACACGAGATGGACGAAAAGAATGCGTGGCCACCGATTCGCTCGAGCTTGCCTCACGATTGTCGTCGCGCTGATCTTGGTGGGCGGCCTGGTTTGGCTGTTTCGCGCCAGTGGCAGACCCCAATCTGAGATTCGCCACGTTGTCTTGATCAGCATCGACACCTGTCGGGCCGACCATCTCAGTTGCTACGGCTTCGGTCAGAAGACGACTCCACATATCGATGCGGTCGCCCGTGACGGAGTCGTGTTCACACGAGCCCATTCCACGAATCCGATCACGCTGCCGGCGCACAGCTCGATGTTGACCGGCACCAACCCACCGTATCACGGTGTTCACGATAACATTAATTATCGCCTGGGCGACTCAAACGTGACGCTCGCTGAAATCCTGCACGAACATGGTTTTCAGAGCGCGGCCTTCGTCGGTTCCTACGTCCTGGCAGCGAGATTCGGTCTCGACCAGGGCTTCGATACGTACGACGATGAATCTTCGGCGAGTTCGGCTAGGATATTCTTCGCCGAACGCCGTGCCGAAGCCGTTAGCCGGCGGGCCCTCGAATGGCTGGACGATCACGGTGACGAACGGTTTTTTCTGTTCGTGCACTATTTCGATCCCCACAACCCGTATTCACCGCCCGAACCGTTCACAGCACGCTATCGCGGCGATGCGTATGCTGGAGAGATCGCGTATACGGATTACTGTATCGGGCAGGTCATCGCCAAGCTGAAATCTTTGGGGATCTACGATTCCTCGCTGCTGGTGATTACAGCGGACCACGGAGAAAGTCGGGGCGAGCACATCGAAACGACGCACTCCTATTTCATTTACCAAAACACGATACAGGTTCCACTCATCGTCAAAGCGCCCGGAGTTATGCAGGGCGCGACGGTGGACGAACCAGCAAGTATCATCGACATCGTTCCCACGGTGCTTGGCCTGCTGGGTGAACGTGCGCCGCCATCGGTCCAGGGCGCAGACCTTTCCAGCCTTCTATGTGACTTGGGCCAACCCGTGGGCAATCGGTATCTCTACTGCGAATCGCTCGTACCGACCAAGTATGGTTGTAGTCCGTTGCGCGGTCTGGTCCATGGCAAATGGAAGTATATCTGGACTGCCAGGCCCGAGTTATATGATCTGAGCCGTGACCCGGCCGAAGCGACCAACCTGATCCATGAGCAGCCACAGATCGCAGAGCAATTGGACGAGCGACTCCGAGAGATCGTGGTCGAACAAGGTCGAACCGATGTGGCTGACAGCTCTCTGATACTGGATCGTCAAAGTGTGGACCAGCTCAAGTCGCTCGGATACGTCGGAGGCGGCGCGGTGCGTACGTCACTCGAACTGGATCCGAACAGCGAGGATCCAAAGGATTTCATAGACACGTATGTTCAACTCGTGAAGGCCCACGCCTGCTACGCCAAGCGGCAGTTCGCCGAGGCGCGGATTGAATGTCTTGAGATTCTCAATCAGCGGCCGAGGAATCAGGAGGCACATATGGTTTTGGGCATTGTTGCTTTAGACGAAGGCCGCTACGCAGATGCGATCGCTCATTATTCGACATACCTGGCAGGAATTGCCAAGTCGAGTGACGCTTCCTCTAAGCAAACGGTTGTACGACTGGACGTCGAAATCGCCACGGCCCACGTCAACCTGGGCAACGCTTTGCAGCGCCTGGGTCAATTCAAGGAGGCCGTCGCGAATTACAAGCAAGCGCTGCGACTGGATGCGAACAATGTCGAAGCCCACAACAACTTGGGCTACGCTGTGGAGGCCTTGGGACACCCCCAGGAAGCGATTGCCCACTACCAGGACGCCTTGCGGATCAAGCCCGATTACGCTGAGGCCCACAACAACTGCGGCGCCGCTTTGTTTGCGTTGGGGCGTTTCAAGGAGGCCGCGACACACTATCAAGCGGCTTTGCGAATCCGTCCGGACTACACCTATGCGCACAACAATCTTGCCTGGTTGCTGGCGACTTGTCCGGACGCGGCGATTCGCGACGGTGGGCAGGCGCTGGCGCATGCCAAGCGTGTCGTTGAGCTTGCTGGCGACGACAACGCCGGGCTGCTCGACTCACTTTCGGCCGCCTATGCCGAGTTGGGAGATTTCGAGGAGGCGGTGCGGTGGCAGCGGAAAGCGGTTCAAATAGCTAGCGACGAAATCAAGGATGATCTGGCCGCGCGCCTGGAACTGTACAAGCAAGGCCAGCCTTATCGCGAATCCCATGAAAGCGCACCGTGACGAAAGAAAACGAAGTTTCATGTTTTCGATTGCTTTTGTAGTGACGACTTCGCACTCGCCACACTAGAAAACAAGGTGCGTTTGAGATTGACTGGGGAACCTGGGCGAAATCCGAGCTTCTGCTGGGCGCCCTAGGGTCAGTGGCAGCGGCCCGGTCAAGAGGTGTCTGTTCGGTCATTCTTGCAGCTTCACGCTTCAACAATTTCCAGAGGTGGATTGGTCTTCCACTTACCGCAGGTGAAATCAGGAAAGTCGAGTGATTGGGAACGATTGGCGATGGAGCGTTCACTCAGCTCGGAGACGGCGCTCCAGGCAGCCGCATCATAAACGTCCAGGTCGGTCGCGACTCCACGACGCAGGGCAGAAATCAGCCGGTAATCCTCCATATAGTCCATGCCCCCATGTCCTCCTTCGATGACTTGTTCCTCAAGTTTTTTCCATAAGGGGTGTTCATATTCTTCTTGGTACTTGGAGGCCGATTCATACTCATCTCCAGCTGTTTTTCCTTTGAGAAAGATCCTATCTGGATAACCGCGGAAGATGCCTTTCGTTCCCTGGATGAGATTGACGCGGTTGTAAGGTCGTGGGGTGCTAACATTGTGCTGAAGGACGATCGTGCGACCCTTCTTGGTTCGAATCAGGGAAGAGGTCACGTCGCCTTTGGCAAACTGGAGCTGAGCTTCGGGACTGTCAGGGCCATTCGCTTCGACGGCTCCCAGGTGGTACCCTCGCGAGTTGGAACTCATGGAGACCAGGTAGTCGAACTGGTCACCCCGATTAATATCCATGTACCAGGCAACCGGTCCCAGGCCGTGCGTTGGATAAAGGTCGCCGTTACGCCTGACATTGTGGGCTCGGCGCCAAAAGCCTTCGTGACGGCCGTTGAAAAGCTCGCCTGCTAAGTTGTGGAGATACCCGCATTCGGCATGGAGAAGTTCCCCGAAAAGTCCCTGGCGAACCATATTTAAGACCATCATTTCACTGCGACCGTAACAACAGTTTTCCATGCCCACGCAGTGTGGACCGGTTCTCTCAGCGGTTTCCACTAACTGCCAACACTCGTCGAGGGTGACCGCCGCGGGGATCTCAGTCGCCGCGTGTTTTCCCGATTCCATCGCCGCCACGCAGACCGGGGTGTGCCACTCCCACGGCGTAGCCGTATAGACCAAATCGAGATCTTCTTGATCGCACATACGTTTGAAATCAGTTTCTCCTCGGAAGTAGGCAGCTGGCTCTGGCTGCCCGGCTTCCTGCACCCATTTCTGAACTCGGGTGACTTTGGCTTCTATGATGTCGCACACCGCCTTGATCTGGACACCTTCGATTTGAAGTAGATTCTGGATATGTGCAGAACCTTGGTGCCCAACGCCGACAAAACCGACGCGAACCGTGTCCATCGGTTTTGATTTTGTGGTGGTGGCTGGCGAGTCTTTGGGCTCGGCTGCGTATCCCCGCACGCCTGCGCCGCTGCCAACGGTTGCCAGACCTGCAACCATTCCTCTTTTGAGTAATTCTCGCCGATCATAATCATGCGTCTCGATTTTCTTCATCATAGTAGTGTCCAATTAAGAATTGCGGGGGTTTCTGGACTGTTACATATTGTCTGATTTAATAAATGTTTTTGTACGTCATTCCTGGAATTCTATACCGAGAATCTCCGCTTCCACTTCCTCCAGGGATTTCCCTCTGGTTTCTGGCAACGCCTTCCAGCAGAAAAGTAACCCGAAGAGGCATATCCCACTGAAAGTCCAAAAGCTGCCAGAAGCACCGACGGCAGTATGCAGGATAGGAAATCCCTGGGCAACGCCAGCACAAGTGACCCACAACGCGAGAACGGCAATAGACATCGCAGCGCCACGTACGCGATTTGGAAAGAGTTCAGCCAGCAACACCCAGGTAATCGGCGCTAAGGTGGAGGCATAACAGGCAATGGCCGCCAGGATCAACAACAGGACGTGGATGCCTTCACTATGGTTCATGTAGCACAGAGCGATTGCGGCGTGCAGGACGACCAAGCCAGCGGACCCGGCCAACATCAGAGCTCGACGGCCCAGCCGGTCGACGCTAAAGATGGCGACGAACGTAAACAGTAGCAACACAATTCCAGTCGTCACGATGTTCATCATGATACCGCTTAGCTGATATCCGGCCGCTTTAAAAACTTCTTCGGCGTATAATAAGATGACGTTAATGCCGCAAAGCTGCTGATAGGCTGCCAGAATTACACCGATCAGAATGATACGCATTACTTTCGGCTGGAAGAGTTCGGTAATGCCGGCTTGGTGAGATTCCCGGGCGATGAGTGCTTGGACGTTTGTAATTTCGCCCTGTGCATAGCGGTCGCCGCCGATGGTGGTCAAGGTCACTGCGGCTAGATCCTCCTGGCCGTTTTGAATCAGCCAGCGTGGACTTTCGGGAACCGTAAACATCAGGATAAAGAATAGCGCGGCAGGGAATGTTTCTGCGGCAAACATCCAGCGCCAGGCGGTCTGGCCGTACCAGGAATTTAACAAGGCCGTCCCTTCGAGATCGGCGGTCAGATCACGGGCAATCAACCAATTGACGACTTGAGCTGCGACAATACCGATCACAATGGCAAGCTGATTGAGCGAGACCATTTTGCCGCGGGTCTTTGCCGGTGAGACTTCGGCGATATACATCGGAGAGAGATTGGAGGCCAGTCCGATGCCAATACCGCCAACCAGACGAAAAACAATAAAGGCAGTGAAATCATGAACCAAGCCGGTACCGACCGCCGAGAGAGTAAACAGCAAGGCTGCCAGAATCAAAAGCTTCTTGCGGCCGAAGCGATCGCTCAAAACGCCGCTGGTGATCGCGCCGAGCATGCAGCCAACCAGGGCACTGCTCATTGCCCAACCTTTTGTGAGTTCATCACTGAGGTTGAAGTAGAGTTCATAAAAGGGTTTGGCGCCAGCAATGACGACCCAGTCATATCCGAAGAGCAATCCTCCCAAAGTCGATACCAAGCAAATCCGCCAGAGATAGCTTTTGTTGAAGTGTTCTTGCACGTGTGTAACGGACTTTCAGCAGATGTTTGTATAGCGAGCGGACGTCATCGATTATCCCGCCTATTCCAGCCATCTTCGAACAAGGGCAGATAATGGTTCGGGTGATATGGATGCTTGGCAATTTCATCGAAGTTCAGGTCGACTCCCAAACCGGGCGTCTCAGGAATGCTTAGCGTGCCGTCGTCGTTGAGTGTCGTGTGGCTGGTCACTAGATCTTTTTCCCACTCGACGTTGTACTGATCGAAAAACTCCTGGATGAGATAATTGTTGCAACAGGCCGCCAACTGAAGGCAGGCAGCCGTGCTGACCGGCCCTTGGGCATTATGCGGTGCGACGACACCACTGGCCGCCTCAACCATCGCACACACATGGCGGGCCTGGGTAAGCCCTCCCAGAGACATGATTTCTGGCTGATAGACCGCAATGATGCCAGGCTCAATCAGTTCAGAAAACTGCTCTTTACTGTGTAGGCTTTCGCCGCTGGAGACACGCACCGGCACGCGGCGTGCCACCTCAATCGTGTCGCTGATGCGCATGTGTGGACAAGGTTCCTCAAACCAGGAGATATCAAAAGTCGCGATTTGGCGGCCGATCTCGATCGCCAGTCCCACAGAAAATCGGGCGTGACCTTCGATCATCAATTCAATATCGTTGCCTACCGCTTCGCGCACCGAGCGGATGATCTGAATCGACAGATCCAACTCCCGTTTGTCCATCGACAAGTGCGCTTTTCCAAAAGGGTCGAACTTCATCGCGCGATAGCCATCACGGACGACTACTGCCGCTGCTTCGGCAAATGCCTCTGGCGAGTGAGGGCCGCGGTACCAGCCGTTGGCATAGGCAGCGATCTTGTCACGCACTTTGCCTCCAAGCAGCTGATAGCATGGAACGCCGAGTGCCTTGCCCTTGAGGTCCATGCAAGCCATTTCGATCGCCGCGACTGCGCCACGATGAATGTGGCCGCCATCGGTGTACAGATCGCGCGTCAACCGTAGTACCAGCGCTTCGATGTCAAACGGGTCTCGGCCGAGAATCAGATGTTTGATTTCATGGACCGCCGCCTCGGTCGTGCGGGCAAAGCCATTAAAGGTCCCTTCTCCGATGCCATAGACGCCCTGGTCTGTCTCAACGCGGACAAACATCCAGTTTTTCCAGGGATTGCCGGCAATGGCCGTTTCAATAGATTCAATTTTCATGATATAAGTCTCCGCAATTTATTCGATATCCTTAAACTCAGTTTCAAATATCTCACGACAAACGCCTGACTCCTCTGCCGAGAGTCCTAGGTAAGGCGGCAGCATGCGATTGGAAAAATGGTGGTCGACAAGCCACAAGAACGTCTTATCAAAGGAGCCATCAATCATTTCTCGACTGCAATGTGCAAACAGCTTGTTTTCAATATCGTATAAAAGCTTCGTAATACGAAAGAGTTCAGGTAGATCGGTCTTCACTCCGGCTTCAAAGAATTGCCAGGTTGTCTTGGGAAACAGAGCATCGTAGCTACACAGCAGCGAGCATTCTCCCATGGTACAGCCCATGGCAAAATTGCCCTCCAGAAAGAAGTGCTGAAGATCGGGGACATGGGTCATCAAATCCGCGGTGCGAGCGTAGTCATGGCTACTGTTTTTCGTAGCCACGAGATTGGGGATCTCGTCCATGATCCGTCGATAATCAGCACCTTGAAGAATCCGCTTGGTGCGCGGAAGATTATAATGGAGAAATTGACAATCGGGGAATGTTTCACAGACTGTCTTGAAAAACAGCATGACCTCACTATCGTCCAGAACACCCCAACTGGGCAAAGAAATCTGAAACATCCGAATTCCCAGATCGTGACAGAAACGAAGGCGATCGACGATCTGCTCCAGGCAGAGGCTGATCACGCCAATTTGAGGATTAAGGCCATCCCGAACGGTCTGGGCTGCGAAAAGCTCCACAATCTCTTGAAATCGCGCATCGCTCAAGGCATAACCCTCGCCCGCAGTTCCCATCAAGTAAATGTTCTTGTAGCCCAGATCAATGGTTTGCTGAACATGGCGCTGAAACACGGGCACGTCCAACTTGAATTCTGGTGTCCAAGGAAGCATACAGGCAGCAAGATTGCTTTGTGGAAAACGAGTTTTGATTGTTGTCATCAGAGCTGTTCCTAGATCATGGGGTAGAGGGCACATCCGCCATCAACCAGAATCGTCTGGCCGGTCATATAATTACTTGCCGCGGAGCAAAGAAAGAGCATGGCATCTGCAACCGATTCTGGTGGCTGCATTCGTCCGACGGGAATGGCCAGGTCGGCGCGCGCTTTGTAGGAGGGGTCCGTTTCATAATATTCCAGAGACTTGCCTGCAGCGACGATGCCCGGAGCTACGGCATTGAAGCGGATGTGCTGATCCGCGTACTCCCGCGCAGCCGTTTTCATGAACATGTCAATCGCGGCTTTACTGCTGTTGTAGCTGGAAACGTTTGGCCAGGGCACATGTTTTACCCACGAGGTTGTAAATAGAACTTTCCCCGGATCCTCAAAGCTGTATTGGCCTTTCATACGCTTCACTGCTTCGCGGCAGAACAGAAAACTGCCTTTCACGTTGACGTTGAAGACATGCTCCCACTGCTGCAGAGAATGCTCTTCCAGCGAGCAACTCTCAGCAATGCCAGCGTGGCAGAGAACAATATCCGGCGGTCGATCAAAACCCTTATCCAGAGCTGCAAAAAGCTGCAAAACAGAATCCTCGCTCGCGACATTGCAACGGTAGTAATGGCAATTCATGGGGAAACTGCTCAGATCAACTTCTTCCTTGGCAGGAAGATCGGTCAGGATCACTTCAGCCCCGTGTCGGCAAAGCTTTTCGACGATGACTTCACCGAGCGCTCCCAGCGCGCCGGAGATCAAGACCCGTTTGTCGGCCAGGCAGTCTTTCACAAAAACGTCTTTCATGCGGTCTTTCTGGGAGTTCTTTGCTACCAATTGACGACAGTTCCATCTGCGGTTCTGGCTTCCTGGGTCACCGCATGCGGTTCTTGCACAAAGGGATGTTCTTTGGCAATTTTCATGTTCAGTTCCACACCAAGCCCCGGCCTGTCCGGAAGGGGCCAATAACCATCCACCATTTGTGGCTGCCCTTCGAGAATATCAAAGAACCAGGGAACCGCCTCCATCTTTTCCTGAATGACAAAGTTGGGAATGGAGATGTCGTAGTGCAAAGCGGCCACGCCAGCCAAAGGGCCCAATGGGTTATGCGGTGCAATGCCACATCCGGCCAGAGCCGCAATATCTGCAATCCGTTTGGCCTCAGTAAAACCGCCGCAATGACAAAGGTCGGGCTGAGCAATATCAATCGCACGCAAGTTAAACAGCGGTTCAAATTCCTGTACTGAAATCAGGCGCTCGCCGGTCGCCAATGGACAGTCAATTTTGTCTTTGATGGCGCGCATCGCCGCGGCGTCACCTGGCTGAATCGGTTCCTCGACAAAAAGGGGTCGCGCTGGTTCAAGCGCCTTGATGAACTGCAGGGCGGCGCTGCTGCTCCCCGGCCGCCCATGGAAATCGACCATGATGTCAATCTCGTCTCCGACCGTCTCTCGCAGGGCCGTCATCATCTGGCCGACGTTGTCAATCTCTTTGACACTGGCGGTATAGTTGACGTAGGGTATGAAAACTACCTTCAAAGCTTTCCAGCCTTGCTCCACCACCTGCTGTGCCTTTTCGAGCAAGGGGCCGGTCTCCAATGTGGTGTAGACCGCTTCGCTATCTCCCATGCCTAGGTGCGTATACATTTTGACTTTGTCCCGGGTCTTCCCTCCCAGTAGACGCCAGACAGGCACACCAAGCGACTTTCCGAGAATGTCCCAAAGCGCAATATCGATTCCGCTAACAGCCGATTTGCCGATCACGCCGAGGCGCCAGAAACCATGCTTGAGCATGACATCGGTCAGCTGGGTAATATCTCGCGGGTCTTGGCCAATCAGCAGTGGTTTCAGGTCTTCGATACAACCGACCACCGCGCGCGTTTTCCACTCCAGGGTGGCTTCTCCCAGGCCCACGAGCCCCGGTTCGTCGGTGATGACCTTGACGAAGATCCAGTTCCGCATCTCGGCATTCACAACAATCGTTTCAATGTCGCGGATTTTCATAATGTGATCTCTGGTCCTACTGGAGATTCTCCAGGAGCTGAGTGACCTTTTTCTCAAAGATCGCTTGCCATGATGGATGCAGAATGCAATCGCTATCTTCTTGCGCACCACCGACATTCTTCAATTGGTCAGCGGTCGGACAGTAGTAAATGTATCCGTTGGTGTAGCCAGCAACATAGGTATGTTCGTGTTCGGCCCGCTCTTTGATTCCCAGTCCAATCCGAACGGTCAGTTCACCAGGAAATGTGACCATCCTGAAATCGCCGATGCGCAACGCGACAAGTTCAACATCGATGGTGCGTTTTTCAGCATCGAGATTCTGCTGTTGGTGCATTTTTAGCAGCTGCAAATTTGTGCCGATTCGAGTTAGCTCTTCCATCGTATGGATGTTCTGCAGATATTTCTGCATATCCCTGCGGTTTGCAGTATCCATGTTCTTCAATTCTGTTTTACCCAATTCTTTGTCGTGTAGATATCGACTAGCGTGGTAGGAAGGAAACGCGGGATCCAGATTATGTTTGTTTGTCAAGTGCATGAAAGTTCGAATGTTAAGGGAAGTACCATGCAATGATTGCAACCCACGCTGCTGATCCATCTCAAGCTCGATGATTTTGTTTGCCAGGTCTGCTCTGGGAAGTTCGATGATTTCGTTCAGCAGAACCAATCGATCGCTTTCCTGCGTTTTGATTCGTCGTATAGCCTTCAGCGTGCTGAGGCCAAGCATGTTGCCAAGAACTTCAGCGTCACGAGGATGATCTACATCTTTATATGAAATCGGATTGATGTCACCTCCACAGCCTTGCACGAATAAGGCAACCGCACCTTCACTCAAGTTGTCTTCTATAACTTGAGAAGAATAACCTGTGATGTCGGCGGTATTGGCTCCACTGGGGACTCCCTGGATAGGATGGCAAGCAAAATTGTATACGACAGCGAGCGTCTCTCCGTTGGTCTTGTTGAGTCGTAAGACTCCGATCTCCGGATCAACAGGTCCGATACTGGCAACTTCTTTATTTGGCGGAAGCGAATAGGCATGACGGACGTCGACTTCCCTACCGTTTTTCAGGAACATACGCCGGTTTTCCATGATACGGTCTTCGTGACCTTTCCCAACTCCGATCGTCACCTCTTCCAGATTTTCATAAGCCTGTTTGATCGCTTGAACGGTCAGGGATTCTGAATCAGGGCTCGGGATACCGTGGCAATGACTCGTATTGATCAGGATATTGGCGGGCTTGATTCCCAGGTCAGCCTTAACGGTGGCGCGAACGTTGCTGAGGAAGTCGTCCTTGATATGGCCAATTTCCCCGAGGGATACGACATCCATTGTTACCAAAACTACCGTGGTGGACTCGCTCTTGATTACCAATGCCCTCGAGTGCAGTGGACTTTCAACTAGCGCGCTATCTGAGTGAGTGATATCAACCTTTGCCGCCCCGGCGCGAAGAGATGTTCCCTTTGCCATTGAGGAAGCGGTAATGGAAAAGGAGTTCATCAGGATGACGGCAAGCAGAGTTCCTATGCGGGTAGTCATGAAATATCGATGGCTCCAAAGTCGGCGTTTTCGGTAGGAAACAAGGTGGATTCTTGATCGAAGTGGCCGTATCGTCATTTGGCTTGACCGATAACGATGTACTTCGGCAGGTATTTTTCTGTCATTTTGTCTTTCATCAATAACAAGTTGTTTGGAACAGGTGGGACTCGACAGATCCGATGTCGGACGACTGAGGTGGACCCCATAAGTTGGACAGCCAACAGGGTTGTTTAAGGTTTCGTTATGGTAGGTCCGCCAGCCCCCTCACAGGGCTGGCGCGGCCGGGGGATCATCTAGATACGCTCTGCTTTCTAATAAGCGTACGTTTTCACGCGCGAAATTTCTTGTTGAGTTGTCGTCATCCGGGTCCACCTCAGACATCGGATCTGTGCTATTCGCCTCAGGGCGACGGATCAAAGACGTTGCGGAGATCCGAGTCGAATGCCGCGTCACGAATCGTGGTGTCCGTGTTTACGGGATCAGTATTTAGTCGCCATCCTACTAGTCCGACGTCCCGTGGGGCTTGCTCGTCTGAGTGAATGCGGTAACCGGTGCCAAAGGCCGTGATGATCGACCCATCCGGAAGTAGACGTGATGACGTGGATTGGCTGCTTGGCCACCAGGCATTCTCGCCCTTAATGTCACCTACCCAGGCATGGAGAATGTATTTATGGTCAAGATCCCAGGTGCGGCCGTGGTCGTGACTTACAATGGCTTCAATACCAAACTGCGGAAAGCCGTCTTTGCTATCGACGTATCCCTTGCGGACAACGTAGGTCATGACGACGTCCCCATCGGGCATCAACACGAGCGATTGGTGATGGCGACCATGATCATAGAGTATATTTACCGTTGACCAGGTCTGGCCATCGTCTGTGGAGACGGAGGTCCCTAGCCCTTCGTAGTGGTCCATTTTTTCCTCACTCCAAGGCGGAACGTCGGTCCTGCAGCCTGCGACCAAGTCACCGTTGCCGGCGCGGAGCAGGGCAACCTCATTAACGCCCCGCCATTGCGGTACCTGGATTGACCTGCTCCAGGTCTGACCTTCATCGGGACTGAAGCGGAGAAATGCTTGGGAATCTTGGCTGGTACCTGTTTGCTGGTAGCTCGTCTGCGCAAGCTGGGTGACTTTGCCGGTCTGCGGATCCCGGTCGACAAGCGGTGGATCCCAGATCAACCAGGACTTTGGGCTGGAACTTGGGGCGGTGAGCAAAACGGAGTCGCCCCACGTTTTGCCGTAGTCTCTGCTGAACCAGCAGTTGAGCAGCTTTTCCTGCCGCCCCGAGCCTGTGTAGAAGAGTGCCGTCCCATTGCCGAGATAAGCCAGGCCCGTTCCCATGTCTCCAGCCAGGCCCGCCCCCTCCATGATCGCTGCGGGCTTGCCATCCTCGTCAAGAAGCGCTGGATAGGGGTCCGTCCAATTGGCTCCATGGTCGTCGCTGGTCAACATAAAAGCGCGATGCGGATAATCGCAGTTGGCCAACATCAGCAGCCGATCCTTCTCCGGCATATAGACGATATAGGGAACGGCGACGACCCGGTTCCAACTCTCGGTA
>Ga0115002_10006766_pt1 | contig 13086 bp, 7 predicted proteins | sample ArcticOcean_MG_C_8_FD_89576 | JGI IMG/M metagenome (GOLD analysis project Ga0115002, IMG submission 89576) | Marine microbial communities from western Arctic Ocean - ArcticOcean_MG_CB11_86 | ecosystem: Environmental > Aquatic > Marine > Oceanic | place: Arctic Ocean: Canada Basin | collected...
AATGCGTCACAATATCTCCAGAGCGCAATTGGGCAAGCATATCTTCTAAAGGCACATCGGCATTGCTCACATGAATCATTAATGGTTTTTCGCATCGCTCGGCCGCATCTACCGCCACCTTCAACAAATCTCGCACATCTCGGTCTCCACCCACCCCAGCATAAAGCCGTGCCTTCACGCCCAAAGCTGTTTTCGGATGGTTCAAAACTGCCTGAGCGCATTCTTCTGCTGACACATAACCCTCAAATACCATCTCACCTCGACGCCAAGGCAACCCCACCCCCGACAAATTGACATAGGCCAAAATGCGGGTAGACGACCGCTCAATCACATAGCGCTCCAAACCTCGGTAATTGATCCAACCAGCCGTTCCCGTATCAATGCTCGTTGTCACACCCGTACGCGGGCACAAATCGTCCGCCTCTATTCCAAAAAAAGAAACATCTTTGTATACATGGGTATGCAGATCGATTAAACCCGGCACCACATAAAGTCCCGTCGCATCAATCACATCGTCTGCTTTCCCAAGCACGTTGCCTACAGCGGCGACCTTGCCATCCTTCAAACCCACATCGCACAATTCATGAACCTGATTTGCCGGGTCAAGAACTGTACCTCCCGAAATCAAAACATCAAATTCCTTATCCATCACAGTCTCCTTAGGCACTTAAGAAATATCTGCAGAGATAATAATGTCATGCCCACAGATCACACTGTCAAGTGAAGTTTCTTGACCCTTGCCCCAAAAACCACATTCCCAGACGTGCAAAAGGCTCCGGAAATTTCCGGAGCCTTCAGGTTTACATCGGTTAAACATCAAGATCGTTGGGCAATATAAGCATCTGCATCAATAACACCTTTGTCGATGAGGTCGCGAAACATCGCAACCGTTTCCGATACACCATCGACCAAAGGTTTGTGAGACACCGTTCCGATCGCTTCTTCCAATCCACTGCCATCAACTTCTGGCGGAAAAGGCAACTGCAAATCTTCAAACGTAATTTTGTCAGCCGCTCCTGGAGCTGCCTTTTGAATAGCGGCCACCACTTCTGTCATATGGGGTGACAATCCGCCCAAATTAAATGCCCCAGCCCCCTCATACTTTGCCCGTGCAGCTTGAATAAATGCCCGTGCCGTATCATCAACATATTGAAAAACCGTCTGCCCACCATAAGAAATATGATAGGGTTTGTTGGCAGCAGCAGCCAACATTGCGGTTGTGGGTGTTGAAGTCACACCTTGATCTCGCCCAACACCATAGACCACATAAGGCCGAAAGCCAATCGATGCAACACCATCATCATTCCAGTATACATGAGCGGTGCCTTCATTGGCTTGTTTATACACCCCATAGTGCGTGTGTGGCATTAATGCCGCGTCATCCGTCAAAGCAGCACCCGGTTCATAATCCTCAGGAGTACCAAAAACCGCGACAGAACTTGCATAAACCACCTTGTTGATACGATCTTTGCGGCGTTTCACTGCGTCAAACACATTCACCGTACCAACCACATTCACCCGCGCACCCAAAGACGGGTCTGCCTTGCAAAATGGCACCTGAAGACCAGCCAAATGAATGACATGGGTAATATCATAATCATCCAAGGCTTTTTCAAATGCACCCAAATCAGTAATATCGCCCGCCACAAAAGAGACATTCGACAATTCATCATCAGACAGCAACAATTGCAACCGTTTTGGTTCAGAGGCCAAATCAAAAACTGTGACAGGTACGTTTTCACGCACCAAATTGCGTACAGCCCAAGCCCCGATACACCCCAATGCACCCGTAATCAAAAAACGCTCATCAGCCATAAGATCCTATCCCGTTACACATCTTTAAGTTTTATATTGGCAGCAAGTTTTTCGGCCAATGAATTCACGATATTTCGCAATAGTTTTACACCCAATCCAGGATCTTTTTCAAACAACGACTCTAAGTCATTTTGAAAAATCATCATGCCCGATATATCTGTTAAAGCGACAGCACGTGCATGACGGGGTTGTGTGCTGGCAATTTCCATTTCACCAATGGTGTCAATGGGTTCATGCCTTCCTATCTCACGCCCATTGGCCGATTGCACAGACACGGAACCTTGTAATAAAATAATCAAACGCGTTCCAGGATCACCGACCTCAAAGATAACGTCGTCTTTAGAAAAAGAAACTTGCTTGCAAGATGCCAAGACTCGCCGACATTCGTCAGGGACCAAACTGTCAAATAGAGGAATTCTTACGAGTAAATCAGTCAGACTATTCCGGTTACCATCTGGCATGAGACCCTCACACGTCCATAAATCCGTCGCGTTTCATAATGACCAATTCTCGACCTTGAGACCGAATATACCCATCATCACTCAACCGTTTGAGCACCCGAGTGACTGTCTCACGAGCGGTTCCAGACATACTTGCGATCATTTGATGCGTGGGGCGCTTCCGAATCACAATCCCTTCAGCGGTTTCTACACCCTCATCTCCTGCAATTTCCATCAAAACATGGCAAATACGATCTGCAATGCCCAGCAAAGCCAAATTGGCAGTCTGATGGTCTGCCTTTCGCAAACGAGCAGCCAAAGCCACCATCAAATGAATGGCAATGCTCGGATAACGTTGCAAAGCGCGTATAAAGTCTACACGCCGCAAAACCAATGCTTCTGTCGGCAACAGCGTGACCACATTGGCAGAACGCGGTTCACCATCTAACAGCGACATATCTCCAAAAAAATCACGCGGTCCCAGCGATGAGAGAATCACCTCACGCCCATCAGACGCATTCACGGTAACCTTCACTTCACCAGATTGAATCACAAAAAAAGCATCACCCTCGTCTTCTGCCCAAATCACCATACAATCTTTTGGGAACTTACGCACCGTCATCACCTCCGCCAGCATCCCATACTCCGCCTCAGTCAAATTGGCGAACAGAGGAACTTGCTTGAGCAAATTGGCAATCACGACTGCCTCCCAAAAAGAGCAAAATGGAAAAAAAGGCAAATAACATCCACTATGCAAATGAACTCAGATTTAAACCGCAACAAAAGTCAGATACTGTGTTCATCTGTGGTTGCTTCTAAAACAGCAAGACAGACACCGACTTCTGAATCATCGCAATTGATACCGAAGCCATACCCACCAGTGCCATACCCACCGAAAAACCCACCATCAACACCGCGGCATAAATGCGCCATTGTTGTTTGCCAAATCGTTTCCAAAAATAATATCGCGCAAGCAACGCACCAATAATTTCGGTGATGAGCACATGGGGAATACTCGTTAGACTGCGCACATAACCAAAAATCAGCAGAATTGGCAACCCAAAAATCGACAACCCAACAAACGAGACAATCCCCACAATGAAACCAGCGAAGATAATTTTGGGCTTCAAAGCCTCAAATAAAATCGGCTTATCATCTGACCCTTGCAAAAAAGCCCCATCAAATGTTGGCACTTGGTCAACTTCAAATTGATAGACCAGCTCGCGGCCTTGTTGGTCCAAAGCTTCAGAAATCATAAGTTCTGGATTCGGCGTGATCAAATGTGCTCTGTCATTTGCACTGCGAATTTCAGGTGCAGAAGGCAAACCACGTACAAGCGCATCTGATAAATCGGGTGGACCACGTTGCAAATTGGCAGCAGGATGCGGCGGTGGTTTTGCCTCATCAAAATTGGTGTAAAAATAAGCAACACTTGACCAGGATCCATAGGCACGCTGGTCGGGTGGCAACCCCACATCGGCAGATGCGCGCACACGCCAGTACCACCAAGAATTATCTGACAAATTGCTAGGGATCCAAGTTACCGTTTCTGCTTCTATATCCACCGCAATTTCACTGCGCATGGTACTTGTAATCCACACACTGCGCTGCAAAGCACGCAACGGCCAAAACAATTGTACATAGGGATAGGCATCTGAAGGAATGGGTGCCAACTTCCAAATATATGACCAATACATAAAGCTGGTCATAAACACCAACGGCACCATAAACAACTCAGCTCTCAAAATGCTGGTGAACCGTGTCCCAGTCAACTCAATTTGGCGGAATCGCTCGGCAGCAGCGCCATAGTTGTCTAAACCAAAGTCAACAAACCAAATCTCAATGCCCTTAAACCCGCTTAAAAAGATCGTCGCTTCTTTGATATAAGGGATATTCAGATTTTGCCCCACCATGCCATCCAAGCGCGCATTCACTAACGAGATCAATGGCGTATAAACAAAAGCAAAAAGAAAGAAAAAGATCAGCAAGGTGGTTGTCACCAAGTCGGGAAACAAAATCTTGGACAGTACAATCCCGTACAAACTCGCCAAACAAAACAGCACAACACAAATCCAAATCTTGAAATCACCACGTCCGGGCGGTGTTTTCCAAGACCGTTCCTCTTTGTTTTCAATCGTGACAGAACGAACGCCCGTCCAAATTTGATAAAATCCAATAATTGTAATGGCAAATGTAATGCCAATGCCAAAGCTCATCCAAAAATCAATGCCCGTCACAAAATGCGTCTGAATCGTATCCATACCAACAAACCAGTGGGGCATAAACCCATAGTGATGCAATATGGGGCTGGCAATGGTGTGAATGATCACCCCAATAAACGCACCCACAACAGCCCAAAAGGGTGCCAAAAACCCGGCAAAAATAGGCCCGAGATGCATCGTAAACCCAACGGGTGTTGCCGGCAAAAAATAACCTGTATATTGCGTAAAGTCTACCCACGGAATAGGTATCAGCTGTATGGGCCGCTCCATAAACGCCCCAGTAATGGCAGGTACGGCCACATAAATGGCCCCAAACACAATGCCAATGACTGCGCCAATTGAAAAAACGCGCCACTTCCACGTCACCTCACCACTGCTTTCTTCTGCTAACGCCATCGCCCCTTGTGCATTAATGGGCGCAAAAGGAAAAGGCAATTTTTCATAATCTGATGTAATGCGAAACAACACATAACTGGCCGAAAAGGAAGCCGTGCGGCCCATAACCATGCCCAACACCAAAAATGTGATGGGCCAAAGCCAATCGGCATGAAAAAATGTGCGTTCAATAATGGCTTCTGAATATGCAGGCGGTGCATACCACCACAACTTCTCCATCATCTCCTGGATGCCAAATTGCACCACGGCAGGTGACTGTACAAAATACTGATTCCAAAGTAAACCTTCAAAAGCACCCGTCTCGCGATTAATCAACGCGCTGGTCACATAATACAACAAATAAATTTCTTGCCGTTTTAAGGTCGTAAACGACCGCTTAGACAGCTCGATAAACAAAATAATGGTCACCCATTGGGCCGCCGCACCAATAGAACCACCAATCATCAGTTCCAAATAAATATTGCCAGGAACCATCACAATAGAGACAAACAGAGCGCCCACAATGGTCTTAAGGTTAAAACCATCTTCAAATTCTGTAGGGGTTTCTAAAAGATCGCGATACTCATTAATCTCTTGAAACTGTGTGTCTTTTTTATTTTTTCGTATACGATCTAATAACGACATTGAATTTTTCCATCCACCCTTCTACCAAACCATAAAAATCAGTCACAAGTCTATAGGTCTAAAAGTCACAAGTCTAACAACTAAGAAAATCGGTCTTAGGTTACAGATATCAACACCAAAACCTATTTGGGTTTTGATCTTGATCTGCAACATTTGACAATGTTTCTTACACCAATTCTGCTTCCCGCTCTGATAGCAATCTCATTCCCTTTTCGGTGTACCGTGCACGATCAGGGGGTTCCACCGTGCGCCATATTAAGAATTGTTTACGCAAAGCATTCATAAAACCCTGGTTCACACGTCGCCAAGATGCGGCATCACCACTCAAGCGATCTATGATCAATCCCATTGTAAAAATATTATGTTCACCTGCAGGCACAGCTTCAAAACGCACTTTCTGACTGACACCCAAATCATAGGGAGCCAACCAAATTGTGGTATCAATGGTATACCCTTGCCCCTTTTCGGTCTCAATAGAACCGAACTTGGTGCCATTGGTAAAAAATGTACCCATCGACTCACCCGTGTGCGACTCAAAATAATCCACCAAGAACACCGACAATCCAAACACATCATTTCCACCAACCGTAAATGGAAACTCAAAATGCCAGTGATCCCCATCAGGGTCGGGCAACTTCCAACGCCGAGTGACATCGGGCACAGCCATCATAGATGCTTGTCGGGCAGGATAAATGGACGACAACATCACCACCGCCATAACCAACACCGATGAAATCACTGTTGAAAGAGCCGAATAGTTTAATGTAAACCCACTTAACCAACCTTGCCACAACAAAATTTTTGCCACACCTTGCCCCACCAAATACCCCGACACAGTTCCCAACACAGCATAAACACACGCTTCGGCAATAAACAAAAAGGCAATATGTACAGGTGCCAAACCCACCGAAGAATAAATACCAATTTCTCTAAATCGCTCATAAACAGACCCCATCATGGTATTGAGCACAATCAATGCAGCAACCAAAATAGGAATAAATAAATTTGCCAAACCGCGCAAAGACGTATTGCCCAATGAACTGTAAACAGACACCTTCAACTTGCCATCGGCTGATGGAATCCCTGCAAACAAGACCACCGACAAACGCGACAAATAATCTTTGACATGCGTTTCAACCATGCTGCTGTCATGAAACCGCACAGCCACCGATTGTAATGGGCTGCCCACTTCACGCAATATTTGATATGGAATAATTGCAATATCATCGGGGTCTAAATGCTCAAATGGCATGACCTCAACTTCTGGTTGTTCCAAACCTTGTTTTTCACGCGACTCTTGTTGGCTCATACGTGAAATGGCTTCATCATCTGTTAGCTTAAAGTCTGCAGGGCTTAAAATCTCACCATCCAAATCGGGATGATTGCGCATCTTCTCAGAATCAATCAATCCGACGACCTTCAATTGTCTGCCAAATAAACGCACATGCTTTTTACCCACGTCATCAACCGTTACCCCTAATAATTCGGCCATCTTGCCAGGTAAAATACATGCAGACTCACCCTTCACTAACCAACGCCCGGAACTCAATAATGTATCTATCCGTGTCACTTGAGCTTCTTCTGCTGTCATGCCTAAAATACCGAACACCTTCGTCGATTTCTCTTTGGTCTCAATGGGCGTCTTTTTTTTGTCACGGGTCATATACCAACTACGAGGGGCAACCACACCCACATCACCAAAGCTAACCCGAGCATAATCGTATGCAGACTCTTCCAACGCCCCCCAAAACTTACTGCGAATCAACATGCCCGGATACTTACCCTCAGTATCTAACGGCAACTGATGAAACTGCAACGAAGACTTGATCGAAGTAAATGACAATACGGTAAAGGTGAGCAAAACCAGTATGGAAAATGTGAGCAACGCACGCAGTTTACGGCGCTTCATATTGGCAATGCCCAACTGAAACGCCGCCACAGATGCACTCACACGCCCAACATCCGTATCGTGCAACAAAACTTCTGCATTGCGCAAACGCCGGATATTCTCGTTAAACCGCCCAGCCACAATCGAAATAACAAAAATTGCCAAAGAAAAAATGACAAACGCCAACAAAATCACAATCGGGCTTGACAATTGAAATGCAGGATGTACTTGTGACAAAAACATCCAAATAACAAAAAATATGCCCGCAAACCCTGCGATCTGCATACGAATATCGGAAAAAGCAAACACCAAACGCTCAACAAAATACGCGCATGGAATCACCAAAATCATAAAGAAAATAATGCCACGAACCACATCATTCTGTGTGTCTTTTACATCGGGATAAGCACGCGATTCGATGCCCATACCTGCGCGCGTGTGTTTGATGAAATCACCCCACCGTTTGTCTTGCATGGCCATCTCGGCCTGGTCGAGGTGAAGCTTGGCTTGTGCATGCAATTGATCTAAACGTTGATTTTCAATGGAAAATGATTTGAGTTCTTGAATACGTGACTCATTTAACCGCCACATATCGTTTGCTGCCTGATAAGACGTGCGAAGAAATGATCCGTGTACCAAAGTCTCAAACCCTTCCCCGCGAGCCATTTCTTCGGTATCAGCGCCTTTTGAATTGAGCAACAAGTACCGAACACCAATAGACCCAGACCGCATAGCAACTTTGATTCTTTCACCGGGCGTTGTAAAAATAGTGCCCACAGGTTCATCGGCCCCAAAACCAATGGCATAACCATATTCTTGTGGCGCGGTATTACCAGGCCCATACACACTGATGCTGGACAACTTGGTCAAATACCGAGGGTCAACGGTGTCGTAAAAATCGGTGGTGATGCACGGAAACAAAATGCGCGTGCGTTTGGAAATCCACCAGTCCATATCAAACTCACCCGCATAGATCTGCGCCTGACGCCCATGGTTGGGTGCATAGGTAATTTCACCACTTTCAGGATCCAAATAAAACGCTTTGACATCGACACGGCGCTCAGCAATGCCCGGCATATAAAACTCGCCGTTTTCATCGGCCACATCAAAATAAATACGACGCACGCCCTTCACCGACTTGTCAATGCCCATCCGCAAAGAAGCCACCGCCCCAGGCCGGGGTCGATCTGGTGTGATGCTCTTTCGGGGAAATGTACGCACAAACCCTTTTAGACCACGCATTCGATCATCGGGCACCAACTGATAGTCGGGAATAAAATCGTTGGCGTTAAGCCCCAAATCCAACACGCCCGCAATGGTGCGAATTTGCCCTGTCAAATTGCGATAATTGACATATTCGGGTTTGTCTAAAGGGGTGTCCACACGAAACCGTGCGTCGTTTACCGTAACCAACGACAACGCAGGTGTGCCAGCCTCCAAAATAACTTCACCGTCGGTCTTCAGGTTTTTGCCCGGTACATACATATCCCAGTTCATACCCCCCTTGGGGTTGATACCATCAATCATAGCATCTGCCGGGTCCAAACCAAAGTATGCAGCAATTGCTTTGGAATATCGAACAAATGATTTTCCAAAGGGCGTGAAGAAACGTTTGTAATAAAAATTCCGCGTACTGTTCCACACACCCACTTCATCGGTCTGGCTTGTCAAATCAAGCGAAATAATCAAAGGAATATCAATCGGCTCGGTCATCAACTCGGCAAAATGTTTTTCTTTGCGCGAATGCCGCCCCAAGAAATCACAGATGCCACGAAAACCCAAATGGTGGCCCGATGAAGCCAAAAACAACACCGTATGTTTTGGAGGATGTTGGCTAAAGTAGGAAGCCAATTCCACCAATCCTACAATGCCACAAGCCATTTCTGCACCTGGGGCCAGTGCAGGAACCACCGACATCGCATCGTAATAGGCATTAATAACCACAATTTTTTCGCGCAAAACAGGGTCTGTACCGCGAATCCAACCCAAAACATTAGCAACCTCAGGTTTTTCCCAATCCATGCGCCCAGTTAGGTTTACATCAATTTGTTTACGATCTGCCAATAGTTTTTTTAGTTTCCCGCCACTTTCTTTGTCAATCCAAAAACGTTCCACACTGTTTGGGACTTGCAAAAATTTCTGCTCAGCCTGTGCTGTAAATGTAGAATCTGGCTCAATAAAAACAATCTGAGTGGCACCTAACATCGCAGCATTCAACCAATGATTCCACGAGTTAAACTCCATCAACACAATTGAACCTTCAATATCCAAACCGTCAAAATCGGAAAATTCGCCATCACCGCCATAAATTAAATGTGCCGTCACACCTTCGTGCGGAAGAGTTGAGGTTTTAACCAAATTGGGCCATACCCCATAGACATCAAACGCCTCGCCCGTATCAGTCAAAGTGAGACGCCCGCCTTTATCAATGGGTGTTGCAACACCATAAGACTCGGTCTCAATATCTTCTAAACCCAAACGACGAAACTCTGACTCAATAAACTTTGCAGCATCATCATGCCCCTCATAACCTATCACGCGTGAGCCATGTTGGGTAAATTGGTTCATGAGTTTGCGCACATTGTCTTCATTGATAACATCCATGACCCGCAAACTCACCTCTTCGGCATCTCGTACAGGTGATTCTACCACCGCTACAGGTACATCTAAAGAGAGTATATCCCTCAACCACGGATTGACACGCTCAGGCCCCACCACCATCAACAACATAACAACGGCACCCAAACCCACCAATGCGGCAACACCTATGTGACGATGCGGTTTCATCAGTATTCACACTCCAATTATAAATGCCAGTTACTTTTTACGTTCCTACCCATATTGGTGTACAGAATGACCACGTTCGGGAAACCAAATCATATCAATCCCAGTTGACAATATGACCCCCAAAATATATCCCACCAAAAGCCCAATAAACAGCGGCCTCGATTGCCTATACACATTCGCCCCACCCACTTTGAGCATAACAAACTTAATCAACCAGGCCAAAAAGATTGTAAAGCTCGTTCGTCTGGTAAGATAAGACCCCGAAATAGCCATCCCCACCGGATGCAGCGGCCACCAAACAAATCGATATCGCATATAAATCAACCCGGCCATTAACAAACCTCCAAAACCAAAAAAGCCCAACTCTTCTGGATTTTTTTCGTAAAACGGCGGTTCATTAGGTTTTTTTATTGCCTCAACAGTGCTTTGGAAATGCCGCTCCGCAGCACGCGTAACTTCCCAACTGTTGAAATTATAAGCACCTTCTTGGTAACCCAAATTAACAGTGAGCCAAACACTCACAGTCCAACTCACAATAAATGCCAGTGCAATAGCACCCATCAATTTTCGCCGTTGATCTCCTGGCACCCCTTCTGACACACGCCCAGCATGTGACAGTGCCGGTAAAAACAGGCCTTTGAAATGACTCGTAATCAAAGATGACAGTCGATATGCGACCTCTGTGGCTAACGAAATATTACGCCGACCAAAAAACGGAGCCACCATGCCCCATGGGCCACTCGGCACATTGGTAAAAGGCAACCCCGTATCGGCTAAGATTTTGGCCATCCCAACATATACAAGCACAACCGAGATCAGTAATAAAAACCCTTGAAGCGGATCAAAGTTCATTTGTACCAACCACACAAACAAATAAGCGATGCTCGCCAATACACCTATGCAAGCCGCGCGGTAAGACATCAGCTCACCGCTGTCATCCACGCTGTCATCTTTCCCCAAGGCCTTCATCACAACATCTCTTAAATGTCGCCTGGCCACCCAAAAAGTTGAAAAAATCAAAACATAAAAAGCACCTTTGGTCTGCCATGCATACACACCCGTATAATAATATGGCGTAATGGCTCTATACCCCAGCTTATTGAGCCAGCCCCCTTCAATAATAAACAACAGGTCAAAAAACCAAAGACTAAACAACACATCCAAACTGGCAAAATAAGAAAAGAAAACGGTAAAAATACCAAAATAGCCCCGAATAGGAGGCCATTGTCGATCAATCCAATACCACCTGGATCGATAAATTGGAAAGCGCGGGAATCCGGGTAAAAAATAATTGATACAATTCCAAGCCAATACACCAAATGCAATTGCAAAACCAATCCAAAACAACCGGCTGCGTGTAAACTCGGGCAACCAACCCTTGCCATCACCCGGTTCAGACACCATATCAATCAGTGGGGCCATCGCCGGAAAAACCAATCGCTCATTTTGCACCCATTGTTTTCTAAAAATAGCAGCCACGCAGGCCAATAAAACAAATGCAGCCACAAGAACAGTCATCCACCAAAACAATGGCAACACCCATACGTCCCAAGGTATTTCTGCACCACGTGGCAATCCTTCATAATACCAAGCAATCGCATTACTTTCGTTGCTGGGAATCAACCAATCGGGCAAATGAGGGTGTAAGTGTGTGCTCCAAGCATTCTCTTCGGTTGCAAAATAATAAGGGGCTGATATATAACCGATCAAATAGCCCACATGACCAAAACACGGCAACGCGGCTCCAACAATTCCCATAGCCAAGATGGCGTGCCACTCGCCCGTTGACAATGTCCACCCCGTCGTGCGTGCTACAATTGCCAGAGAAAGCAACATCAACATCAATACCATCAACATCGCCATTGGAATGTGGCTATAGGTCATCAGTGAACCATGGAACACATAGCGCACATATATTGCCAACACATCTAATGCAACAACCAAAAACAAACCCAAAACAATCGCACGCAACGTAACAGCAGGCTGTATCTCTGCCACAGGTTCTTCGCTGCTTTGAATATCTAGAGCCATGAATACTCACCAAAATTATGATAGATAGAAACAAAAAAGGAATTGGGTTTGTCAAAATCAAGGTAGCAAGGAGTAAGTGATTATGACTTCACCCAGTGGAGAATTGCATCTTGGATCTATGCAATACCCCCCCCCCCCGCATGACAAAAGGCTTCAGTATACTTTTCGTCTTATCATTTGTCAAATGATTTTATAGCATTAACATTGCCCTATGGCAATTAAAACACATAGGTTTATCAAATTAGACATATAGAATATTTCGAGGTATAACAGCACCGAACCTTAAGGGCAAATTGCCTTCTTGACTTCTACTCACCTATTTCCAAATGGGCACATCACCAGACAAGCAAGCCTGCGTCATTCAAGACTGCCCGATTGCGCCTCATGAAACTGCTTTTTTATAAATTTATACACATTGAAATTAAGAATCTTGACACTTTTAACTCATTTTGTTAAGTTTGTTTTTCGTTAGTCAGGTTATATCTGATTGACTGCGGGACAAATGTCTGGCTCCCTAGCTCAGTTGGTAGAGCAGAGGACTGAAAATCCTTGTGTCACTGGTTCAAATCCGGTGGGAGCCACCATTTGTCCCGTTTTTTGATACGGCATGTGAGATCTCAAAAAGATCCTGCATGCCTATTTTATTTTTACCTTCTCTGTGTTTTTTTTGCAATTTGGTGACACGTATCACCATTTTTTTCAAGAAAAAGATGAAACTGGTGACTGCCGTCACTATTTTCCTGTTTGTTTTGTGTTAATTTCAAACTAAATTCAGCCTAAGTAACTGAGCAGTATTATTTGTGCGTTTTTTCGATCCAAAAGTCATAAGGTCGCAAGTTTACGCGCTATTGTGGAGATTTAGCCAATAAAAACGCACAATCTA
>Ga0115002_10006773_pt1 | contig 13078 bp, 8 predicted proteins | sample ArcticOcean_MG_C_8_FD_89576 | JGI IMG/M metagenome (GOLD analysis project Ga0115002, IMG submission 89576) | Marine microbial communities from western Arctic Ocean - ArcticOcean_MG_CB11_86 | ecosystem: Environmental > Aquatic > Marine > Oceanic | place: Arctic Ocean: Canada Basin | collected...
CCACGGACTGCTAGCACCGAGCTACACATGGCTACCGTTTCGCCTGGGAACCCGTTGTTCGATCTCTCTGGCAAGATTGTCCTCATCACTGGAGCGTCCAGGGGGCTGGGACACGACATGGCGCTGGCCTTTGCCGAGGCCGGCGCCAGTCTGATCCTCACCTCGCGCCGTCAGGATCGACTGCAGCAGGCCGAGCACCGCGTGCGGACTATCGGCGCCGAGTGCCTGGCCCATACGTGCGACGTTCAAGTGCCGCGCCAGGTTGACACGGTCGTCACGGCGGCACTCGACCGATTCGGTCACATCGATGTCCTCGTCAACAGCGCCGGCATCGCATGGGGTGCCCCGGCCGAGCACATGCCGATCGAGAAATGGCGTGAGGTCCTCGACACGAATGCGACCGGTACATTTCTGATGTCGCAGGCCGTTGGACGCGCCATGGTCCGGATCGGGAGCGGCTCGATCATCAACGTCGCGTCGGTGGCGGGGCTGGTTGGTGCGCCACCGGAAATGGTGGATGCGGTTGGCTACTCAGCGAGTAAGGGAGCGGTCATCAGCCTGACTCGAGACCTGGCGGCAAAATGGGCGCGCCACGGGGTCCGCGTGAATGCGGTCGCCCCCGGGTTCTTCGAGACGGGTCTCTCGGCCGGGGTCCTCGCGCACGCCCGCACCACCATCGAGCACGCCACGGCGCTCGGTCGCATCGGCCGACCCGGCGAGCTGAACGGGCCGGTCCTGTTCCTGGCCTCGGCCGCCGCCCGCTACGTGACTGGGCACGTGCTCTCCGTCGACGGAGGCATGACCGCCCTCTGAGGCAGATAGCGAACGTCCCGCGCGACGTCACCCTGCGGCAGGTTGACCCGCTTCACCGAGACGGACGGCTGCAGAGTGCTGCGGCCCGGTGCCGGCGAGCGAGGGTCGCGTACCGCATTTTCACCCTCCAACTGCGCCCGAACTTCGTCGGCTAATCGACTAGGATGCGAGCCATGCTCAGGATTCTGCATGTCGTACTCGCAGCCACGACGGCGGTCGGTGTCACCGGCTGCGCCGGGCCATCCGATCCGGCCACCTCACCTGCGCGACTCACGGGCGCGGATTACGCTGAGATCAAGCACGCGTACAGCCGCAGCCTGCACGACGTCGGCGCGGACGGCGGCGCAAGGTTTGCCGAAGGATTCACACCCGATGGCGAGCTCGTCAGCCCTGACGGCACCGCATCGGCTCCCGCCGGACTGGCGAGGTTCGCGGAGGCGCAGCGCGGCGCACGGCACTGGATCACTAACCTCGCCATCGAACCGGCCGCCGACGGCGCCGTGGGCTGGGCGTTCGTACTCGAATCCCGCGGTCGGGAGTTCACCGACGGCGGCCTCTATCGGGACCACTGGGTCAGGACGGACGACGGGTGGCGCATCCGAACGCGTGATGTCCTCCCCGGCAACCAGATGCCGCCGCGCGAGGACATCGCGACGCACTCGAATATCGGAACCCGCGGATTCACGCCGCGCGACTACTTCGAGATCGATTACCTGATGCACCGCTACAACCTCGGCTACGACAACGCCGGGCCGTACGACAAGGGACGGCTGGCCAGCCTGTCCTTCACGCCGGACGCGCTGTTCGAACGGCCGGGTGGCCCGACGCGGAAGGGACGGGCAGAAGTGATCGTGCAGGTGACGGAGTACCAGACGAAGGCGGGGCTCCACCACTGGGACAGCAATCTTCTGATAGACGTGAGCCCCGAGGGACAGGCCGCCACCTTTGGCTACGACCTGCTGCTCAACGTCGACGATGCGGGGCGCCCGGTCATCGTCAGGCCAACCACCGGAACGCTCCAGCATCGCGTGGCGCGCACCGAGGAAGGGTGGTCATTCGACTACCGGATCTACGAAGGGCGCACCGCGGTGCCGGAGATCTCCTGGCCGGCGCCAGACTTCGGGATCGAGGCGACCGACCTGTCGAGCGAGTCCGAAACGGCGGCGCGCGCCGGAGCGCTCGGCGCGGCCGACGTCGTCGAGATCGAGCAGCTGTACACCCGCAACAACGTGGCCTTGGATGGAGCCATCGACGCCGGCGCGGCCTTTGCGCGGACCTTCACGCCGGATGGCACGCTGACGCGGGGAGGGATGACGATCACCGGAACATCGGCACTGACCGGGCTGGCGGCGGCCAACACGACCGGCCTCGAGACATGGACATCCAACCTCACACTGGAGCCGACCCCGGACGGAGCCACAGGCCGTGTCTATGTCCTCATGAAGGACGCACAGGATCCGGACGTCCCTGTGGCCGACCTCGGCACGTTCGATGACGCGCTCGTCAGGACGGCCGATGGATGGCGGTTCAGGACACGAACCTACACTTCGGTTCCCACACCGGCGGAGACACCGGCGCCCGGGGAGGAGTGATCCCCCAGCCTGGGGACAGTCGCACGTGGTATTCAGCTGAGCGATCGGTCGGATGCCTGCGCATGCGTCCCCCGGCACGCGTGGCGTTCTCCCTCAGAACCGTACGGTGACGCGCGGGCCGGCGACCGAAGAATTCGATAGGATCATGAGCGATGCTGCCGCTCGCCATCAAACCAGCAACACCTCGCCTGCGTGACGGTCGAGCAGGCCACGCGCGCTCGCGCCACGCGGCGCCTGTCAGGCTCTGCGTGGCGCTGGCGTGTCTCTCCGCCTGGCTCCCGGGGGGCGCCGGTGCGACCGCACAGGAGCCGACGACCACGTGGACCGGGGTGTACTCAGGCGCCCAGGTCGAAAATGGGGAAGCGATCTATCTCGACCGATGCTCGGGCTGTCATCAGCCGGATCTGAGCGGAGGCGAGGATGCGCCGGAGTTGGCCGGCTCACAGTTCGGCGGTACGTGGAACGACCGGACGCTCGGCGAGCTTCTCGAGCGCTTGCAACGGTCGATGCCGCAGGATGAGCCAGGATCGCTGACCACGACCGAGTATGTGCAACTCATCGCGTTTCTGCTCGATCGCAACGGATTTCCGGAGGGCGTATCTGCCCTCCCTGACCAGCCGGAGGCGCTGCGGAACATCCGTTTCGTCGTACGACGTCCCGGCCGCTAGAACAGGTTGGCACCCGGTGCCGGACAGGGCCGTCTGGCGCGGCTCTGGGGTGGCAGTGGGCACGCTCAAGGCGCACGATCGGGGAACCGAATTTCGACGCGGGTCCCAAGGGCCAAAAAGAGGGCTGAATTCGTCCAGGTGCGCGCTATTTCCCCCTGAGAATGTACAGCGTTCGGGGGTAACATAAACCTGAATATGGAGCATACCAGCGCGTTTCGGTCCGCACTTGTTGTCTGCGCAGCCGCCGCGTCGATTTCGCTCGGCACGCTCACCTCCGCCTCGGAGAGCGCGGCACCGCCAGCCGCTGCTCCAGCTCCACCCTCGAGCTCGGCGCACGACACTCGAGCCGTGCTCGATCGGTATTGCATAGGTTGCCACAACCAGCGGCTGAAGAGCGGTGACCTCGCACTCGACACGCTGGATCTGTCGGCGCTCGACCAGCACACCAGCGTTGGCGAGGCGGTCGTCCGCAAGCTGCGAGGCGGCATGATGCCTCCGGCCGGCGCGCCGCGACCGGACGGCGACACCTACGCGTCGCTGCGCTCGTGGTTCGAAGGCGAGCTCGATCGCATCGGCGCTGCGAATCCGGACCCAGGACGCACCGAGAGCCTCCATCGTCTCAATCGTGCCGAGTACCGGAACGTGATCAGCGATCTCCTCGCACTCGACGTCGACACCGCTGAGCTGCTGCCGGCCGATGACGGCAGCTACGGGTTCGACAACATCGCCGGGGTGTTGAAGATCAATCAGGCCCTCCTCGAGCGCTACCTGCTGTCGGCAAAAAAGATCAGCCGGATGGCTGTGGGCGCCATCCCGTCTTCACCCACGGCCGAAACCTTTCGGGTGGCCAATGACGAGCCGCAGTACGAACGTGCCGAAGGCCTTCCCTACGGCACGCGCGGCGGACGTCTGATCCACTTTCGTTTCCCGGTCGACGGCGAGTACGAGTTCAAGATCGAGCTGAATGGAGCGAGGCCGTCGCGGGACGAGACGCTGGAGATCTTGATCGACGGGCACAGCGTGAAACGACTGGCGGTGACGCCGCAAACGCCGCGGTCGAGCGATCGGGTTGCCGGCACCACCGCATTCACCTTCCGCATACCGGTCAAGGCCGGACCGCGCGATGTCGGCGTGACGTTCCTGCAGACCAATGGCGCGTATATCGAAAGCCAGCGGCGTTGGTTCCAGAAGCCGCGCGTCTACGACCTGACGGGGACGATGAAGATCCAGATGACCTATCTGGGCTCGGTGAGAATCAACGGCCCGTTCGCCGTCACAGGCCCCGGCGACACGCCGAGCCGCCGGCGCCTGTTCGTCTGTCAGCCCACTGGGGCGGCCGACGAGTTGCCGTGCGCGCGGCAGATTCTTTCGACGCTGGCGCGCCGCGCCTATCGAGGGTCGGTGACTGATGCCGAACTCGGCGAGCTCCTGGAGTTCTTCGAGGCCGGACGCGCCTCGGGCACATTCGAGCAGGGCATCGAGCTCGCCGTGCGGCGCCTGCTGGTGTCTCCGAGTTTTCTCTTCCGTGTGGAGTCCGACCCCGCGGACATCGCTCCGAAGACCAACTATCGCGTCGGCAACTACGAGTTCGCGTCCCGCCTGTCGTTCTTCCTCTGGAGCAGCATTCCCGACGACGAATTGCTCGATGTGGCGAGTCGTGGTCTGCTGGACCAGCCGGACGTGCTCGAGCAGCAGGTCAGGCGGATGCTTGCCGACCCGAGGTCCGAGGCGATGGTCACCAATTTTTTTGACCAGTGGCTCTACATTCGCAACGTGCCGAACGTCACACCGGCCGACGATCTCTTTCCCGACTTCGACGCGACTCTGCGCCACGCGTTTCAGAAGGAGACGGAGCTGTTCGTCGCCAGCATCATGCGCGACGATCGCAGCGTGCTCGACCTGCTGACGGCCGACTACACGTACCTGAACGAGCGCCTGGCCAGGCACTACGACATTCCGAACGTGACCGGGCGCGCCTTCCGCCGTGTGTCTCTCGCCGACAGTCCTCGACGCGGGCTGCTGGGTCAGGGCAGCATTCTGACCGTCAGTTCACGGCCGAATCGAACCTCGCCGGTCATTCGCGGCAAGTGGATCCTGCAGAACCTGCTGGGCACGCCACCGCCGCCGCCGCCGGCCAACGTGCCGCCGCTGCCGGAGAAGCAGGAGGGCGCGGCCCCCGCAACCATGCGCGAGCGGATCGCGCAGCATCGAGCGAACCCGGTGTGCGCCGCCTGTCACGCAATGATCGATCCTGCGGGATTCGCGCTCGAAAACTTCGACGCGGTCGGCAGATGGCGCGACCTCGATGAGGGCTTCAAGCCCATTGATGCGTCGGGCGCACTACCCGACGGCACCAAGTTCGACGGCGTGAGCGGCCTGCGGGAGGCACTGGTGGCCACCCCGGACCGCTTCGTCACGACGATGACCGAGAAACTGCTCATCTACGGCCTCGGTCGTGGACTCGAGCCCTACGACGGGCCGGCCGTGCGCACCATCGTGCGCGGCGCCATGGCCGACAACTACACGTTCTCATCGGTGATTCTGGGAATCGTCAACAGTGCGCCGTTCCAGATGCGGCGCTCAGACGTCAGAAACTAGTCAGGAGCGAATTCGTCATGACCATCACGAAACTGGCCCTTCCACGCCGCACGGTTCTCCGCGGCATGGGCGCTGCGCTCGCACTGCCGTACCTCGACTCGATGGTTCCGGCGTTTGCCGCGCCCAAGGCGGCCATGCGCATGCAGTTCGTCTACGTGCCGAACAGCGTCTCGCAACCGTACTGGCGGCCACAGGGCGAGGGCCCGGATTTTGAGCTGTCGCCGATCCTGGCCCCGCTGGCGAAGGTCAAGGATCAGATCGTGGTCATCGAAGGCCTGGGCAATGCCACCGTCGACGGCGGTGGTGGTCCGCACACGCGGTCCAGTCAGGCGTGGCTCACCGGCGTACCGTGCAAACGCACGGAAGGGGCCGATGTGCAGCTCGCCACGACGACCGACCAGCTCGCCGCCAGGGTGCTGGGGAAAGAGACGCAGCTCACCTCGCTGGAGCTGGCCACGGAACCGAACTTCACGGTCGGCAATTGCGACAACGGCTACAGCTGCGTGTACGCGAACACTTTTTCCTGGCGAACGCCGACGACACCCCTGCCGATGGAGAACAATCCACGGGCCGTGTTCGAACGACTGTTCGGGGACGGCGGCACCGCGACCGCTCGGCTCGCCGATCTCAAGAATGATCGGAGCATCCTCGATTCCGTCCGCGGCGACATGACGCGTCTGCAGAAGCGGATCGGCCCGAGTGATCGCGTGATGATGGATGCCTACTTCCAGTCGGTGCGCGAGGTCGAGCAGCGCATCCAGAAGATCGAACAGCAGCAGGCGGCTTCACCCATCGAGTTCGGCGAGAAGCCGGCGGGCATCCCGGATACCTTCGATGAGCACGTGAAACTGATGTTCGACCTGCAGTTTCTCGCATATCAGGCCGACATCACCCGCGTCATCGCGTATCAGCTCTCCCGCGAGCAGACGAGCCGGCCGTATCCGTTCATCGGCGTGCCCGAAGCGCATCACGACGTGTCGCACCACCAGAACAATCCGGAGAAGCTCGCCAAGCACGCGAAGATCAACACGTACCACATGTCACTCTTTGCGCAGTATCTCGAGAAGCTCAAGGCCACACCCGACGGCGATGGCACGTTGCTCGACCACTCGCTCATGTTGTATGGCACGGGCCTGGGCGACGGGGATCTTCACAGCGCGCTCGATCTGCCGGTGCTTCTCGTCGGCGGCGGCTGCGGCACGCTGCAGGGCAACCGGCACCTGAAGTACCCGGTGGACAGCCACATGACCAACCTGCTCCTCAACCTGTTGCGCAAAGTCGGTGCGCCCCAGGAGCAGATGGGCGACAGCACGGGCGAATTGGTAGGAGTCTGACGGTGAATCGACGTGTGCTCGGAGCCCTGGCGTTGCTCGCCTTGGTGTCTGTCGCCGCGGAGGCGGCCCGTGAGACCCCGCTCGTCGCGGCCGCGCAGACGGGCGATCTTGAGGCGGTGCGCGCGGCCCTTGCGCGGAACGTCGACGTGAATGCCCCGTCTCCGGATGGCATGACCGCCCTGCACTGGGCTGTGCAGGGCGACGACGTCACCATCGTCGACGCCTTGCTCACGGCCGGTGCCAACGCCCGGGCGACAACCGCGTACGGAATCGAGCCGATCAGCCTGGCGGCAATCCGCAGCGTCACGGCCATCGTCGAACGCCTGCTGGACGCGGGTGCCGATTCGAACGTGGCGATGCCCACTGGAGAGACGCCGCTGATGCAGGCGGCGCGTAATGGCAACGCCGACGCGGTAAAGGTGCTGCTCGCCCACGGCGCAAGGGTCGACGCGAAAGAGACGACGCAGCATCAAACGGCCCTGATGTGGGCCGCGGTCGAAGGCAACGTCGCCGCCATCAAGACGCTCATCGAGGGCGGCGCGAACATCGACGCTCACTCGAAGATGCGTGCTCCCAGGCCCCCACCGACCCTGTCGGCGGCGACGAGACCTGAGCCCAGAGCATCGACAGCGCCCCCTGCGACCAGCGCCGGAGGGAACCCGCTCGTGTTGTGGAACCTGTACCCAAACGGCCGGGATGTTTCTCGGATGGCCTTCACCCGACGCACGGTCACGGAGGGACTCACGCCGCTGCTCTTCGCGACACGCGAGGGTCACATCGAGGTCGTGCGTCTACTACTCGATATAGGCGCGAAGATCGACGAGCCGGCGTCAGACGGTTCGACCGCGCTCTTTCTGGCCATTGTGAACGCGCACTGGGAGCTCGCCGCGTTTCTGCTGGAGCGCGGCGCCGATCCCAATACCAACGGTCGAGGCATCACACCTCTTCACCAGCTGGTCGTCACTCGCCGCCTGCACCTGGGGCATCTCCCGCACCCGCTCCAGTCGGGCCGGATGAACAGCATCGAGTTCACGAAGCTGCTGTTGGCGAAGGGCGCGGATGTGAATGCGCGCATGACGGTCCCGGGGATGGGTGACGGCTACCGCAATCGGATGAACCGCGCCGGCTCCACGCCGTTCCTGCTCGCCGCCAAGGGCATCGACCCCGAGATGATGAGGCTTCTGGTCTCGCTCGGCGCCGACCCGACGATTCCGAACGTCGAGAACACCACCGCACTGATGCTCGCTGCGGGCGTGCATCAGTACAATCCGGGCGAGGACGCAGGCACGGAGCAGGAGTCGCTGGAGGCTGTTCAGTACTGCGTGTCGCTAGGCCTCGATGTCAACGCGATCGACGACAACGGCGAGACGGCCCTACACGGGACCGCATACAAGGGATTTAATCTGGTCGCAGCGTATCTCGCCGAGCAGGGGGCGAAGCTGGACGTTCGCAACGTCCTCGGATGGACGCCGCTGACCATTGCCAATGGTGTGATGTACACCAACTTCTACAAGTCGCAGCGGCACACGGCGGCGCTGCTCGTCAAGCTGATGACGGATCGTGGGATCGAAGCCAGTGACGCGCTCGATGTCACCGGCGCTGGATACGTGACGGACCTGAAGGAAAAGCAAGAATTCACCGTGCCGGTCGCGGATAGCGCGCGCTAAAGCGCTTTCCATGACCGTGTGGCCGCCGTAGCCGCTAGGCGCGCATCGCCCCTCCTGCATCAGTGCACGCAGAGGTACGACGACCGGCACTGGGAGTGCAAGGGCTATCTGAAAAGCGCTCTAGTCGCGTCCGCGACAGCAACGGCCGCGTCACCGTTTTCCTACTCAGCGCTGCTGGGCGTCTGGCGCCCGCACGACCTTCCCCGCCACCGACCGGCCGCCGAACAACTCATCGCTTCAGTCCCTGAATCAGCGCGTGGGCGGACGGTCAGTCTGGCAGCTCCACGCGCATGATCTCGGCATTGCGAGTGTTCGCGAAGAGCAGCACCGTGCGCTCCGTGGTGGGGTCGAACGCCATCTTCTTGGTGTCGAAGTTTCCAGGCCCGTTTGGCATCGGAAACTCCACGACCTCGCCCGTCTTCGGGTCGAGGCGGAGGATGCGCTCCGACGTGTTGCTGGATGAATACACGTAGCCGTTCTTGTCTGGCACGGTCGCGGTGTACGGCGTCGTGTATGCCGTCGGCATCTTCCACTCGGTCAGCGTACCTGTGTTGGTGTCGAGCATCCCGATGGCATCACCGCCGTAGACGCCGAACCAGAAACGGTCCTGGGCGTCGATCCGCCCGCGACGGGGAAAGGCTCGCGGCCGAAGCGTGGGCCAGTACGTGATCTCGTTCTTGCGCACATCGACGCCGAGAATCCTTGAGCCCATGAAGTCCGTGCCGTACGGGTTCCCCTTCGTGTTGACCGCGAAGCCGTAGCCGCCGGCCCGGCGGCCTGGCTGGATATTGGAGGGTGTCCGGAAGTCGCCGTCCACCTTGGCGGTCGCGATGTCCACGCGCAGGAAGCCGATCCAGACGTGCTTGCCATCCGGGTCCACATCGCCGAACGCGCCGCCGCCACCGCCGCCTTCGACCCGCGTCAGCGCCTGCGTGGAGGGATCGAACTTGTGCAGCATCGTGCCGGTGCCTTTGCGGAGCGGCAGCCATACGTTGTCCTGCTTGTCCACCATGATGTCGCGCGAGCCGGCGATGCCGGGGTCAGCGTCAGCGGGTGAAAGCGGGTATTCGGTAAACGTATTCGTCTTCGGATCCAGGACGCCGACGACCCACGAGTTCTCCTCGTTGTACCAGACGCGTCCCGTCGAATCGACTTCGGAATCGTGCGCGACGGCGTCCTTCCGAGGGATCTCCCACGTGGTCACGATCGCGCGCGTGGCGACGCCCGTCGGCCGTGGGAGCGTCTTGACCTCGTACGGAAACGTCGTGCGTCCGCCGCTCAGGTTCACGCTGGCAAGGTAGTTCCCCAGTTCAATCTTGTTGACGTCTGCGAACCAGTTCGGCGACGCGTTGGCGGCCTCCAGCCTTGGCTTCTCTTTCAGCGTCGCCTTCGCGCGGCCGGTCCCAGTCGGTACGGCGCTCCCGTCCTCGAAATAACGGGCCATCCGCGTGATGACCGGCACGAACTGTTCGGCCGTGTGCCGAGACTTGAGAATTCGTTCGACCGAGTGACAGTAGGTGCAGCTTTCACCGAGCGCGATGAAGTCTTGCTTCTGCCGATCGGTGCCGGGCATGCTGAGTGCCCACTCCCGCGAAGACAGCTGCCTGAGGAGGTCAACTGTCTTGACCAGGGAGAGGTCCTGTGTCGTGGTCGTGCCCACGCTGAGTGATACGGTGCCAGGATCCACCAGGTCGTATCCGGTGGCGCGCATCGCGAGCGTGTAGCCGCCTGGTTCCAGGTGGGTTCGCGGAAATGCGAAGTGGCCCTTCTCGTCGCTCGTCACGCTGACGCTGAAATTGGCGCCGGCGCGGCGCGCGATGACGACCACGCCCTCCATCGCCCCCTCTTCGCTGGACCGGACGATACCGGTGAGCGCCGCGGGCGTATCTGCCGCGGACAGTGAAACGAGCCGGGGACCAAGGATGGCGGTCGCCACTGCCAGCGTGGCCAGGGTACAGGTCGATATCCAGCGCATACGCATCTCCTGGGTCGCGAGTCTCACGTAGCGAGGCCGGGCCGCAAGTACCCACATGCCACGACACCGGCCGCTCGAGGACGCAACGGTTCGGGCCAAGTGTATCGTGCACCCGCCGTTCCGTCGCGATCCAGCCCGAGCGTTTCTCAATCACGCCCTGCCGTGGAGGAGCGTCAAAGACAGTAAAATGGCTATCCAACCACGTGCAGCGGGGGCACCAACAGAGAGGTCTTGATGGTTCATCAATCATTCGTACGATATACGTCGGTCGTCGCCCTGCTGGCGCTCGGAGCGCTCGGCGTGCAGGCCCAGGGTGGCGCCGCGCTCACCGGCACGGTGAGTTCGATGCAGGAAGGCACGATGGAAGGCGTCCTCGTGACCGCACGGCGAGACGGCGCCAATTTCGACGTCACGGTGGTCAGCAACGCGCAGGGCCAGTACAGCTTCCCACGGTCGCACGTCGGCGCCGGGAAGTACGCGGTCAAGATCAGGGCGGTGGGCTACGACCTCACGGGCGCGAGCTCCGTCGACGTGTCAGCGGGCGCTGCGGCGACCCTCGATCTGGCGCTCGGCACGACGAAGGATCTCAGCCGGCAGCTCACCTCCGCCGAGTGGCTGGCGAGTGTGCCCGGTACCGACGCGCAGAAGTCGATGGTGCAGCGGCAGATCGAGAGCTGCACCTACTGCCATTCGATGGAGCGCATCGTCAAGTCGAAGCACACCGCCGAACGCTTCGTGCCCGTCATCACCCGAATGCTGAAGTACTACCCGGACGGGTCCATGGCCGGCACCGAAGGGCGCGGGCGCGCGGTGATGGAGGGCAAGGAAGGCCTGGAACGCGCCGAGCAGAATGATTCCTGGGGTTTCGCGCCGGGCGTCAAGAAAACCGACCTTGCCGCGTATCTGGCCACGATCAACATGAGCGGAGGCCGAAGTCTCCCTGCCGATCTCAAGACGCTGCCGCGCCCGACGGGCAAGGCCACGCGCGTGATCATCACGCAGTACGACATGCCGCGGAAGGACACCGTTCCGCACGACAGCACCGTCGACGCGCAGGGTAACGTCTGGTACACGGATCAGAGCGACTACTACGTCGGCAGGTTCGACCCGAAGACCGCCACCTTCAAGGAGTGGCCGCTTCCGAAGGCCAGCACGCACACGTTCGGCGGCGGCAGCGACGTGACCGTGGACCGACAGGGCCGCGTGTGGTTCACCGTCACCAGCGACAAGGTGCCTGGCAACTTCGGCGCCCTCGGCTACTTCGACCCGAAGACGGAGAAGTACCAGTTCGCCTTCGACGAGCCCTTTTACTCGCAGTTCAACGCGCTGTCTGCGGATGGCTCGCTGGTCCAGGGCGGCCTGAAGATCGACACCAGCGCGATGAAGATCGTGGACAGGTTCGACTACCAGAACGCGCCGAACGCCCCTCCCGGGATGCATTTCGGCTACGAGCCGGCCATGGACTCGAAGGGCAACTGGTACATCACCGACTTCGGCGGCAGCTACATGATCCAGATCGAGGCTGAGACGAAGAAGGTGAACTGGATCAAGCCGCCAGCCGGCTTCTCGGAGCCGCGCCGCGGAAAGATAGACGACCAGGACCGCTTCTGGTTCGCGGAGTACACGGCCGACAAGATTGCCATGCTGGACGGGAAGACGTTGAAGATCCAGGAGTGGGACACCGGCGTCAAGTGGTCGGGCCCCTACACGTCGTCCAAGCCGGATGCGAAAGGCCGCGTCTACGCGCCTGCTGGCGCCGCCGACCGCGTCTTTCGGCTCGACCCGAAGACGAACGAGGTCATCGGGTATCTGATGCCGACTCAGGATTTCGACGTGAAGCAGGCGACGATCGACCCGATCAGCCAGAACGCCGTCTGGATGTCGAACGTCCGCAACGCGCGTCTCGTGAAGATCGAGCCGCTCGACTAGAGCACTTTTCAGATAGCCCTTGTACTCACGGCGCCGGTCGTGTAGCTTCTGCGTGCATTGATGCAGGAGGACCGATGCGCGCTAGCGGCTACGGCGGTGCCACACGGTGAAAAGCGCTTTGGTCCGCTACGCGCCGCTCGACGAAGTGATCAGCACACGCGGGGTCCGAGTTCTACCTGGACCCTGCGCGTGCGCAACAAGCGGCCGCAACCCGATCTGCTAGCCGAAGATCAGCGCGCCTTCTTGATGGCGTCGATCATGGCGGCCGGACCTGGCGGCACTCCCCCGACCCGTCCCACCTCGAGGTAGCGCCACCCTTCCTTCACCCGGCGCGCCGCGTCGGCAGGACTGGACGGATTGATACCACAGACCACGTCGTGCGCCAGGCAGGCCTTCAGCATCTTCTGACGCGCCTCCTCTACCTCCGGGGAGTTGCCGGCGACCCCCATCGACGCGGCCAGGTCTGATGCCGCCGCCGCCCAGATGACGCCGACCCCAGGCA
>Ga0115002_10006774_pt1 | contig 13076 bp, 9 predicted proteins | sample ArcticOcean_MG_C_8_FD_89576 | JGI IMG/M metagenome (GOLD analysis project Ga0115002, IMG submission 89576) | Marine microbial communities from western Arctic Ocean - ArcticOcean_MG_CB11_86 | ecosystem: Environmental > Aquatic > Marine > Oceanic | place: Arctic Ocean: Canada Basin | collected...
ACGATTGAGTTGGGCTTCGCGTGGCTGACGCTGCCTTCTGGGCGCGAGATTTCGATTGTGGATGTACCAGGGCATGTGCGGTTCGTGCGGCACATGCTGGCGGGGATTGGGGCGGTGGATCTAGCGCTGGTGGTAATTGCAGCGGATGAGGGGGTGATGCCACAGACGCAAGAGCACCTAGAAATACTGGATCTGCTGGAGGTGAAGCACGCGGTAGTGGCGCTGTCCAAGGTGGATCTAGTGGAGGACGATTGGGCAGACCTGATTGAGGAAGAGGTGCGAGAGCTGATTGCGAGCACTTCGATCGGTGGAGCAACGATCGTGCGGGTGTCTTCAGTGACGGGGCAGGGATTGGATGAGCTGCGGGCGACTTTGGATGCGGCGCTGGATGCGGTCGAGGAGCCTTCGGATATTGGGCGGCCACGACTAGGGATCGATCGGGTGTTCACGATGAGTGGTTTTGGGACGGTGATAACGGGGACGTTGTTGGGCGGGCAGTTGCGGTTGGGGGATACGCTGGAGGTGGTCCCAGACGGACCGACGGCGCGGGTGCGGGGGTTACAGACGCATCGACAGGAGGTGGAGGCAGCGCAGCCGGGCACGCGGGTGGCGGTGAACCTTTCGGGGGTGGGAACGGCGGAGTTAAGCCGGGGACAGGTACTGGCGCCGCCAGGTCGGATGACTCGGGTGACGGCGTTCGATGTGCGACTACGGGTGCTGTTGCATCGGACGTTGGCACACAATCTGCGGGTAGCGGTCCACACGGGGGCGGTTGAGGCACAGGGGCGCGTGCGAGTGCTGAACGGCGACGAAATCGAGGCGGGTGGCGTGGGGTGGGCGCAGGTGGTGCTGCGAGAGCCGCTGGCGTTGGTGGCGGGGGATCTGGTGGTGCTGCGGGTCTCGGACGAGACGATGGCGGGTGGGCGGGTGGTGGAAGTGAATCCACCTCGGCACCGACGAGGGGACGTGGGAACGATCGAGCGGCTGAAGGCGATGTCGACGGGGACGCCGGAGAGCGCAGTGCTGGCAGCGCTGGAGCGGCTGGAGCCGGTGGGGCGCGGGCCACTGCTGGCTGCAGTGGAGCAGGACTCGGAGGTGTTCGACCGGGCGCTGGCGGCGCTGGTAGCCGAAGGAGCCGTGCGAGCACTGATCTCGGATGCCGGCTCGCTGTATCTGATGGCAGTGGTGGTCGAGCGCTTGCGAGGGGAGTCGGAACGGGCGTTGGAAGGATACCACGCGGAGTTCCCGCTGCGGTTCACGATGCCGCGGGAGGAGCTACGGAGCCGGTTGCGGCTTGGGCAACGGGAGTTCGGGGCTGTGCTCGGCGCGCTAACTCCGGGGATCGTGGCGCAAGGTGATGGGGTATCGGAGGACAGTTGGGTACCGGAGCCGAGTGCGGCACAGGCGTCGGCGATTGCGGAGTTGGAGCGGACGCTGGCCGACGGGGGGTTGCAAGTGCCTCGAATTAATGCGGACGCGGAGGTGGTGGGATACCTCGATGCGGCGGGACGGATCGTGGATTGCGGGAGCGGGGTGGTCGTGAGCGCGGCGGCGTTCGGAGAGGCGGAACGACAGGTACGGGCGTTGCTGGCGGACGCATCGGAAATAACACTGGGGGAGGCACGGGATGTGCTGGAGACGAACCGACGAGTAGCACAGGGGGTGCTTGAGGAACTCGATCGTCGTGGGGTGACGCGTCGGCGAGGTGAGGCGCGGGTGTTGGCGTAGGGGGAGTGCGTGTAGTCCATCGACAGGATCACCACGACAGGCTCGAGCGGGTGATGTACGAAGCAGGCTGGAAAGCGTCATGAGGTTCACATGGAAATAATCGCGCTTGGGAATACGGGGCTCCAAGTGACGCGGCTCGGGGTGGGACTTTCGGAGATTGGGAGCGAGCTGACATTCGATGAGGTCGAGCAGGCGAGTGCGCTGCTGAATGCGGCGTTAGATCGTGGTGTGAACTTCCTGGATACGGCGGCTTGCTATGGGATTTCCGAAGAGCTTATTGGGATGACGGTGGCGGGGCGTCGGGATGAGTTTGTGCTGGCGTCGAAGGCGGGGCATGTGGCGGGCGACTCCGCGGGTGAGGAGTGGACGTACGAGACCGTGGCGGACAGCGTGGACCGGAGCCTGAAGCGGATGAAGGTCGAGTACATCGACATCTTGCAGCTGCACTCGTGCGGGATCGACGTGCTGGAGCGGGGGAATGTAATTCGGGCGCTGGAGGATGCAAAGGCGGCGGGGAAGATCGGTCACGTTTCGTACAGCGGGGACAACGAGGCCGCACACTGGGCGGTGGATTCGGGGCGGTTCGACACGCTGCAGACGAGCCTGAATCTGACTGAACAGGGTGCGCTAACGAGCGGGTTGCTGACGGCGGCGAAGGCACAGGGGATGGGCGTGATTGTGAAGCGGCCGATCGGCGGTGCGACGTGGGGACGGGCGAAGCAGGGGATCGAGCCGCCTCGGAACTATGACCGCGAGTACTTCGATCGGGCACGGGCAATGACGGCCCTGGGGGATCTGCCTGAGGAGCCGAGCGATGCCGTGCTGCTGGCGCTAGGGTTCACGTTGGCCCATCCGGAGGTGGATGTAGCGATCGTGGGGACGAAGAATCCGGATCACATGCACGGGAATCTGGATCTAGCCGAGCGGGAGTTACCTATTTCAGCGGCTGCGGTGACAGAGTTACAAGCGCGATGGGATCGCGTGAGCGGTGATTGGCGACAACTCCAATAACGCGACCGTTCCGTGCCCTCATGAAGCTTCATTTTTCGTGCGGTCCGGGTCACCAGTTCGCGATGAGGGAGAAGAAGAGGGAGATGGGATGATGACTACGGGTGTGCCGTTAATCTGCGGGAGTTTGCAGGCGGTGTCTTCGAATCGGGCGGCGTTGGATGTGGTTCGGACGAAGCTGGGTGATCTGCCAGGGGTTTCAACGGAAGACGCTGTTGAGGTGGGGGTAATTGCGACGGGGGCGACCGGGGGCGTGTATGTGCGACAGCAGTCGATTCGCTCGATGACGTGTCAGGAAGCGCATGTGGTGGCGGAGCTGGGGATTGGGACTCCTCGGGCGAAGTCTGATTAGCAAGGGCGGTTCACCGCCGCGGAGACGATTGCAGCGATCGAGCGGGGCGGCTCAAGGTTGTCGACGTGGTGGGGATGCCGAGTGAACAGCGGCTTGCACTGGTGGAGCGGATTACGAGTGCTGCTGGTGTTAAGGGCAGGCACCTGACTCCGATGCAGGCGGGCTGAGCCGGGTTTGATGGCGTGACGCGGACGGCGTCACGGGGTGGATCGGGTCAGCGACAGGGTGACAGGGCAGCCCGCGAAACCACGATGTTCACGATTCGTCAAGGAACTGAGAAGGTGACGTGCGCGGCGTCATCGGTAGGTGCGCGTACCTCGGAAGAGGGGTCTACGGGAGGGGGTTAGGGGGTGTCCGAGGCCTCGGAGGAGTCGCGGGAGGGCGAGGAGGCACCGGCGCGGGAGAGCCAGCGTCGGAAGTCGCCGGCTTCCCAAGCGACGAGTACCTGAGCGGCGATGCCGATGGAGGAGTAGGTGCCGACGATGACGCCGACGAAGATGGTGAGCAGGAAGGCGCGGATGCTCTCGCCGCCGAGGAGGAGCATGGCGGTGACGGTAAGTAACAGTGTGAGCGATGTGTTAAGCGATCGAGACATGGTCTGAATCAGGGCGGCGTTGACGTTGTCGGCGAGTTTGGCGTTTGGCGAGAGCCTGACGTTCTCACGAATACGGTCGAAGACGACGATGGAATCGTGGACTGAGAATCCGACGACGGTGAGCAGAGCGGTAACGAACATGAGGTTGATTTCGAGGCCCAACAGCTTCCCGAAGAGGGAGAAAGCGCCGAGCACAATCACGACGTCATGGATGAGCGCGATGATGGCGGAGGCCGCGTAGCGGAAAGGTTTCGGGAGGGTTGAAAAGGCGAAGGCGACGTAGGCCATGATGAAGAACGAGGCGACGACGACGGCGATGACAGCATTGCGGACGGCGACGCTGGAGACGACGGGGGAGACGGAGGCGAACTCCAGTACCTCGAAGGCACCGAAGCGGGTTTCGAGTTCGATTTCGATGACAGCGCGCTCGCCGAGAAGTGCGGGGTCCGGGGCGGGGAGTGAGGTTTCGGCAAAGTCATGTGTGTCGTCCGGATGGACGTATCCGATTAGGTCGCCGGATTGGACTTGCCAGACGAAGTCACCCTCGGAGGAACAGACGAACAAGATGTCTACGAGGGTAACTTCGGTTCCGGGAGCAATCGCGCCGACGGCGCCGGAATCGCCGATCCAGCTACTTCGGCATGCGAAGGCGGCGGACGATCGCAGCAGCACATCATCGGTAGCAGATTCGGCACCGATGATGATCGTGCCGATGGGTTCGATCGGGGAGGGACCGACGAGCTGGAAGCTGGATTCAACGGCGGGGGAAACCTCGTTGAATCCACTCTCAGGGACATCGAGTTCGCCAGTGCGGATTAGAAATTCAAGTGGCCCGGCGCTCTGGACACGCACGTCGGAGTGGCCAAGGTCTGAGTAGGCTTGGCGGACGTCCTCCTGAGTCGTGAGCTCGCTGAAGCGGTAGAGCGCGGTGGTGCCAGAGGAGAACTCGATACCGGGCACTAGAGCGGGCGGAATGGCGAGCAGCACGAGGGATATAAGGACGGCGATGGCACTACCGGTGAAGAACCAGCCACGGATACCGACGAGGTCGATCTTCATGAGCTGGTTCCTTCCTCGGCGATCTCATCGGTCGAGACGGCCAGTGAGTGGACGTCCGGAACAAGCCAGTCCGTGCGAGAGGCGAAGCGGGTGCCGACGATGGAATTCAGCAGGATGCGGGTGACGGTGAGGGCGCTGAACATGGAGACGAGCACACCGACGGCGAGGGTGACGGCGAAGCCCTGGACGAGTGGCGCATCGAAGGTGCCTAGTCCGGGGACCTCGATCCCGCCGCCGAGCACGAAAAGGATGAGGCAAGTGATGAGGGTGGTGACGTTGGAGTCGCGGATGGAAGGCCAGGCGCGATCGAAGCCAGAGTGCACGGAGGCGGTGTATGAGCGGCCGGCACGAAGTTCTTCTTTCATGCGTTCGAAGATCAGGATGTTGGCATCCACGGCCATACCGACGGAGAGGACGAACGCGCCGATACCGGCAAGGGTCAAGGTGACGGGGATCAGTTTAAAGACGGCGAGGGTGATGATGGCGTACACGGCAAGGGCAGTGGCGGCCATGATTCCGGGCAATCGGTAGTAGAGGATCATGAAGAGGGCGACGAGTATCAGTCCGACTTCGCCAGCGAGCACGGATCGACGAACTGAGTCCCTGCCGAGCGTGGCATCGACGGTCTGCTCTTGGAGCACAGTGAGCTGGAGCGGGAGCGCACCGGAGTTCAGCTGGATGACCAGGTCGCGGGCGCGATCAAAGCTGAGGCCGCTAATCTGGCCTCGCTCTCGGATGATCCCCTGAATCACGGGAGCAGAGAGCAGTTCGTCATCGAGGAAGATCGCCATGCGATCACCGAGGAGGCGGGTGGTGAGCTGTTCAGAGAGTTCGGCGCCCTCGCCTTGGAACTCGAAGCCAACGGCGGGGTTGCCGAGCTGATCTGAGCTGACGAACGCGTTGGACTTCAAGAAGCGGCCGGTAAGCGCGAGTTCGCGGCCATCGACGGTTTCGGCGGCTTGCTGCCATTGGCCGGCAGAATCGCAGGTGCCTACTTCGAGGATTCGTTCGGTGGCCGGCTCGCAGAAGCGGAGCAGCGCAGTGCGACCGAGCAGATCGCGGGCCTGGTCCGGGGTGAGTCCGGGGAGCTGGATGGAGATGTTGTTTTCACCCTGACGAGTGATCTCGGCTTCGGAAACGCCGGTTGCGTTGACTCGCTTGTTAAGGACGCTGACGGTTCCCTCGAGGGCGTCATCGATGTCGCCATCGAAATCTTCGGGCGGGGTGGCTCGGAGTAGGAGGCGGGTGCCACCCTGGAGATCCAAGCCGAGGCGCATAGTTTCACGTTCGAAGCTACCGATGTTGATGCCATTGCCCGATGGCCAGGAGATACCGGAGGGGAGGAAGTCATCCGGTTGGCTAGGCCAGACGTCATAGAGCGCCGCGGTGGTGAGCGCGAGTACGAGAGCGAGTGGGGCGAGACGACGACCGATCACTCGGCGGCTCCTGACTGGGTGAACGCGGTGTCACGGTCGTCGATTAGAGTTCCGCGTGGGTTGACCGACTGAATAGCAGCGGGAGTGCCTTCGATTTCGATTCCGTCAGCGATTTCGAGGAGGATTAATGGAGGTCCGTCTTCTTGGGTTTCGATGGTGTTGACGATCGCGTAGAACCCGCCGGTGGTGAGGACTTCATCGCCGAGTTCAAGGCGAGCGATGTTCCGTTTGTGTTGCTTCTGGGCGTTGAGCACGGGTCGCAACAGAATTAAGTAGAAAAGCGCAACGATGGCGAGCGGCAGGAGAACGAATTCCATGGTTGGCCTCAGTTCCCCTCTGTTTGCTCTGCCGTTACGGTCGCTCGCTCTTTGGCGAGCGTGGGATCCGCAGGTCCGAGCTTAACGAGGTCTTCGTTGGAGTCGACACGGTCGACGTAAAGCGTGCCGTTCACGTGGTCGACCTCGTGCTCTAAAGCCTGGGCAAGAAGGTCGTTTTCAGCCTTGATGCGGACTTCACGACCGTTGGCATCGAGCGCTTTGACTGTAATGAATTCGGAGCGTGTGACGACACCTCGGTAGCCGGGAACGGAAAGGCAGCCTTCATCGAGACGGCGTTCACCGGAGCGCTTGATGACCTCGGGATTGACGAGAGGGAAGGGGTCTTCGCCCGGCATGCCGATGACGACGACGCGGAGACCGACGCCGATCTGAGCGGCGGCGATACCGACGCCCTGAGCTTCGATCATGGATTCGGTCATATCGGCGATGAGGCGGCGTATGGAGTCGTCGACTCGGCTGACCTTCTTTGAAGGGCGTCTGAGGACGGGGTCACCGAGGTAGCGGATTGGACGGACAGTCATGGTGGGAAAGTGTAACGAAGGGCCTCGACAGCGTCCCGTGGGGCAGGCGAAGTTATGCGGGGTGTGCTGAAGTCTGGACGAGATTATCGATGGCTTCGAGGTACTGAAGGCGGCCGATCCAGAGGAGGTCGTTGTGGCCAGCCCCGGGGATGATTTCGAGCGTGGCCGTGGTACTAACCAGGAGATCACGGAGGGTTTCGGCAGTGGGGGGTGGGACGAGGATGTCGATCTCGCCGTGGATGATCAGCGTGGGGAGAGTGATGGAACGGATTTTTTGCTCGTGAGCGTGGGCGAGTTGGCCGCCGATTTGGGTGTCGAGCAGGCCGGTGCGTTCGAGGGAGCGGCGGATGTTGCCAGCGCCACTTTCGATGATAAGGCCACTAAAGCGATCCGCAGCGTTCGCAGCGACCTCGAGCGCGGGATTGGCACCGAGGCTGCGTCCCATGACGTAGCGCTGATCGGAGCAGCCGAGTTGGTCGAGGATGCGGTGGAAAGCGTCGACGGTAGGGTGGGCATCGCTGATGAGGTTGGAGAAGCCGGGGCGGCCGGTGCTGTCGCCGTAGCCGCGGAACTCGGCGACGAAGAGGTTGATTCCGATGGCTAGGTAGAGCGGGGCGATTCCATCATGGTCACTGGCGACTTCACCATTACCGTGGAAGTAGAGGATGGTGGGTGAGGCGGAATCGGCGAGGTAATGGCGGGCGGCAATGACCACGTGGGGTGAGGAGTTGGAGTCGACCTCGATCAGGTGGTCGGTGGCGCCGTTGGGAGGCGAACCCTCGTTGGGGCGGGGGAAGAACATGGATCCGCCGAGACCGGCTTCGTCGAGTAGGTGATAGTTCGGGCTGGGCGAGTCAGTCATGCGTGCATCGTAAAGGTTGAGGTCAGAGATCGGCGACGATGAAGATGACGCTGGCGGGGGCGAGGGTGGTGAGTAGGGCGCCGACGGGTACCTCATAGCGGCCGGCTGCCTGAAGCGTGGCGGTGCGCTCCCACCAGTCCTGGAGGCGAGCGCGGTTGCGGTCCCACCAGTCACGCTGGAGGAGGACGGCGATGCCGATGCCGAGGAGCAGCAGTCCGGCGACGGCGAGCATGAGCCAGTAAGGAACGACCGCGTGTCGTTCCCAGAGGAAGCGGATAGCGACGCCAGAGATGGTGAGAACAGCGGAGACGCCGAGCCAGCGGGCACTTAGGGCGAGGGCGACAGCGAGGAGCGCAGCACTCTCGACGAGAAGTATGATTCCCCAGCGAGCACTGCCGGGCCCGAATCCTTGTTCGATCTGCGGAATGATGAGGAGGGCGGAGCCAACGAGCTGAAGTACTTCGTGCCAACCGAGGTTGGGCGAGAGCGGTTGTGTGGAGCGGGCGGTGAGGCCCACAGCAGCGAGATAGATGGCGGCTGGGATGGTGTGTGCCTGAACATTACCAGGCTCTTGCGTGCCGATGGCCAGTTCGACGGAGACCATCACGAGGGTGGAAGCGGGGAGGTAGGCCCAACGGACGCCGAGCCGATACGCATCGAAGGTCACGGGAACTGAGGCAAGGAGGATGAGGGCCGTGAGAGTTCGGAATTCGACGAGCGTGGCGGCGTTGGCATCGAGCGTTTCAAGTTGATTGCCGAGGGCGCCTAGCGCAACGAGCGGACCGATGACGACGCCGGCCCAGGAGAGGATGAGGATGGAGCGGGACTGGGAGTCATCGGCGCGATACTGGATCCACGGGGTGAGCGCAGTGAAGGCGGCGAGTCCGGCGAGCGAGTAAGTCACGGCGAGCGTCCAGTATGGCCAATCGAAGATTGGCCATACTGCGGCGAGGCAGGCGACGATGACCGCAAGGGCGATAAGCGAGGGCTCCCAGCGGCGAAAACGCCAGCACTCGAAGACAAACATGGGGACGAGTTGCAGGACGATGAGGACGAGCGTTCGGTACTCGACAGTGGTGGCGGCCTCGATTGTCGTTTCGTCGACCCGGAGGGAGACGGCGAGGGCGGCGGTGAGGATGGCGACGACAGGCGTCACCCACGAGAGGAGTTGGACTGCGACGGTTCGTTCGTCGTTGCCGGAGAGGAGTCTGTAGCGGCGGAGTGGGGTGAGGCCGGCGAAGAGTTGGAGGCCGACGACGGAGTAGAGAACGCTGAGCCGCCAGAGCGGCCAGTCCTGCCAGTCCCAGAGGAAGGCAAGCGCAGCGAAGGCGAGCACGACGGAGATGACCGCCAGAGTCCAACGCCGGAGCAACACAAAGCCAATTAGCAGTTGGGCGACGGGCAGCGCGAAGAGGGTGGTGTTGTGTCCGGCGAGGCGCCCGTCCGGCTGGATGGAGACGGCGGTCGCGAGCAGCAACGGCGGGATGATCGCTGGCAGGGAGTTCGACCAACGGGGAGCGAGAACGATCATCGTGAGTGACGCGACGAACGCGAGGGCAGCGAACACCCAGCCCGTGTCAGAGCGATCGACCTCGAGCGCACGCTGGGCGAAGGCAAAGGCGACGAGGAGCACGGGCCAGGATAGCCAGGCGAAGCCGATGCGCTCGATCTCGGGGGTGGGGGAGCGGTCGCTCCAGTTCGGGGTGAGGATGCCATCGGACTGGTTACGCCAGGCGAGGGCAGCGAGGACGGCGGCGATGCCGAAGAAGGCGGCTGTGCCGCCGATGGCGTTGCCACCGAGATGGTGAGGGAGGAGGAGCAGCGGCGATAGAGCCATGCCAGCAGCAAGCAGCCAGGCGCAGTGGGAGAGTCGGGCACTGAGTTCGGACCAGAATGGCCTCGTGAAGATCGCGAGAAGAGCAGCGATCAGTGGCGGAGCGGTAAACCACTGAGGATCGAGTTGGGAGGACCAGAGCACGGTGACAGCGGTGATTGTGGCGAGCACGGTTCCGGCGATGAGGGTCCATGGCAATCGGATGGTGCGGTGGGAGACGAGGACGGCGGCCAGCAAGAGTGCGTAGGTGGCGGGGAGTTGCCAGTGCTGGTCAAAACCGTGGAGTGCGAGGGCCGCGGCGAAGTGCGCAAAGAGGGTGGAAAGAGTAGCGATGGCGACCACTGGCAGGACAACGACTGGCCGCCAGTTTCGGGTGAGTTCGATTGCGGCGACAGCGACGAGGACAAAAGCCATCCACCAGGCCGACCACCACCCGCCCGGGAGATCGAGAGCGACGGCGAGCGAGCCCCAGGCGCTGAACAGGGCGCTGGCGGCGGGGATCGCATAGAGGCGACTGAGGCGGCGGGCGACGAGGGCACCGTAGAAGATGGCGCTGTAGGAGGATCCACCGAACCAGATCCATGCGCCGGAGATGTCCTGGTCACTAAGCACGGCGGTGTGGAGCAGAACGAAGTTGAGTGGGGTGATAAGCGCACCGATAGCGAGGAAGATGGGACCAGCTTCGCGGATACGTTGCCAGTGTCTGAAGCGCAGGCCGGCGACAATGAAGCCGGCGGTGTAGGTGGCGAGTAGCGCGACCTGGAGGATTCCGGGGAAGTCCTCGCCGCGTCCCGTAACGAAGATGAGCGCGGACACGACGAGCAGGAAGGCGCCGACGTAGAGCAAGACGTCGGCTTGGCGTCGGGCGGCCCATTCGCTGATCGCGAAGCTAGGAGGCGGGGGCATCGATTGTCGCGGCTGGATGCCCTCAGGGATGGTAGTAGACAGTGCGGGGTGGGTGGCCAAGGTGGCGGGCGTCTCAGAAATCGGAGAGGGAACTGGGTTTGACTGGCTGAGTGTGGCGAGGCGGCGCTGGTAGTGGTACTGGAGACGGGCGAAGGAAGTTTCGTTGATCAGGCCGTCGGCCCGCCACTTTTCCATGGTGTAGAGGAGCGCAGCGATGGACTCGGCGCTGTCGGCGAGTCCGGCGGGTGATCGGGGTATTCCACAGGCAGGGCAGAAGTCCGCGTCCAGCGGCATCTGTGTTCCGCAGGCACTGCAGTAGCTCGGGACGTGGTCAGTGACGTCGACGATCGGTCACCTCAATCCCGGCCTCGGTCACGTTTGCGCGCACCGAGCAACCTCCCCGTATTATGCACGCACACGAGAGGGGACATACATGGCTTTTGTGACCGCACCGGATGGCGTGAAGATTCACTACGAGATCGAGGGCGACGGACCGCCCCTGGTGTTGCAGCACGGCCTGTTATCGAACTTAGAGTCGTGGCATCACCGTGGTTACGTAGAACGGCTGAGTCCGTTGTTTCGGCTAATCTTGGTGGACTCGCGCGGACACGGGGAGAGCGACAAGCCGGACAACCAGGAGGCATACGAACTGCGAACGCGGGTGGTAGACATCGCGTCGGTGCTGAACGACCTCGATATTGGGCAGGCGCACTACCTAGGATATTCGATGGGGTGCTGGATGGGGTACGGGGGGTTGATCTACATGCCTCAGAGATTCAAGTCGCTGACGCTGGGCGGTTTCAGTCCGTACACGGGACCGGAAGTGACGTTCGAAGATCTGGCACAGGCGCCCGGGGTACAGAAGAACGAGATCTTCGCTGCCTCCCTAGATCAGTTCCCGCATGCGATGAAGCACTCGCTAAACGAGCTACGCCGGTGGGGTGGGGCGGAGCAGGCGCTACGGACGACGGACCGGCCCATGTTGCTGTTCGCTGGCACCGAGGATCCGAATAACGCGGCGCAGGGGATGCAGACGGCGACTGTGTCCTCGAAAGACGCGACGTTCTTCCCGATCGACGGGGCTGACCACGGTGGCGCTGCGGACGCGGTGGACATCGTGGCGCCTCGGGTGATCGATTTCGTGCAGCAAGTGGAGGCGGCGGGCGGGAGATAGTCCCACTGCGCCACCTCGGACAGTCGTGGCGACGTGGTTCGTCGCGCTAGCGGAATGGGCCTTTTAGTTCGATTCCTTGCTCGCGGAGAAGGGGCTTATCGAAGAGGACGTTGCCGGTGTAGAGCGGTGGCTGTTCGCAGACCCAGACGGCGGCCTGGCCCATGTCATCGGCGACCTCGAAGGTGAGGTCGGGGTTATCACGGTCGTTGGCGGCGTATTTGTTGCCAGGTGTGCGGACGCCGCCTTCGGGCGAGAGCACGTTTACGGAGATACTGTCCTTCTGGAGCATGGCGGCCTGACGCTGGGAGAAGTGCTCTAGACCAATTTTCTCGCCGCCGTAGAAGATGTCTCCGGCGCGTGCCTGCTGGTCCTCGTTGTAGGGGCCAGGTCCCAGCGGGATAGCGCCGACGGAGGAAATATTGATGATGTGGCCGCCACCAGCGGCGCGCATGTGTGGGACGACTTCGCGCATGGAGAGGATGTAGGAACGGAAGTTAACCTCGATGCTGAGGTTGATGTGGCGCTCTTGAACAGTCTCCAGCGTGCCGGGGACAAAGATGGCGGCGTTGTTGACGAGGATGTCGATGCGACCGTACTTATCAACGACTTCCTGAACACAGGCTTTGATGCTCTCCGGGTCACGCATGTTGATGACGACAGGTATGGATTCCCCGCCAGCGTCCTCGATCTCCTTGACGACGGAGCTGATGGTGCCAGGGAGTCGTGGGTCTTTTTGCTCGATGGTGCGCGCGGCGACGGCGACTTTGGCACCGGCGGCGGCAAGGTAGCGGGCGACATCAGCACCGATGCCGCGGCTGGCGCCTGCGACGAGTGCGACTTGGCCTTCGAGTGACATGTGTGGGCTCCTCGGGCGTGTGCTCGGATAGCGGAAGTGATGATAGCGGAAGTGATGATAGCGGAAGTGATGATAGCGGAAGTGATGATAGCGAGGGCGAGGAAGCTGGCCATGCCTCGAGGGATTCCTTTTCGCGATCAGCGGATCGCTAGGTTTGGGCGGCGGCCGACACGGGTGCCATACCTCGCGTCCCGTGCAGCCAGTTGATTTTACCTCGGTGGCTGCTGAAGTAGCCGAACATGTGGGTGGAAAGCTGCTACCGAGATTCTGAACACGCTCGCCGCGCTTCACCTCGCGGTCGAGGTCGAAGGAGGTCATGCCGTTGAGGAACTTGGTGGTCGTGGCCCAGACGGCATCGATGTATTCGAAGAAGACTTCTCGGTTGGTAAACCTGATCTGCTGTGCAT
>Ga0115002_10006777_pt1 | contig 13073 bp, 13 predicted proteins | sample ArcticOcean_MG_C_8_FD_89576 | JGI IMG/M metagenome (GOLD analysis project Ga0115002, IMG submission 89576) | Marine microbial communities from western Arctic Ocean - ArcticOcean_MG_CB11_86 | ecosystem: Environmental > Aquatic > Marine > Oceanic | place: Arctic Ocean: Canada Basin | collected...
ACCCCCCCTTTTTGATTAGCAATTGCAATTATTTTAGTCATTTTTTTTTAAATTTCTAACAACCAGCAAAGTCCCACCAACATGAGAGGCACTTTGTGATTTGTTAAAATGAAAAGTCCATCTTTTTTGCGCTTCTTGAATTTCCTTATTAACAGTTTTGCCCTTTAAAAAAATCATAACGGTATTTTTTTTTAAAAATTTTTGTGAATAACTAAACAGATTGTCCAGATTAGCTAGCGCTCGAGAAGTAAGAACATCATACTTTAAGTTGTTTAACTTTTCCAACCTTCCAAGCGTTGTGTTAAAGTTTAATAAAAGATCTTTTTTGACTTGTTTTAAAAAATTTATTTTCTTTCCATTAGAATCAACTAGGGTTACATTTTCACATCCAGCAATAGATAAAACCGCCCCAGGAAATCCAGCCCCAGTACCCATATCAAGAATTGTTACTTTTTTGTTTTTTAAGTGAGGTAATATCTGCAGGCTGTCCAATATGTGGCTAGCCCAAGGATTTTCAAGAGTTGATCTCCCAACCAAGTTAGTATGTTTGTTATGCTCACTAAGCCTTTCTATAAAAAAGCCCAGAAGCGCTTCTTTTTTGGCATCTATTGAATACTCTTTTATAATATTTTCTTTTGTTAACAGGCTAAGCCACCTTTGTGTTTTTTTGTTTTTTTACAAAGCGGAGCAATGCAATTATTGCGGCAGGAGTTACCCCAGATATCCTGGATGCTGCCCCAAGAGTAGGCGGTCGAATAGACGACAGTTTTTCAACTATCTCGTTGGATAAGCTTCCCACAGAGTTGTAGTTAAGATTTTTTGGTAGCAACAGCATTTCCTCTTTCTTGAAATCATTTATATCTTCTCTCTGCCGATCCAAATATCCAGAGTATTGTGATTCAATTTCAATTTGTTCAACAACGTCTGATGCGATTGACTTAGTTTCAGGCCAAATTCTTTGAATATCGCTAAAGAAAATTCCTTTAAAAGAAAGCAGTTGGAGTGCTGTGCGTTTTTTCCCATCATAATTAATGGTAATTCCTTTTTTTGCCAGTTCGTTTGGAGAAATTTTATTTTTTTTAACTAAATCAAAGCCGAAGTTAATTCTCTCTAATTTTTTTTCGAAACTATTTTTTCTTTTTAAAGAAACGCAGCCGATCTTTATTCCTAGAGGCGTCAATCTTTGATCTGCATTATCAGCTCTCAATAAAAGCCTGTACTCTGCTCTTGAGGTAAACATTCTATACGGCTCTTTTGTTCCCTTTGTAACCAGGTCGTCTATTAGTACGCCAATATATCCTTGAGACCTGTCGACAACGAAGCTTTCTTTTTTTTTAGATGTCAGCGCAGCATTTATTCCTGCGACCAAGCCTTGCGCAGCTGCCTCCTCATATCCTGTAGTTCCGTTAATTTGCCCTGCAAAAAACAAATTATCAACTTTTTTGGTCTCAAGAGCATGTGTTAATTCTTGTGGGTTGACATAATCATACTCTATTGCGTAACCTGGCTTTAAAATTTCTGCGTTTTCTAGGCCCTTTATTGTATGTAAAAATTCAGCTTGTATATGTGCGGGCAAGGAGGTTGAAATGCCATTTGGATAAACAATCTCACTATCCAATCCTTCGGGCTCTAAAAAAATTTGATGTTTGTTTTTAGTTTCAAATTTTTTAACCTTGTCTTCGATCGAGGGACAATACCGGGCTCCCATTGACTTTATTAGTCCAGAATACATTGGGGATAGATGAATATTATCTTTTATTATTTTATGACTAGATTCATTGGTGTGCGTAATAAAGCATGACACCTGCTTAATGTGTATATCCTTGTTGATAAAAGAAAATGGCTTAGGGTCTGTGTCCGCTTTTTGTTCTTCTAACTCATTGAAATTAATAGTTTTTTTTAAAATTCTTGGTGGTGTTCCGGTCTTTAGCCTGCCTATTGAAAACTTTAATTTTTCGATAGATTTAGCAAGGTTTATTGAAGGCTTGTCTCCAACTCTTCCAGCAGGGTAGCTTTCTGTCCCAATCCTGATTAACCCTCTTAAAAAAGTTCCGGTTGTTAAGACCAGCGTTTTACAGCTAATTTCTCCCAAATCCTCCAGGATAACCCCTGACAACTTATCGTTATTTATAACAATGTCCTCAACCGAAGCCTCTATCAAATATAGGTTTTTTTGTTCTTTTAACATTTTTTGAATTGCAGACTTATAAAGATCTCTATCTGCTTGCGCTCGGGGCCCTCTAACTGCGGGACCTCTACTTAAGTTAAGCATCCTAAACTGTATGCCCGATAAGTCAATGGCCCTTCCCATCAATCCATCAAGAGCATCTATTTCTCGAACCAAATGACCTTTTCCCAGACCTCCAATTGCTGGATTGCAGGACATTTCACCAACCTTATCAAGTTTATGTGTAATGAGGGCTGTTTTTGACCCCATCCTAGATGCGGATGCAGCTGCTTCAACGCCAGCATGGCCGCCTCCAACAACAACCACATCATAGTTTTTAAAAATATCTGTTTTCACGTGAAATTACTTTCCTATACAAAAATCTGAGAATATTATATCTAAAATATCCTCAATATCAACACTTCCAAACAAAGATGAGAAGTTTTTTAAGGCCAGCCGAACATCTTCAGCAAACAAGTCTATATTTTTGTTTTTTTGAGAATCTTCTAAGTGTTTTTTTGTTAGGTTTAGGCACCTAATGTGTCTTTCACGTGAAATATGACCCATTTCCAAAGGAACTTTATCATGTATTGTTTCTTTAATTAGCAGTAGCAGCTCTTTTATGCCAAAGCTACTTTTAGATGAAATATTATAAAAACGCCCCTCCTTAAAATCACCTCCCGAAACGTCTTGTTTGGATTTAACAAAAATAGCATTTTTAATGTCATTAAAAAAATCAATGTCTTTTTTCCTTTCAATAAAAATTATATTAATGTCAGCTTCTTTTGCCAAAAACAAAGCCTTCTGAACTCCAATTTTTTCTACCAGGCTGCTCGATTCTCTTATCCCCGCTGTATCTATAAATTTAACGGGATAACCACTGAGATCTAAAAAAGATTCAATTAAATCTCTTGTTGTTCCAGGTTGATTGGTGACTATAGAGACCTCCTTTCCTGAAATATTGTTAATAAAACTAGATTTTCCGGTGTTTGCTTTTCCTAAAATTGCAGCCACAAAACCCTCTCTAACAGAAATTCCAGCAGATGAATTGGCAAGTATTTTGTTTATTTTAACTATTATGTTCACTATTTGTTCTTTTATCTTGTTTGTTAGGTCTGTTGGAAGATCTTCGTCGGTAAAGTCAATTACTGCCTCAATATTTGCTAATATTGCTTTTAAGTCTTCGAATATTTTTTTTGTAGATTTATAAAAATTTCCAGACAAGTGGCTTATTGCCTGCCTTCTTTGCACCTCTGTTTCCGCATCAACCAAGTCAGCTATTGCCTCTACCTGCGTTAAATCAAGCTTATTGTTTTCAAAAGCCCTCCGAGTAAACTCACCTGGTGTCGCTAAGCGCATTTCTTTGTTTTTTGAAAAAATTTCGAAAATCCGTTTAATGACGGCGTTACCTCCGTGTGAAGCTATCTCCACCATATCTTCACCAGTGAAGCTTTTTGGGGATTTGTAAAAAGTTGTAATTGTTTGGTCTATTGTTAGTCCTGTTTCAGACCTAATCTCATTAAGCGTTGCTATATTTGGTTTTTTTGGCATGTTGGAGGAAATTTTTTTTATGAGTCTGTGAGCATGAAAACCTGAAATTCTTATTAATGCTAAAGCCGACTTTCCTCGAGCCGTCGAAAGTGCATAAATTGTTTCGGCATTTCTATTCATAAGTTTTTTCAAATAAACTCATCTGACTAACAAGTCCATACATTCAAGCCCTTAAGGGGCTATTTCATCTATTTCTCTTTTTATGTTGGCTTTTAGGCGCAGACCCTTCTTTTAAAAGCAAGTGTTAAAGTTAATACCACTTGTATGAAGGGAGGATAAAAATCGTTGCGTTAATTAATTTTCTCCTTAGTTAAAAAAACTCAGTGTATTTATTTTTATAAGGAATGATTTTTTATAAAAAAATTTTTTATAATCATTTTTATAAAATAAAGATTTTTTAGTAAAAAAAATTTAAGTGGGAGTGTGTTTTAAAAATTAAATATTTTCTAGTTCTTAGTTTTTATTTTAAATTAGTAAAATTTTAAAACTTGACTTTTGTTTCTTTTAACTTTTGGTTCCCATGCTTTGGAAGAATTCACTGTTAGTTTTGGTGTTTTTCATTTTATCTAATAAAAACTCCATTGATTCTGTTGTTCCCATTGGGGATAATATTTTTCTTAAAATAAATGTTTTACCTAACTCATCTTTGTTAAGAAGTAATTCTTCTTTTCTTGTCGCAGATTTTCCAATATCAAAGGCTGGGAAAGTTCTTTTTTGGCTTAATTTTCGATCAAGAACAATTTCGCTGTTTCCAGTTCCTTTAAATTCTTCAAATATAACTTCATCCATTCTACTTCCTGTTTCAATTAACGCTGTTGCAATAATGGTTAAAGATCCTCCTTTTTCAACATTTCTTGCAGCTCCAAAAAATCTTTTAGGTCTTTGAAGTGCATTTGCATCAACTCCTCCAGTTAAAACCTTTCCGCTTGAAGGTACTACTGTATTATAAGCTCTTCCTAGTCGTGTTATTGAATCTAATAAAATTACAACATCATGTTTATATTCAACTAATCTTTTAGCCTTTTCTATAACCATTTCAGCCACCTGAACATGTCTTGATGCTGGTTCATCAAAAGTAGAACTTATAACCTCTCCTTTAACTGAACGCGCCATATCAGTTACTTCTTCAGGCCTTTCATCAATTAACAAAACTATTAATTTTGTTTCTGGATTATTTTTTGTAATTGCATTAGCAATTTTTTGCATAATAATTGTTTTACCAGTAAACGGTTGTGCTACAATTAATTGTCTTTGTCCTTTTCCGAGAGGGGCTATAATATCTATCAATCTTTCTGTTAAATCAGGCATTGGTTTTTCTTGTTCTAATCTAAACCTAGATTCAGGATATAAAGGCGTTAGGTCTTCAAACATTACTCTATTTCTTACTAAATCAGGATCTTTGAAATTAATATTGCTTATTTTAATTAAAGCAAAATACCTCTCTCCTTGTTTTGGAGCTCTTATTTCACCCTCAATGCTGTCTCCAGTTCTAAGGCTAAATTTTTTTATTTGACTTGGGCTAACATAAATATCATCTGGTCCAGCTAAATAATTTGATTCTGGAGACCTAAGAAAACCAAAACCATCTTGTATTATTTCTATCACTCCAAGACCAGTTATGGTTTCTCCATCAAGAGCTCTTTTTTTTAAAATAGAGAACATTAAATCCTGTTTCCTTAAAGAAGATGGATTTTCTATATCTAATTTATTAGCTTCCTTAATAAGGTCTTCAGGATCTTTTATTTTTAATTCTTGTAAATTCATATTTTTTATTTTGTTGTTGTGGGGAATGGTAAGGAGAAATAGTTATTATTAAAAAATACTGATAAAGTCAAAGAAATATTTATATATATATCTTAATAATGTTTGTATTTGGGGGTGTTAGTTAATATAATAACCATTATAGTTAAAAATATAAATAAAATTATACACTCACAACAAATATAAACACATAGAAAGAAAGATGTTAAAAAATATTTAATTTATTGTTTTTGTTAGCTTTATATTAATTATTTATGTTTGTAAGTTGTCTAAGAGTTTTATAAATAAAAAGTATTAAAGAATATGAATAAAAATAAATTAATAAAAAAATTTAATTAAAACGTGTTTATAAAAAAAGAAGTTTTTATAGAAAAAATTTATAATGTGAATTACCTTAATAAATAACAAAATTATCAACATGCTTTTCAACAATAAATTTATATTAGCTAGCTCCAGCCTTTCTCGTTTTAAGATCCTAAAAAACAACATGCTATCTTTTTCTAAAATAAATCCGACCTGCAATGAATTTAATTTAAAAAAAAAAATGATTTCAAAAAAAACACCACACAAAAAAATATCACTAGAGTTGGCAAGACTGAAGTCTAAAAGTATAAGTAAAAAAAAAGGGGACATACTTGTTTTGGGTTCTGACACCGTGATATCTTTTCAGGGCAAGGTTCTAGGTAAGGCAAAAAATTTAAAGGAAGCAAAAATAATAATAGGTAATTTTTCAGGAAAAACACACACCATATATTCTAGTGCTTCTGTTTTTTATAACAACAAAGAAGTTTGGAATGCTACGCAAAAATCTACCATTAAGATTCGGAGGTTAATCGAGGGAGATATAGACGCCTATTTAAAAAAAACAGAAAAAAAAATTTTAAGCTCTGCCGGCTGCTATCAAGCCGAATCTTTGGGACCGAATATAATTGAAAACATAGAGGGCGACTTTTTTAATGTGTTGGGATTTCCCCTCTTTCCATTCTTGTTGTTTTTAAACACACACACAAAAATTAAATAAAAAAATGAAAAAAGCATATGTTTTAGGCAGCAGTGTTAAAAAAAGCCTCTCCCCTTTAATTTTTAAATATTGGTTTAAACAAAACAAGATTGAAGGCGAATACCTCTCAAAAGAAATTGAACCAAAAAACTTTGATGAGGAGATAAAGCAAATTTTAGAAGAAGATGGCTTGTGCGGCTTCAATGTAACAATACCGTTTAAAGAGCTTATTATAAAAAAAATAGACAAGGTTGACGAACACTCTAAAAAAATAGGAGCGGTTAACTTTGTATCCAAAATAAAAGGCAAGTGGGTGGGGAAAAATACTGACTGGATAGGATTTTCAAAGGCAATTAATGTCAAAAAAGCCGTGCTAAAAAAGAGAATTGCAGTTGTTATAGGATATGGAGGCTCGTCTCGCGCTATTATTTATGCGCTAAAAAAAGAAAACTTTGAAGAAATTAAGGTTTTTAACAGAACTGAAGAAAAAACTCACCACTTAAAAAAAGAAAGCGGCATAACTCCAGGAAGCCTGGAACACTTAAAGGACCACTTGTTTGACGCAGATCTTGTTGTAAACACAACCCCTATTAACTCTTTGAAATCGCTTTTAATTCAAAAAGAAATAAAAAACTCACTGGCATTTGATGTTGTTTACAGGCCTCAAGAAACTAATTTTTTATCTCACTTTGTTAGAGAAAAAAGACTATATGGAATTTCAATGCTTATTTATCAGGCAGCACCATGTTTTGAGGAATGGTTCGGTGTTAGGCCCAACATTGACCAAGGGCTGATTAACCTGTTAAGCGCCCACATAAAATAATGCTGATAATTGGTTTGACGGGAGGCATAGCATCAGGAAAGTCTTTTGTTGTAAAATACCTTGAAAAGTTAAAAATTCCGGTCCATGATTCAGACAGGACCATTGATCTTCTTTATAAGGAACCAAGTAAAATTTTTTTAAAATACCTGAAGGAAAATAATTTTAGAGGAGCCGTTATTGGAGAAAAGATTAACAAAAGCATAATTAAAGAAGATATTTTTAATAGCGCTGAGAAAAGAAAAAAATTAGAATTTTTTTTACATAAATATGTTGGAAAAGAAAGAATGAAGTTTTTAAGAGAAAGCAAAAATAAAAAAATAATTTTTTTAGACATGCCCCTGCTTTTTGAAAAAAATTTACAAAAAGAATGTGACTTTATTTGTTCAACAATAGCTTCGTTAAAGACAAGAGAAAAGAGGGCGCTTCAAAGACCTGGGATGAGCAAGAGGCTTTTTAACCTTATAGTCAAAACTCAAGCAAAAAATATAGAAAGAAAAAGTGGGTCACATTTTATAATTAATACACAGGGGGACAGGTCAAAAACATATTTACAGGTAGATAATATGATTTATTACATATTAAGTATAAAAAAATGAGAGAAATAGTTTTAGACACAGAGACAACAGGTCTAAGCGTTAGGTCGGGAGATCGCGTAATTGAGGTAGGTTGTGTCGAATTAATTAATCATATAGCAACGGACCAAAGCCTCCAATTTTATTGCAATGTTAACAAGCCGATAGACCCTGGGGCAACCAAGGTTCACGGCATTACAAATGATTTTTTAAGAGACAAACCAGCTTTTGAGGTTAACGCAGAGCTTTTTTTAGATTTTATCAAAACAGACACCCTCATCATTCATAATGCAGAGTTTGATGTAGGGTTTATTAATAATGAGCTTAAGCTTTTGGAAATGGGGCCTTTAAAAAACCGGGTAATTGACACCGTTGTACTTGCAAGAAAAACCCTTAATACCAGGATAGCCAACCTTGATTATTTATGCAGACGATTTTCAATAGATTTGGTAGAAAGGGATTTGCACGGCGCCCTTTTGGATTCCAGGTTATTGGCAGAGGTTTATTTAGAGCTTATAGGAGGAAAACAAATATCAATGAATCTGAAGGCTTCAGAGAATATAAATAAAGATATGACCACAAATATTTCGCCCCCCTCCCCTCCAGATTTATCAAAAGTTAAGTTAAGCAAGCAGGAGGCCTCTGAGCACAAGCTTCTTTTAAAAAAAATTAAAAATTCGTTGTGGGAAAAAATAAACTATTAAAAGCAAACAAAATAACTATATAAAGAACTATGGTATACGGAGATCTTCAGTTTATTGACATTATTATTTTTGCAGGTGTAGCGGCCTTTTTAATTTACCGCCTTAGAAATGTTTTAGGCAAAAGAGCAGGTTTTCAAAAAAAAGATCTGGGAAAAGATGGCGATTTGATTAAGGGACTTAAAACCACGCAAAAACCACCACCCTCCTTAAAAGAAAATGAGTTAAAATTTGCAACTGCATATGAAAATCTACCTGACTTTGATCACAAGAATTTTATTGAGGGGGCAAAGTTTGCATTCGAAACTATTGTTAATGCTTTTAACAGCGGTGACAAGAAAACTCTTAAAACCCTTTTAACAAAAAATGTTTTAACGTCTTTTGAGAAAGCCATCGATGAATCAAAAAACAATGCCAGCTTCCAGTTCTACTCCTTAGTAATTGGCGGGGTAGAAGACGTCGTTATAAATAAAAATATAATTTATATTACCCTTAAAATAGCTAGCGAACAATTTAAAGACAATGATGAAAGCTCTATTATAAAAAAACAAGATATATGGACCTTTCAAAAAGAAATAGGTAGCAAGACGCCAATTTGGCTTTTGTCCTCAACATAGTTTGAAAAAATATTTAATTCTAAAGGAAAAAATAAAAAAAAATGAAGGCTTTGGGGCTGCCCCGTACTTAGATTCTTTGGGATTTGCAACAATTGGTTACGGCCACTTAATTAAAGCAGAGGAAAAAAACCTTCTTCATGAGAAAATTTCAAAAAAAAACTTACTTGAAATTTTTATTAAAGACTTTAACAAAGCTCTCAAAGACTATGAAAAATTTTACAAAAAAAATGAATACAGCCAAAATATCAAACAAGTGTTAATAGAAATGATTTTTCAACTAGGCATTGATAGGCAAAGAGAATTTATAAAAATGAATGGTTATTTAGAAAAAAAACAACTATTTATGGCTTCTTTAGAAATGAAAAATAGCCTGTGGTACAAACAAACCCCCAAAAGAGTAGACGGGCTAATAGCTTTTTTGTTAAGGTGGGGGCATGATAAGCGATGATGAAAATGCTTTTTTAAAATCTATAGCAGGAGCATCCCCAATAAAAAAAAATAACAAGCTGGAAAAGCAAACGGCCCCTGCTAAGGTTGTAAAAAAAATAAAACCAAGAATAGAAAGCATCGAGACTAAACAACATCAACAAGAAGACAGCTCAAAAAACAATATCAAACCTAGCGTTTCCTTTATTGCTGAAAACACATCTTTAAATAAAAAATTAAAAAAAGGGAAAATACCTATTGATAAAAAAATTGATTTTCATGGGAGGACCCTTTTTGAGGCAGAAATATTATTTTCCGAAATAGTTATTAATTGTTATGAAAAAAATTTTCGCTGCCTTTTATTTATTACAGGAAAGGGAGTTTTAAAAAAAAATAATGAAAATTTAGGGCAGGTTAAGCTGTACTATGGAAAAATAAGAAATGGTTTTTTTTCTTGGATAAAAAAAGAAGAATTACAAAAATATATTTTAACTGTAGAGCAAGCCAATATGGAGAATGGAGCCGACGGGGCTTTTTTTGTATATTTAAGAAAAAAAAAATCTTAAATTTTCGTTAGATAAAACAAAGACCCCTTAAATTTGATAATTATCTTTTCTGGCAATATGTTCCTTTCTCCCTGTTTGACCTCCAAATATTCTAAATCATTTCTTTTGTGATCAGTCCAAATATTTGTATATTTCTTTATTAATATTTTATTGCCTTCTTTTTCGGGAGACAAGAGATAAACTCTTCTCCCGTCAATCGTGTAAGACTTTATTCCAGTTATAAGGATGCTTATAAGCGAGCTGAGAGGATCCTTATAATTTTCTAATTTTTTGTATTGAATTCTCGCAACCTCTGTTTCTTTCGGATTAAGACTTAATTTTTCTACCACACCGCCTTTAAACTTTAATTCTACATATTTTTTTTGATTAGAAGTTTTCCAAATTTGAACATATCTTGTTGGAATAAACCTGTTGTTTTGGATTGTTCCCTCCGCCAAGTAGTCTCCAGAAAAACCATAAAACCTAGATAAAAAACCTTTATTTTTTAGCTTTATAGAGGTTTTATAACTGTTATCATCAATTTTTAGGCTCCAACTTAGGCTCCCTATGACTATTCCTTTTGTTTTAATTGAATACCCCTCTTGGATATCTCTAGCAAACAAAGCGTGAGCCAATATGAAAAAAAATAAAAAAAGACTAAAAGGTAACTTCATAGACTTCAATCTCACTTCTTTTAAAAATAACTTTTATTTGTTCAATTTTTTTAATTTGATTTTTTTTAATTAAATAATTGATTTCACCAATGTTCCCTAAAAAAATAAAACTTTTATTAAAAGTAGGGGGCAACGGGTCTGACAAATGAAATGAGCTGGTAATTTTTTTGCCAGGTTCATAAGAGGTGTATATTTTTTTTTGAGACTCATTGAGAATATATTTTAGATTAGAAAACAGCAATCTATCCTCAACAACTAAAAAATTTATATCCCCCATGTGTTTTTCTACCAATGTTGTGGCAAAGGAAGAAATCCCATTAATCCTATTAAAAAACTTTAACGAAGACGTGCTGGAGATAAAGAAAAACAATACAACGCATATACAAAAATTAATTATGCTGTTTGTTACAAGAATTTTTTTTGACAAATTATACACGTGGTTGGTAAAAAATATTGACAACGAGATTAGAGCCACTGCTGCCCAATTGGCATTAGCCCTAACCAAAATGCTTTCACCTAAGACGACAAAAAGTACGGGAAGAGAAAATGATAGTAAAAATTTTGTTGCGAAATTATATTTAATTTTATTCATGCTAATTAAGAAAAAAACAAACAATAAGGGCCCCACCATCATTCCTTGAGTTAAAATAAATTCCACACCCTGAAGTAGGTTAAAATTTATTTTGTTTAGGGAGGCGTTGTCAGACGTGTGACTAAGCGTTACCCAGTTGTTTTTTATATTCCAGACTATGTTTGGCAAAAGAACAACAAAAGATGTTCCGAGAAAAAAAACAAAGTAAAAAAATTTCTTGAAAAAGATTTTTTTAGTTGCTTTATCTAAAAAGACCAAGACAACCATAGATAGCAAAAAATATATTGCTGCGTACTTTGCTAAAAAAGACAGCCCTAAAAAAATTCCCAAAATAAAAAAATTAATTGTCTTTGGATTTTTTCTTGTTCTGAGTAAAAACAATAAAGACAACGACCAAAATAAAATTAATATAACGTCGGTTGATATTAAAAAAGAAGACACACTAACTGCCGGCATAAGATAAAAAGTAGCTCCAGAAAGGAGGGCTAGTTTTTTATTGTTGTATAATTCTTGCGATATCAGGCCTACTACAAAAGAGCTTAAAACATATGTTCCTGCCGGGATTATTTTTAATGCTTCAAAAGAGCTTCCAAATAGAGAAGAAAAACCGCCAATAACCCATGCCAACAAAGGAGGCTTGGAATAGTATCCAAAGTCCATATTCTGAGACCATATCCAGTACTGAGCCTCATCTCCGAACAAGTCAAAATTTGTACTTAGTATTGCGAAAAGCTTAACTAGGAGAGCAATTGTTACAAGTGCAATGGTTTGCTTAATATGCATTTGTTGAAAACGTTTTGTTATAAAAATAAAACTCCAAGTAGGTTAAAATAAAAATTAAAAAACCCGCCACCAACACATCGCTTAAAAAATGTCCGCCTTCAAGAATCCTAATTGCTCCAAGTAAAAGTCCAAAAAAAATTGATAACCAAAGATATATTGGTTTTTTTGTTATGAAAAAAAGAGATATAATAGAAAACCCAACAGATGCATCACCAGACACAAAGGAACAGTTGCTTACACATGAATCAGAGGTTTGAAACCATGGTGTGAAAGCCTCGCTACCTCCTAACTGTAAAACATCGTTCGGCCTGGCTCTTCCCCAGGTATTTTTAAATATAACATTAACTACAATCAGAAGATTGAATAAGGCGGCTGTGAAAACAAATAAAACATCTTTGTTTTTTAAATTAAAATTAAAATAGAATTTTTTAAGAGGGAGCATTAAGCCCAAGCTAGGAATAAAGAATAAGTATAAAAGTATCATGGGTAAAATAATCTGTCTTACAAATATAGTTGGAGGAGAATATCTTTGTAAAATAAATTTTTCATTTTCCCCATAAAACAAACTGCTTAAAAAAATATCTAAAGAGCTTCCTACTGTTAAAAAAACAATTAAAATAAAAAAAACAATTAAAGTTAAAAAAAAATTATTTGAGTTAAGAATAATTATTTCCCCAAAATATTTTTTAATTTTAATTTTATTAAAAAAAGATAGAGTAATCTTGTATCCAATATATGCAAGTATTGCTCCCCCCATTACATCAGTTAAAAAATGAGCACCAACGATAACTCGACTTAATCCAATAACGCCAGCACAACAAAAATAAAAATACTTTAGTTTTGGAGTAAACATCGAAAATA
>Ga0115002_10006780_pt1 | contig 13067 bp, 14 predicted proteins | sample ArcticOcean_MG_C_8_FD_89576 | JGI IMG/M metagenome (GOLD analysis project Ga0115002, IMG submission 89576) | Marine microbial communities from western Arctic Ocean - ArcticOcean_MG_CB11_86 | ecosystem: Environmental > Aquatic > Marine > Oceanic | place: Arctic Ocean: Canada Basin | collected...
CACGATCGCGGGCGCGGCCAAGCTCGAGGGCAGGCGTCAGATCCACGGTTGTCTCGTGCTCGAAGCCGGCCGTCCTGGCAAGCCGACGCAACTCATCCTGATCCAACAACGTATTGACATGCCAGCCGCGACAGAAGCGATCTATGGTCCTGGAGGCGGCCCGCACGGCAGCCGCCTCGGTCACAGGCCGCCGGACGTCGTCGCAGATCACGAGCAGGCCGCCTGGCCTCACCAAGCGACGACACTCCGCGAAGAAGCGATCTGGCGCGGGGCTGTGTACGAACGACTCGATCGCATACGCGAGATCTGCGTGCTCAACGCCGGGCGGCAGATCACCGTAGTCGCCTTCGATGCATATCACGCGGTCCGATACGCCACGATCGCTCGCGCGTTCGGTACCCAGCCGCGCTTGCAGTGCACTCAAGGTAATCCCGGTGCCGCGGATCGGTAGCCGCTCCGCTAGGTAACACAGAGTAGCCCCGACTCCGCACCCCAGGTCAACGACGTGCCCGCGAACGCCTTCGCGGGCCGGCTCCGTATTCTCCGTAACCTTCGAGGGCTCGGCCCCGTCGACGAGCGATCGCACCATGTCGGCGATCTGGTCGTCGACGTAGCGGAACGCCCCAGCACGCGTCGCCACGCCCGGACCCCAGACCGCGCGGTGAATCGCCCCGGCGCTACCACCCTGCCCGAATCTGACGAACGCAGGCGTATGCCGGTCGTAGTAGCGACCGATCGCGGGGACGTCGAAGCGGGGTTCGTGCGCGCCCGCCCTACCCATGTGGCAGCCAGGCCGCAAGATCGTCGTGACCAACAGTCAGACGCGACCGGCCGGCATCAACGTGCGCGAGCCGGCGTGCTCGCCAGTCGCCGAAGAGCAGGGCTTGTTCGGGCGCCATCTCCATCGCCGCCTCCGCCCATCCATCCACGAGCGCCCGCTGTACGTCGGCGTCAGCCGACGACAGCATCCAGTCGCTCGGCTCACGGCGCACGCTGTACCCCGCATCCTTGAAGCACTGTTCGGCGCGCACTGCGGCGCCTGGCCCGGCCGCCGGCCCACCCAGCCCCTTGTCCGTCTTCTGATGCTGGTTCATCAAAGCGCGCACCACGGCGTCCTCGGTCTCCTCCGGGAAACACGAGAAATGGCCGTTGTAGGTGATGGTGAACAGCGCGGCGGCGCTCACCTCCCGACAGCGCGCGGCAAGGGTCAGCAACCAAGACTCCGAGACCAGGTCAAGCAGCGCCGACGCGGTGACGAGGTGTCGTCCAGCGAAGATGTCGCGTCGGCTGAGCGTGCCGAGGTCCATCTCCTGCGTCTCGACGTCGCACACGACATCCGTGCCACGTAGGCTGCACAGATCGGCCTCTCTGCGGACCGCGTATCCGCGGTCCGCGCCCCATGCCGACAGTGCGTCCCGCAGAACGGTCAGCAATAGCGCGCTTCGGTCAACCGCCAACCAGCGCTGGGGCCCCGGTAGACGCTCGGCCAGAAAGCGGACATTCGATCCCTGACCGGTGGCGAGGTCGAGGATCCGCAACGGCTCCCCGAGCGGCAGGGCGTCTACGATCGCCTGCGTCAGTGCGGTCGAGCGCGCAGCCGTGTCGGCTGACTCGCGTTGTCGCAGCCACTCCGACAGAGCGTTATCCATTGGCGACCAACGCACGTAACGCGTCCGACATGCGATCGGACGCCGTATCCCAGGTCGGCAATCGCTGACGCGCGCGGCGGGCACCTTCCGCAAGACGCGCACGAAGCTGAGCGTCCTCAAGGATGCGCTGGAGTGCTTCGATGAGCGCCGGCTTGTCTCCCACGGGAACGAGAATCCCCGCAGCATCCCCCATCAGTTCCGGAATCGCGCCCGTCATTGTTGCGACCACGGGGATTCCACAGGCCAGTGCCTCGGCGACGGCCATCCCAAAGGTCTCCTGCTGGGTGGCCAGGACGAACACATCGGCCGCGTCGTAACACGCCGCCAGCTCCGGGCGATCAAGATCGCCCACAAACGAGACGCGATCCCCGAGGCCCAGGCTCGTCACCATGTGGCGGAGCCGGTCGGCTGTGACCGCATCGCGCGTGAGGCTGCCGGCGCAGGTCAGATGCCACTCCCGGCAGGGTATCGCGGCGAGGGCTTCTAGCAGTAGGCCGTGTCCCTTGCCGGGATGCAGGGTGGCGACCGACAGGAGTTGAATGGGACTGGGCTCGCTAGAGCCTCGCGCAAAAGGCGCGGCGTCTGTGCCCGGCTCGACAACCACGATCCGATCGCGAGTCACCTCGTATGGGGCAATGAGGTCCAGCGTGGCGCGGCCGGTGACGATGACCAGCGCCGCGGCATCGAGCGCTCGTCGCTCAGCCTCGTGAAACCGCGCAGCTGTAACTGGATTGAGACCCGCCGCGACGGCAAGTGGCTGATGCACGAGCGCCACGATGCGCACGCGCTCGGCTTCGCGCGTGATGAGGTCGGGCATGGCACCCAACGCGAGGCTGTCAACGACGACGATGGACCCTGCCGCGATCGCGGCAAGCGCAGCGTCGGCATGCGCATGCGCGGCGGACGTCGGGTACGGAAAGCTGGCATCCAGTTCCAGCGCCTCCACACCCCACCCTCGCTGCCGCAGGCCTTCCACGATACGACGGTCGTAAATGGATCCCCCTGTGCGCGCGTCGAGCCGCCCAGGGACCACCAGTACGACAGACGCCATCGCTACGCCGATACGCCGAGGCGGCCTTCAAACGCCGCCGATGCGATGTGCGATTCGTGCAGCGTCACGCGGATGCGCTCGAGACCGGACGCGCCAGGACCAAGGTCGCCGCGGCCGATCGCGTCAACGAGACGGTCGAACACCACGCGCGAAAGAAACTCCGTCGACGTGTTCTTCCCTGCGAATGCCGGCAGTTCATCAAGGTTGCGATAGTTCAGGTCGGCCAGCACCTGGCGCAGCGCTGCAGCGGCGCGCCCGATGTCGACGACCAGGCCATCGGCATCGAGGTCCGATCGCGTCAGCTCCACATCTACGACGTACGTGGCGCCGTGCAACCGCTGAGCGGGGCCGAACACCTCGCCCTTGAAGCTGTGAGCAATCATGACGTGATCACGCACGGTCACGCTGTACATCAGGCACTCCTTCTGAAACTGGTGTCGCATCGCCACGAGTTGCCGCCGCGGACGGGCTCCATCTTCGGTATCACCGTGAGCATCACCAAACGGCCTACGCGTACCGAATGCGGTGGCATAGTGTGTCGCCGGGTGACGCCGTGAGCTGTGCCATGACGTCTGGCAACGTGTCGAACGTGCTCTCGCCCGTGACGAGCGCGTCGAGCGCAGCGTCGCCGAGCAGCCGCAACGCGAGCTGCATGCGTCGATGGGTGTCCCACCGCGGCCGCTGTGCCGGGGCCACGCTCCCAACCTGCGACGATTGAATCGTCAGGCGTCTGGCATGAAACGCACCGCCAAGAGGCAACGGGACCACCTGATCGCCAAACCAGCTCAGCTCGACAATCCGCGCTTCGACGGCCGCAAGGCGCAACGCGAGATCCAGTCCTGCCGGCGCGCCGCTCGCATGGATCACGATGTCTGCTTCATCGGCGGCTGACTTCGGCTCGGCAAACCGCACCCCCAGCGTACGGGCGATCGCGGCGCGATTGGGATTGGTGTCCACCAACTCGACGTCGCACCCGGGGATACGCGACGCCAACCATGCGGCCAGGCATCCGACCGCGCCGGCACCAACGACCGAGATACGATCGCCCACGTGCGGTCTCGCATCCCATACACCGTTGAGCGCGGTCTCCATGTTGGCTGCCAGCACAGCGCGGGCGGGCGGAACACTGTCTGGCACCGGGTGTATGGCCGATGCCGGCACGACGAACTGCGTTTGGTGGGGATACAGCACAAAGACGATCCGACCCTGCAGTTCGTCAGAGCCGTCGATGACGCGACCAACGCAGGCGTACCCGTACTTGACCGGCGAGGGAAACTCCCCCACCTGGAACGGTGCCCGCATACGCACCCATTCGCTCTGAGGCACGTGCCCCCCGAACACCAGCGCCTCCGTTCCACGGCTGATACCGCTGTACAGCGCCTGGACCAGGACCTCCTGCTCGGTTGGAGGCACAAGCCTTTCGTCGCGGATCTCACCGCGGCCTGGCGCGGCCACCCAGAAGGCGCTTGCGTGCTGCTGCATGTGTGGACATTCTGATGCGGACCACACGCCGTTACAACGTTGCTATCGCAATCGGGGTCGGAGTCGTCAGTAGCGCGGGCGTCGGTCTCGTCGCGGCTGACGTGCTCGAGGCGCGTTTTGGCTACCCGCTGCGGGCGCTGACCGTCTTTGCAGCCCTGATAGCCGGCGTAATGTGGGTCGCAGGCGACGACCACCCGCACGCACGCGTAGGCCCCGCCAACTATGTGACGACCATCCGTGCAGCCCTGGTGGCGCTCGTGGCCAGTGTCTTGGGCCACCCGGCGACACCGGAGGTGCTTTGGGCGGTGGTGGCGCTGACGGCCGTCGCGAGCGCTCTGGATGGCGTGGACGGCTGGGTGGCGCGCCGAACAGGCACAACGAGTGGATTCGGCGCGCGGTTCGACATGGAGACCGATGCGCTCCTCATTCTCGTGCTCGCGGCGCTTGTCTGGCAGCACGAGAAGGCCGGCACCTGGGTCCTGCTGTGCGGCCTCATGCGGTACGGATTCGTCGCGGCCGGGTGGCTGCTGCCGTGGCTCGCGCAACCGCTGGGGTCAACATGGCGCGGCAAGGCAGTCGCCGTCGGCCAGGTCCTGGGCCTGGCTGGGGCCCTCGCGCCCGTCGTGCCCGCGCCGCTCGGCACCTTCGTGGCCGCGTGTTTACTCGGCGCGCTCGCCTCGTCGTTCGCGATCGACGTCCGCTGGCTTTACCGTCAGCCCAGGAAGGCTAGGATGGGGCATGGTCATGTTGGGTAAAGCCGGATCGCCCGCCACCGCGCTGCGAATCCTGTCACTCATCTTCGGGGTGTTCATGATCTGCATGGGCCTCACCAAGATCGGCTGGCTGGCTGACAGCGCCCCTTTGGTCCGCCTGCTGCAGGAATGGCGCGGTGACGCCCAGCCACTCGTGTTGTGGTACCTCGATGTCATCGCCATTCCCGGTGCGCCTGTCTTCGCGCGTGTGGTGATGCTGGCCGAACTGGCGGCGGGAACCGCGTTGATTCTCGGAGCGCGTGTGCGACTCACCGCAGTGTTGACGCTGCTGATGGTGCTCAACTTTCACGTCGCCAGCGACGTGATTTTCCACTACGACTATCTGACGAACGGCTACGGCCTACCGGTGGTGGGCAGCCTTGCGGCACTGGCCCTCTCCGGCACGCGCTTGCCCTTCAGCGTCTCTCGCTAGTCCTCTGGAACCGTGACTTCTTGGATGAGTCCCGGAGCGCGGCGCCAGACTGGCAAGGCGCGACGACCGAGAATACTGAGCGTCTGTGAGGGAGAAGCAACGCCGCCAGCCGGCATGCCCCGCCCAGGAATTGTCCTAGAAATCACGGTTCCAGGGGACTAACTACCGTCCGGCTGGGTGCCGCGCGATGCCTGCACACGTCGCGTCTCGGGTGCGTCGAACGCGTCGAGCAACATCGACACAAGCGTGTGCATGGCGCCGATCGATGGGAGACGTGGCGCCAGGCCGTCCTGAAATCCGTGGCTGAGAAGGCGCTGCAGGACTTCTTCTCTGGGTCCGTCCGCGGACTCAACTCCAGCGTGTGTGCCGATGTCGGCAGGGACTTCGGCCCACGGACCGATCACGTGTACCGGCACGCGCCACGGCGCGTCAGGCCCACTCACGGCAGCCGGCGGCTGATGGTCACCGATCACGATCAGAAGACGATTGTCCCGCTGCTCGCGAAGGTACCCGGCAAGCGACACGAACTCGTACGTCATCGCCTTGGCGTAACTCGGCGCGAGGTTTGTCAGGTCGGGACGGGCGGCCATGGCTGCGTCTACCTCGTCAGCTTCATAGGCGTCTGCGGTCAGCACGCGCGACCAATCAGGCTGGTACGGCGCAACTGGACCGAAGGGCGCATGCGTAGTGCTGGTGGGAAACACCACAAACAGCGGCGGGCGCGCCGGCGGGCTCACCTCGAGCTCTTCGAGCTTGGCCAGCGCGTACTGATCCGGGATGCTCCACCAGCCGAATTGCGGCCCCTGATACTCGAGGAGATCCCGACCATAGATCGTGTCGAATCCATAGAACGCTCCCTCCGGCCACGCCTGTCGCATGCCCGGCATCAGCGCCACGGTTCTATACCCGCGCCGCGCAAACGTGGTGACCATCGTCTCGCGATCTGACGCCATCAACGAGGTGTATGCGTACTGATCGCGCACTTCCACTCCAGACATCAAACTCAGATGTGCCAGCCACGATGAGGCACCAAACGTCGGCGATTCCACGTAGGCCGATACGATACGGCGATCGGTCTCCTCGACGGCGGCCTCGAAATCCCTGAGGCTGTCGGCAACCACCTCGGCAATCCCGGGCGTTTCGTAGGCCACCGCGCCGTACGACTCCACGAAGATGATGAACACGTCAGCGCCCCCGAGCCCCTCCAATGTGGCGTCGAGTGGGGGACTTTGACCGAGTGTGGGCGCCGTTGAGCCGGGTCCGAATGTGGCCAGCACATAGCGCGCCTGCCGTGCGTAGGCAGGGGTCACAGCGTCCGCGAACGAGGCCACCGCAGGGAAACCTCCCCAGAGTTGCTGCGCGACCCACAGGAGACTCACGGCTCCGCCCAGCGAGCTCAGCGCCAACCGAGAACCCGCATGCGCCATGGCTGCCGCGACTTGTCCGATCGCCAGGCGTGCCAGCACGAACGCCGTGGAGACCACGAGCACCACCGCGACGGCAGCGGTCGCGATGAGCCACCAGGGGACGTCACGCGCAAGCATCGCGGCCACATTGCCGAGGTGTTGCGAATCCCAATACAGGTTGAACTCTCGCCCGTAGAGCCCAGGCGCGGTCACGTCCAGATAGTGCCCGGCGACCAGGACAACCCACAGACCGGGCAGCACCCGCCGGGACAGCCAGCCCGCCCACAGGTACGCAACGGCGAGTAACAGCACACCCAGGGCGAGTTCGGGCGAGAGCGAGCTGCCCCACCGAACCTTGAGAGTGGGCCAGACGTTCTCGAACGTCACCGACGCGTTGAGGAGGAAGAGCGATACAGCAAGAGCCGGCCAGGCACGCCAGCCGGAGAGGTGCAGCCTTGCCACGCTAGACCGATGAAAGCAGGTGGCCCAGCTTTTCCTTCTTGGTCCTGAGATACCGCTCGGTCAGGGCCGTGGGCGCGATTTCGATCGGCAGGCGCTCGCTGACTGACAGGCCTTCCCCCGTCACCCCGGCCATCTTTTTCGGGTTGTTGCTCAGCAGACGTGTCGTCCTGACACCCAGGCAACGAAGCATCTGCAGGCCCGCGCGATAGTCGCGAATGTCAGCGGGAAACCCGAGTCGCTCATTGGCCTCAACCGTGTCCGCGCCACCGTCCTGGAGGCCGTAGGCGCGGATCTTATTCACCAGACCGATGCCGCGGCCCTCCTGGTCGAGGTAGAGCACGATGCCCCTGCCTTCGGCCACGATCCGTTCCATGGCGGCATGGAGCTGCTCGCCGCAATCACAGCGCGACGAATGAAACAGGTCGCCGGTCAGGCAAGACGAGTGCACACGGGTGAGGACATCCTCCCCGTTGCCGATATCCCCGCGAACCAGCGCCACGTGGGTGTCGCGTGAAAAGGCGCTCTTGAACACGTGGATGTCAAACTCACCGTACTCGGTCGGCAGCTTCGCCGAGGCCATCAAACGCACGCGCGGCACTCGCAACAGGGCGTTGACGAACGTCACCGTACTGCGAGCCCAAGGCATCATCGGGAACAACTGGTGGTCGAGATCATCGTGGAAGGTAATCGTAGGAGGGGCGGCACAGGGTGTCAAACGGTGTCGGACCAGCCCGACCGACCTCATTCACCGCCACACCGCTTTGCATGTAGACTCCCCCGAAAGGAGCCCACACAAACATGGCTGACACTGCACAGAACTTTAAGAATCACGGTCGCTTGATCCCGGCCTTCCACTTTTTCGTATTACCGATCCTGCTGATCAATGCCTTGTACACCGTGTCCCTCGCGTGGCGTGGCCCTTCCTTCGACACGGGCTTCGGCGTGCTGGTGGGATTTGCCCTGCTCCTGACGGCGCTGTTCGCCAGGACCCAGGCCCTCAAGGCCCAGGACCGGGTCATTCGCCTCGAGATGCGTCTCCGTATGCGCGAGGTGCTGCCGGCTGACATGCACGGCCGGATTAACGACGTGACGCCTGAGCAGTTGATCGGACTGCGATTCGCCGGCGACGGCGAGCTTGCCGATCTGGTGCGCCAGACTCTCGACGGCACGCTCGCCACGCAGAAGAGCATCAAGCAGGCCGTGCAAGACTGGCAGGCTGACAACCTGCGCGTTTGAGCGCCTTTCGGTGATGAGCCCCGAGCGCCCACTGGAGCTCACTGCGGCCCTCGATTGATCCGTACTCCATAGACCTGTTCCCGACTTGCTTCTGATGATGCAGGGAGGCATCCTAGTTGGTCATGAAACTCCTGAGCAGCACTCTTCTTACAGCAGGCCTGTTAAGCCTCGTATCCTTTCCAGCCTCGGCTCAGACACCCGCCAGCATTGACGTCGCTAGCCAGGGTCCACAGGTTGGCGATCGCATCGCGGATTTCCGTCTACAGGACCAGGCCGGCACGGCATGGACTCGGGACTCGATCATGGGGCCCAACGGTGCCCTACTGGTGCTCTCGCGCTCGGTGGACTGGTGTCCGTACTGCAAGACGCAGATGCTCGACCTGCAGAGCCGGATTCCGGAACTGGAAGCGGCCGGACTCGGCCTGGCGGTGATCACTTACGATTCGACCGACGTGATGGCCGACTTTGCCGGTCGTCGCGGGATTACGTTCCCCCTGCTCTCCGATCCGGGGTCAGCCACCATCAAGGCCTACGGCCTCCTGAACACCACAATGGACGAAACGTCATCCAACTACGGCATTCCATTCCCGGGCACTCTGGTGCTCGATAGCGAGGGTGTCGTGACTGATCGCTTTTTCGAGGAGGCGTATCAGGAACGCACCACGGTCTCGAGCATGATGCTGGCGCTGGATGCGAGCAGTCCGCCGTTTGGAGCAAGTCGCATCACGACCGACCATCTGCAAATCACCACATATGCCAGCGACGTCGAAGTGGCGCCTGGATCCCTCTTTTCGCTCGTGCTCGACATCTCGCCTCGCGAGCGCATGCATGTCTACGCGCCAGGCGCCGACGGCTATAAAGTGATCGGACTGGCTATCGATCCGGATCCGTTGCTGGTCGTGCGCCCTGTGGACTACCCGGCGTCGGAGACATATTTCTTCGAACCACTCAACGAGACGGTGCCAGTGTTTGAGTCGCCGTTTCGGCTCACACAGGTCATGCACGTGAGTGCGGAGCGCGAGCATCGCGCTGCACTGGCGGAACAAGAGAGCATCACCGTCACGGGGACGCTCGACTACCAGGCGTGTGATGACCGCGTCTGCTTCAATCCACAGACCGTGCCTGTCTCCTACACCGTGAACTTGCGGCCGCTGGACATGGAACGGGCCAATGTCGACGGCGCTGGTGCCAGATAGGATGCCCACGATGCGCGACACAGTCCTTGTGCTGACCCTACTCTCCTGCCTGGTGGGGGGCTCCACTGTTGGCGCCCAGACGGCGCCCACGAGCATCATCCGGGATGTCCGTGCCACCATCGCGAACCAGGACTTTGCGGCCGGGCAGGCGCTCGTCGACGAGTGCCGTGCGGCGCACGGCGTCACCTCCGAGATGATCGCGGCGCTATCGTGGCTCGCGCGAGGCACGTATGCAGCCAGCCAGCTCGATCAGGCCGCACAGTACTCAGCGGACACGTACGACCTGGCAGTGGCCGCGCTCGAGACAGGGAGCCTTGAAGACGACTACGACCTGGAGATCGCACTTGGTGCTGCCATCGAAACCGACGCACTGGTGCGGGCGGCGCGGGGCGATCGATCGTCGGCGGTGTATTTCCTGGAGCGTGAGATCGAGACCTATCAAGGCTCTCCCATACACAAGCGGCTGCAGAAGAACGCCCACCTGCTGAGCCTGGTGGGACAGCCAGCACCCGCGATCGCGGCGCAGGAATACCTGGGCCAGCCTCCAGCGAGCCTCGATGAGCTCAAGGGCAATGTTGTGTTGCTCTTCTTCTGGGCTCACTGGTGCCCGGACTGCAAGGCGCAGGTACCGGCTATCGAAGCGGTGCTCGACAGGTATCGGTCGCAAGGTCTGCGTGTGCTCGCGCCGACGCAGCGCTTCGGGTACATCGTCAACGGACAGGACGCACCGCCAGATCAAGAACTGGGTCACATCGCTCAGATCCTCGATGAGTCGTACGCGTTCCTCCGCGATGAGGGAGTTCCGGTCGGTGCTGCGACCCACAATCGGTACGGCGTCTCGACGACCCCTACGTTGGTGCTCGTGGACCGCGAAGGCATCGTTCGTCTGTATCGTCCCGGCAATCTGAGCGAGGACGACCTCGACGCCGCGATTCGCGAACTCCTCTGACCCGACACACCGCCCGCGAGGCGCCGTCCACGAAGGGCTCGGGTCTACACGAGCGTGCTGGAGATCGTGATCTCGGCCTTCAGCGTGCGGTGGACCGGGCACATATTCGCGATCTCCAGCAGCCGCTGGCGCTGCGAATCGTCGAGCGGACCAGCCAGTTCGATCCGTCGTTCGATGTGATCGATGCGCCCGACTCGGGTTTCGCATTCCGCGCAGTCCTCGGCATGGATCTTCGCGTGTTGCAGATGTACGGTGATGGTCCCGTATCGGTGCCGCCGGCCCCCGTTGGTTCATCAGCCTGTAGGCGATGCGCGCCGACCCGAATGTCCTGCGCAAAGCCGGCTGCCCCTCCGTGGACGACGACACTATCGGTAGGTGGTTGCGTCATTGCTTACCCCTCATCTTTTCCGCTACGAGGCCTTCTCGTCCTGAGCCCGCACCATCTGTTCCAGTGCCATCCTTGGACAGACGCTTCCCTGAATGTAGTCGACCAGACCGGTCGCCAGACCTCGGATTCGTCCCTCGACACGCTTGTCGAGGCACTGACCATCGCTATCGAAAAGTTTTTGCACGCCGGCCACCGAGACTGGGCCGGGGAGCACGATCGCGCCGACGTGTGAGCACACGCTCCGCAATTGCTCCAGCGACTTAATCGCTCCGATCTGGCCTCCGGCCACTCCCAGAAGCGCCACGGGTTTACCCGCCAGTAGCGACGGAAAACCGAGATTCTCGAACAGGAGCTTCATCATGGCGGCAAAGCCTCCGTGATACTCGGGCGTGGCCAGAACCACTCCGGTCGCGTCCCGGACCGCGCTCTGTAGTGTCTGCTGATCGGGAAACGCACCCTGCTGGCCCGGGAACGGCAGGGTCAGACGTGCCGGGTCGATTGAGGTGACCTGCACCCGCGACTGCTGGTCCAGCTCGTCAAGGACCAGCGCCAGCGCTTTTGCCGTGAAGTTTCCGGGCCGGCTGGTGCCAAGAATGGTCACTATCCGTATGCCGCCTTCGGGCTTCTCTTCCATAGGTGCCTCCCGCTCTTGAGGTTGATACTCGTCGGCCTCCCCTGGTCTCTCAGCGCGCTATCGCTCTCTCAGGGCACTATGGCTCTCTCGAGGCGGCTCTCTCAAGGCGGCTCTCCCAAGGCACTATGGCCGTCGGCTAGGTGCACCGGGAGAACAACGTTGATTCCAGATGCGACAACCGGCTACAGTCTTGCCACGGCTGTGTGGTCCTCGGCCGACCTAACCTGTAAGGAGCGTGAAGAATGGCCAACGTTACATTGAGGGTGAACGGTAACACGCACACCGTGGACATCGATCCCTCGACACCTTTGCTCTATATCCTGCGGAATGATGTAGGCGTCCAGGGACCGCGTTTCGGCTGCGGCCTCGGCCAGTGCGGCGCATGCACGGTCATCATCAATGGCGCAGCCGTTCGCTCGTGTATCACACCCACGTCGTCGGTGACGGGCGAGATCACCACGCTCGAAGGCTTGGCCACGGACGGCAATCTGGATCCGGTGCAGCAAGCCTGGATCGATGAGCAAGTGCCACAGTGCGGCTTCTGTCAGAACGGGCAGATTATGACCGCCAAAGCCCTGCTTGGCCGTAATCCCAGTCCCACCGACGCGGAAATCCGCCAAGGCATGGCGAATACACTCTGCCGCTGCATGACGTACTACCGCATTCAGGCGGCGATCAAGCGCGCGGCGACGTCGATGGCCACCGCCAGTACCGCTCCCGCAGACACAGGAGGTGTCGTATGACGACATCGGCACGCGATCAGTCCGCGCGTATTCCGAAGCAGGTCGAACAGGTGCTGGAAGCGTGGGACGGTGTCTCCCGAAGACGCTTTCTCAGGGACTCGGGCCTGCTCGTCGTAGGCTTCAGCGCGGCAGCGGTCGTCGGTCCTCTCGGCTCCGGGTCCACGGCGGTGCTCGCCCAGGCGGCGGGGCTCTATCCCAACCCCGACTTCAGACAGCTCGATGCGTGGATCGTGATTCACGAGGACAGCACGGCCACCTTCTACGTCGGCAAGACCGACTGTGGTCAGGGAACCGGCACGGCGTTCCGCCAGATGATGTCCGACGAGCTTGACATCGCCTACGACCAGACCAGTCTGGTGATGGGAAGCACCGACGTCACCGTCGATCAAGGCGGCTCCGGCGGATCCGATGCGATCCAGGTTGACGGTTGGCCAATGCGGCGCGTCGCCGCCGAGGCGCGGCGAGTGCTTCTCGAACTTGCCTCCGAACGGTTCGGGGTACCCGTCGGCCAGCTCACTGTTCGCGAAGGCGCGATTACCGTCACCGCCGACCCCTCCAGAACGGCCACATACGGCGAACTGATCGGCGGACGTCGCTTCAACATCACGCTTACCGGCGACACCATCAATGCGACGGCTGGCGTGGCGGCGGTCAAGGCGGTTCAGGATCTCAGCATCGTGGGCCAG
>Ga0115002_10006785_pt1 | contig 13062 bp, 6 predicted proteins | sample ArcticOcean_MG_C_8_FD_89576 | JGI IMG/M metagenome (GOLD analysis project Ga0115002, IMG submission 89576) | Marine microbial communities from western Arctic Ocean - ArcticOcean_MG_CB11_86 | ecosystem: Environmental > Aquatic > Marine > Oceanic | place: Arctic Ocean: Canada Basin | collected...
CCCGGGGGGGGGGGGGGGGCGGGGACTGGTGCGAAATTGCTGACCAGCGCCGGCAACCTGCTCCCATTCAACACGGCCGGGCTTGAGAATGAGAATCCCACCGGGTTGCCAGCCAACGAGCTGTTCCTCGCCGGCGATGTCCGCTCGAACAATAATGTTCTGCTTTCGTCTCTTCACACCATCTTTATGCGCGAGCATAACCGGCTCGTCGATGTGATCAACATACAACAGCCGAGTCTCACCGAAGAGCAGCAGTACCAGCTGGCACGCAAGATCGTCGGCGCCGAGTTGCAAATCGTCACCTACAACGAATTCCTACCCGCGCTGATGGGCAGCACGGCACCGGCGGCTAGTAGTTACGTCTACAACTCGAACCTCGACACGAACGATCCTTCCGTCACGTCCTCCTTTTCATCCATGGCGTTTCGCTTCGGTCACAGCGCAGTCTCGCCCGAGCTCCAGCTGGTCAACGATACAGGAACACCGGCGGGAGACATCACGTTGGGCGCAGCTTTTTCCAACCCGGATTTTCTGGGTTCGGATGCCACAAATGTCGAACGCTTGCTCATCGGCGCCGCGACTCAGGTGATGCAAGAGATCGATGTGCTGGCGGTAGACGACGTGCGTAACCTGGGATTCGGCCCGCCCCTGACGGGCAGCGGCGGCCTCGATCTGTTCTCGTTGGATATTCAGCGGGCACGTGACCACGGGCTGCCTCACTATCGATCCCTGCAGACGTCCTATCCCCCTCTGGTCGTGGCGAATTCGTTTAACGATATCACGACCGACGCCACCCTGGCACTGGCTCTGAGCACTATCTATGGCGGCAATATCCACAACGTCGATCCGCTGGTCGGCGGATTCGCTGAGGACCACCTTGCTGGTTCCAGCCTGGGCGCTCTGCTCGACAACATCATTGATTTCCAGTTCCGGCGTCTTCGTGACGGCGACCGACTTTTTTATCTGAGCGACGATCTGGACCTGTACACCAGTGGCGTACTGAATGCTTCCATCGCGTCGATCGTCGATCTCGACAACTGGACACTCGCCGACATTCTCAAAGAAAATACAACCATCTCGAATCTCCAGGCTAACGTGTTTTTTGCCGATCCATCGCTGATTGTAAGTGGCCCTGGCGATTTCGACGGTGATGGCGACGGTGATGGCGACGTCGACGGCAACGACTTTCTCCTCTGGCAACGGGGCGGTTCGCCTAACCCATTGAGCCCGTCGGACCTGGCCCTATGGCAGAGCAACTATGGTAACGGTGTGCTTCTTTCGGCTGCTGCTTCGTCGGCCGTTCCTGAACCGTCAACGGTGGTTTTGGCGGTAATGGGAATGGGGGGCTTACTCGTTGGTGCAAGTGGGAGAAGAATCTCACTTTAAGGCATCGAATCGTCAAGATAAGGTCGAACTTCTACAAAATGCATCCCTGTCTGTCGTCCCACGTTGCCGACTCTCCTATTGGGATACATCCAGTCGCTGATGGTCAGTTTGGCAGTCGATGCTGAAGCGCGAAATCGGCGAACGTGGTAGTTGAAGTACTTCAGTTCGCTGGTGTGGACGCTGCGATAGATGTGATCGAAACACTTCTCCTCTACCAACTCCGCACCGTCGATCGCGATATCGAGCTTCGACACGTCGTCAAAGACCGGATTGCCGTATCCTCTGGCAAGGGCACCAATTGGGAAACTGTACATCCGCAGCGAATAAACACACCCTGGAGTCAGATCCTTGATCGTTTGCTGGATCCGATTTGGACGCGCGGCACTCCGCGTCATGATGAGACACTGGTTCCCCGCCTGGCGGGTTCCGTAACGGGCGGCGAGATAGCCGACGTCTTTGATCTGGCGAACTTCGATCGAATTTTCACCCGCCGGCTGTACATCCCAATCCGAGGTTCCTTCCGTAAAGTCAGGATTGTCAAGGTGCGGCAAGTGGTAAGGTTCATCGCAGAGCGGCTTTGTATGGCCCTCGATACAATAATGACGATAGAGTTTGCCGACCCAGCGAATCGTTTCTTCTTCGGCATAACCGGACGTGTAGGTCATCACGCCGAAAAGGTCCTCCAGTGCCGGGTCATTGGCGAGCACCTGAAACTCAAGGTCCTGAAATTTGCGATAATTCACCTGCGGATAGACATCGAGCGACTCTGGCGGGGCGCTTAAAATGCCCAGCGCCACGATCATCCTCTTTTGCGCCCCTGCCTGGACCTGCCGATATTTCGACATTGCGTCGGCCAGTCGCCGCTGGAGGAATTTCTTGGCTTCCGCTTCGGTCGGTTGTTCGGGGTTATAGGTTTCCAAGGCAATGAAGCTACCAGCAGCCAGCGCGCCGCGGGTTAGTTCCGCAACGTCGTCGGCGTCCGCGGCGATGTAGAGGTCAATCGATTTGTTCGCAAGGCGTTTTTCACTTTGAATTCGCTGTAGTGCCGCCACGGTAGGCTCGAACAGAAATTCCAGTGACGGGAAATACTCGTCGAAAATCTGTCCGTCAATGTAAGCGGGGCCGGTCCCTTCCTCGTCCAGGAGCCCTTGATAAACTTCGTCCGCCGTAATGGTCCGCAGTTTTTCTTCCAGGCCACGACGGTCGATGCCCGGCGCCATCCTCTCCACAATCCATCGCCCGCCCCGTTCACGCCACGCAGTCGCCCACTGGCTTTGGTCGATGCCCACCTGGCCAATAATCGTATTCACGTGTGGCAACATCCATTTTGTCAGGAACTGCCAGTCATACGGACCGTCATGGTAGACCCAAGGATCGTACTGGAATTTGCAGTAGCGAATCTCCGGCACGCGGCGGACTTCAAGTCGCCCCACACCCCCACCCGTCAGGGTCACCCTGTGCCGGCCCGCCGAAATTCGTCTCATCGCTTCGCGAGTCCCTGATTCGTTCGCACCATAGGCGATCAGTGGGGCCTTCAATCCGCTGAGAAGAACCTGAGCGTTTTCCCGGCCGTCGCGAGTTCGCACGAAGACCCAGCCGGCATCTTCAAAGGTGAATTCGAACGTACCGGTCTGGGGAGATTCTAGATCGAGGTGCACAACGACCAAGTTATTCAGCCGCACCGGCTGATCCGCGGCAGCCGCAATTGTCCCGCAAACCGTCACTGCGATCGCGATGATTGACCCCACATTCCAGTTCATCTTTTCCATACCTCCCGGATCTTCACATTGCGTCTGAGTTTGCGGCTTTTTCGAAAAAAGTTGGCTGAGAGGATAGCGTTGCACCACCAACGTCCTTGCTGGGGTGGCAGTCCGCGTTCCCTTGATGATACCAATTTATTGCCATACAATGCCTTGATAAAAGTCCAGCATCCCCGACCCAGGAAGAGTGTAGAGAATTTCGGTTAAGCGAGCCATGATATTGCGACACCCATACCATTTGTAGCAGAGTGGCGTCATAATACCTATTCCTGTAATTTTATACCTATTCCTGTAATTTTAGCGTGTCAACCAACGAGATCAGGAGATTTGCATGAGCGACGTGATACGTGTTGGCTTGATTCGTTGCGACACGCACGGCCTGTGGTATGGGCCGATGATGGCCCCCCACGATCCACTCGTTTTCCAACGGCCCAAACCTAATGTGGACGATCCCAACAACGCCTATTCGTGGCAGAGTGGTGGAATCCACATGCTCTTCTACGCTCACTACGGTTACCCCACAACCATGACAGTCCCTTACGTGGGCGGATTCGAAATTACCAAACTATGGGATATCGATCGCGACGCTGCCCAGCAGGCCAAAGCGGTGTTCCATGGCGTCCCGGAGGTCTGTGATTCGCCCGAACAGTGTAGCGACGACGTCGATCTTGTGTTCATCGCCGACTGCAACTTCGACGGAGCCGATCATGTCGAGCTGGCAACACCAGGACTCGAAAAGGGAATCCCGACATACGTCGACAAACCGTTTGCTGACACGGTTGCCAATTGTCGCAAGATGGTCGATTTGGCAAAAAACCACGGCGCGCCGATCTTTTCAGCGTCGATTCTGCGTTTTGAACCTGCTTGGGAACAGTTCCGCGATCGACTTCCTGAGATTGGCGAGGTGAACTTTGCCACCTTCAGCGGATATGGCACACACCCGGCCGGGCTCGTTCATACCGTCAGTGTCACCCAGCTTATGTTCGGTGCCGGGATCAGCACAGTCCAGGTAATGGAAACCCCCAAACAAACGGCTGTCTGGCTTGATTACGACGACAATCCACGGGCGCCGAAAAAAGGGGTCATGATTCATACCGAAATGGGCAACCGGCCTTTCACGGGACTGGCCGGAAGCGTGTATGGTTCCTTTACCGACATCAACAAGCTTGTGCTTGGTGATCGGCAGTATCCGTGGGGTACCGCCGAAATCATCCGGAAGATCAGGCGGATGGTCGAGACCCGAACCACGCCGAGCGAGCTGGACGACATGATTGAAGCGATTGCCGTGGTGGCAGCGTTTCGCGAATCGAGTTCGAACGGGCAACCTGTCAAAGTCTCGAATTATCTCGAATAGTTCCCCTTTTGTCTCTTGATGCTTTTTCATTCGCACCCCTGAACCGTTGGAACTGAAATATGACCGTCAAGCGCATTAGCCACCATACCTTTACTGTCAGCGATCTGGATAAGTCGATTCCGTTTTATCGTGACTTGCTAGGCTTTAGGCTGACACAGGACAAGATGCGCGAGAATGTGCCATCCTATGATAAGGTCATGGGATTTAAGGACGTCAAGGTGCGTGTGGCGCTGTTTATGGACCCTGCCGATGAGTCCATGCTCGCACTGCTACAGTATCACAACCCCCAGCCGATAGTTCGTGAAATGAGTAATGTCTACGTTGGCACATCGATATTGGCAGTGCAGGTCGAAGACATCGATTCTGAATATGATCGACTGACCAAGGCGAATGTGCGTTTCAACAGCCCACCTGTCGATATGGTGCGCGAAGGAAAGTTGGCTGCGCGACTTGCCTATGCACTCGATCCCGACAATATCGTGGTGGAGCTGTATCAGCCGACTACCTGATAGTAGCAGAAAGAGCAGAACAATGAATACTCCCATGACGCACTCGATTCTTCTACTGGGTTGCCTTCTACTGGGTTGCCTTATTGCAGTTCCCGCCGCGGCCGATGACGGTTTGATCGCTCACTGGGAAATGCCAAATGTGGACCGAGCCCAGCCTTATCCGGGCGTTGTTCACAACGCGGAGCGTGCCGGCCTTGGACTTGGGTTCAGAGGCGCGGGAGATTACGTCGACTTGGGCGATGCGGCCGCGCTCAAGCCCACCGGTGACATGACCATCAGCGTGTGGGTCCGCCTCCAAACGCAGTCCTTCCCGACCGGCAACACCAACTGGACGATTTTGGATTGCGAGCGATCCCAGGCCCAGGGATTCATGTTTCGTGTCAACGGCACGGACGGGCGGATCATGTACCGCGCCAACCAGCCCGGCAGCGAGCAATTGGCCTGGTCCGATTCAGCGCTCGAGAACGACCGGGCCTGTCACGTGGTCTTCACGCAGCGCGGTGGTGAGGGCCTGATCTATGTCAACGGCATTCCTAGTTCTGCGTTCAAGGTAAAACCATGTGCCGGAGGCGATGCGCCGTTGACGATCAGTAGTGCTTCCCAGGCGTTTGAGGGGTTGATCTACGAGGTCGCGCTTTACAAGCGCGCTCTTGCGGAGCGAGAAGTGGTAACGCTGTTCCGACGAAAACAAGAGACGTATTGCTCGGACGCAGTTTCCTGGAGATCGCCCGCCGCGGACGGCGCTGCTACCGCATGGCAATCGCTGTCACGCGGCATGCACTTATCCAGGCCACCTTCCGGCTGGGTGCTGACATCCTCCAACGCCGACTTTACTAGCATGTATTCTGAGAGTGCGATCGACGGAGATCTGAACACCGCCTGGCGATCATTCCTGCCGACAACGGATCAATGGATCGACCTGGCGTGGGATTTTCCCATGACGGTCGATCGTGTGAGCGTGTTGCCCCATGAAGGCAACGAGTTGAAAGAGTTTGAGCTACTGGCATGGCAGCAAGATGACTGGGTTTCGATTGCCCAGCACCCGTCGGATGGGCAGCCGTACACATTTTCCTTCGATCCTCTTCGCACAGAGCGCGTGCGGTTGGTGATGCGAAGCAGCACTCCGGGTTACGCGTCGATCCGCGAGATCGCGGCGTACGGCCCCCGGCAGCCGATGGTGACCATTGATAGTTCAACCCATCGCTGGGAGTACGTGCGGGTCGATGCCGAGCCGACTGACCAGCCCGCTGCACCAGTGACGGTTACGGTCGAGTCTTGCGAGATTACGCCTCCTCACCCGAAACCGGGAACGAACCTGCACCTCAAGTTGAAGTTGCGTCCGCAGGGTCCGTTGCCTCCCGATACGCCGCTGGTGCTGACGATTGGAGAGCGGGAGATGGACTTTAAGCGCAGCGATTACACCGTCACCCGCGAGATACTCCGCCCGACCGTCGCGGCGGACGGGTCGATCACCGTAGATCAAATGGTCTACCTGCCGGTTCACGCGCCCCATGGCAAAATCGAAGTCATGTTGCACGCGGCGCCCGGCAACACGATGCGACTGGTCGACAAGAACGACGGGCGCATCGCTCAGATTGATATTCGCCGGTTTGATCGTGATCCACAACCCGATGAAACGCAGCACACGATTAAGCTGGATAATCGCAACGGTGCGGTGATTACGATCGATGGCGAACCGACGCCACCGATCATGTTTGCGCTACAGTGCCCTTCGTTCAAACGCTTTCACCATTACTCTCAGGCCGGCGGCGTGAAGATTTACCACCTGCAAATCTATCCGTACCGTATCAGCGCCGGCATTGCGATGACCCACCACGATGGCACAAAATGGGTGCATCGAGTGATAGACGAGGATGGCGACTACAAGGCGCATAACTATGCGTTCGTTGCCGGCCATATTCGGAATCTGTTGCGCATCGATCCGGACGCCTATGTGATTGTTCAGATGGACATGCGCACTAGCGAGGGCTGGCGCGCGAAGCATCCCGGTTCGAGCCTGATCACCCATACCGGCAGCGAAGCGCATGAAAGTTTTTGTGCCCAGAGTTTCCGAGACGAGGCCGAGTCGTATGTTGCCGATCTTGTGCGGTACGTGGAGAAGCAACCATGGCAGAATCGCGTGGTGGGCTATCTCGTTGAGTTGGCGGAACCTGAGGGAGTACTGAGCGGTTATGAAGAGGGAGTGGGCGATTATAACCCCCAGGCAATCGCAGCGTTTCGACAGTACCTTCGAGGCAAATACTCCTCCAACGAGGATTTGCGACGAGCTTATGGCGACACGTCGCTGACGTTTGAGACGATTTATCCAACCTATGCGGATATCACTGCCAACGGTGACCAGGAAGGTTGCTTTCTGCATCCTGTCAGGCAGCGGCTGGCCATCGACTATCACGCGTTTTTGTCGACGTTGGTTCCCAGGGTTTTGAGCGATCATCTCGCCGCAACCATTAAGCGAATGACCGACCGGCGGATTCTCGTAGGAAGCTATTGGGGATACATGACACACGACCTGACGTTCGGCGGCGGGTTCAGCCATCAGATGAATCATTGTGACCTGCCCTACATCCTGAAGTCGCCGAACCTTGACTTTTTTGCTTCGCCATTCAGTTACTCCTACCCGGCCAGGCATGCTGGTGAGCCGCCGCGTGTCTTTCAAACGGTGGGGGCGCTGCGCATCAACGGCAAGCTTCAAATCCCCGAATGCGATCACCGGACATTCCGCGCCGGGGTGACGATCAACGGCCGAAACTGGTCGCGTGCGGATTCCGTGGCCGTGATTCGCCGTGACATCGGCAGCGCCCTAATGCACGGCTCAGGAGCGTGGCTTTCCGATTGGACCAACAACGACAAGAACGATCGCCGCATGACCGAGCCCTACTTCATGGATGAGCAACTCCTACGCGAAGTGTCGCAGATGCGTGCGGCATATCAGCGCACCATCAATGAACCTCGCAAGCAGGTTGCCGAGACGGCCGTTTTAGTCAGCGGCCCCACTCATTTTTACCATGACCACAATGCAGGCCCAATTTATAGCGAGCTGGTCCGAAAAATGTTGTATACACAGATCGGCAACATCGGCGCACCGCATCACGAGCTGGTTCTGGAGGACCTGGAAAAACCAAAGGTCCAGAACGATTACAAGTGCTATATCTTTCTAAACGCGTTCTATCTAACCGCCGAGCAGCGAGAAATCGTCGAGTCACTCAAACGCGACGGCAAAACATTAGTGTGGATTTACGCACCGGGGTACGTAACAGATACCGATTTGTCGGTTGATCATATCGAATCATTGACCGGCTTTTCGACAAACGCTGAATTCAAGACACAGCCGCTGACTTATCAGACTTCCCAATCAGCGCATCCCATTTTGGCGGGCGTTGAGTCCGGTAGCTACGGCGGCTCCATGGGCGAGGTGTCGCCCCGTTTTTATGTGACCGATCCGAAAGCTGAGGTGCTCGGCAGCTATGCCGATGGCAGGGCCGCATTCGTCGCTCGTGATTTCGGGTCGCACAAGAGTGTGTACTGCACATCGACTTTCATGACCACAGCCATGCTTCGCAATATTCTTCGCTACGCGGGTTGCCATATCTATGTGGAGGATGATATTTACATCGACGCCACACACAGCATGATCATGGTAACCAACACCTTTAAGAAAGAGCGAACCGTGACGGTCTCACTGCCGCGGCAGTGCGATGTGTTTGAGCTGGTTCACGAAACGCCGGTGGCAAGTGGCGTGCGATCTTTCGAAGTATCGCTGCCACGCAGCAGTACACTGCTTTACCAGCTTCAATGAATCACAGGAGTTTGAAACAAGGAGCGGGAGACGTCCCACGAGCCGCTGAAGGTGGTCTGGGCTCATCGGGCGGTTTAAGGTCTGGACATTTGTTGGATAGCACTACGCCGATAATCAAACTTAGCCGACCACCCTGCCAAGAGGAAAAACCGATGAAAGTCGCCCAACAGAAATGTATAACTCTGGGTACAGCCGCTAGTTTCGGCTTCGGCGATCGCATCGGCCTGGCCACTCCCGGCCATGTGGAAGCCATGAAACGCGCGGGCGGGGATATTCTGCCGATCTTTCCACAGCAGTCTATTCGCGAAATGGCCCGCACCAGCCGCACGGCAGACGAAGTCATGGCCGATGCCTTGGACGGCATGGAACAAGCGGGGTGGACAGGTCCCACCGGTGCCGATGCCGATCACTTGAAAACTTCTGCTGATGCCGATGTCACAGCTGCAGCCGGTTTCACTTTTTTCACTATCGACCCGTCCGACCATGTTGATCAACACGCAGACAGTTACGACGAACAGACACTGCGCGAAAAGTTTGTCAGAGTGTGCGACCAGATTGACTGGTGGGACACTTTTCTGGGCAAAGAAGTAACCCTCTCCACTGGCACGAAGATTTCGCTCGACGAAGAAGCGTGTTTGCGTTGCGCAGTGAAATACGGGCCAGCGATCAATCACGCCGTAAAACTCGCCGGACACATCCGGCAGGTGCAAGAGCCGACCGGTCGCGATTACGAGATTGAACTCAGCGTCGACGAGACAGAGCAACCGACTTCGTTGGCCGAGCACTACATCGTGGCCGATCAGTGCATCAAGAGCGGCATGAAACTGGTAAGCCTGGCGCCACGATTCATCGGCGACTTTGAAAAGGGTGTCGATTACAAGGGGGACCTAACCACACTGGAAAACTCTCTCAACGATCACGCCGCGATTGCTCAGCACCTAGGGCCCTACAAGCTAAGCCTCCACTCGGGCTCCGACAAACTGTCGATCTACCCGGCCCTGGCTCGGGCGACGAAAGGCCGATTCCACGTGAAGACCGCCGGCACCAGCTACCTGGAGGCGCTGCGCGTGGTGTTGCGGCACGACGAACCGTTGTTCCGACGCATCGTCAACTTTTGCCGCGAGCGGTATGACACTGACAAAGCGACGTACCACGTCTCGGCCACTTTGAAGTCGACACACCGCGCAAGCGATCTCAGCGATTCGGTCGAACTGGAAAAGGTTTACCTACAGCGATGGTCCGACGTTCCAGCAGGCAAAGGTTTTACTGCGCCAGGCCGGCAGATATTGCACTGCACTTTTGGCTCGGTGCTGACCCATCCAGATCTGGGCGACCTTGTGCGCGATGTGTTGACCGCTCATTCCGACACCTACACCGAAATCTTGGCCGAGCACTTCGAACGCCATCTGCAGGCTCTGACTATGGCCATGTAGAGTTGCCAAACCATTAAGTTGGCATCATTGACCGCGCCGTCGCCGACCCATCATGGTGAGGCCGCCCAGACTCAAGAGCATCAGCGATGCAGGTTCAGGAACAGAAGACGAGCCGATGTCTCCCAACGCAGCCATGAGAGCACTTTGGAAGCCGTAGTTGCTTTCGAGGATCGTGAGGTCCAAGGCACTGACCACGCCGTCGCCGTTGAAATCGCCGAAAGACCAGCCTCCGGCTGTCCCAAATCCGCGCTGCCAGATCAAAAAGTCTCCGCCGTCAACATTGCCATCCAGGTTGGCATCCCCGTACTCAGTCCCGATGATGTTGTGGATTAACTCGTCCATGTCGGCACTGTTAATTAACGAGCCGTCGAGCGTTACGTCAAACCGCGAGTCGAACACCCCGCCGGCACCGATCTTGGCAAACAACAGGTCAATGTCGAGGTTATTGATGCCATTCTCATCGTTGAAATCACCAAGGATGAAGCCAGGAAAAATGCCGTCGTTGTATTTGAACAGGTCGCCGGTGCCGCCGGGTAATGTGAAATCCAAGGTGTTGCTATTGAGCACGATCAGCTCTTGCTTTCCCGTCAAACGATTGAGTCGAAGCAACTCCGTAACTGAGGTGTCAAAGTCGATGGTAAAGTCGAGGCTCGTGGCAGCAGCAGAGGCAGTGTGGCCATGATTGAGGTTCGTCACCATAAAGTACTTATGAGCCTGATCGTCCTCAAAGAAACCGATCTGGCCGTTCTCGTAAGAACCACTTCCATTGGTGGTAATGGAAATGTCTAGAATACGTGGATCATTGCCAGCGTTGACCACCCATAAAGACGTGCCGCTGGGCTCCGAAGCGGCAGTTCCAGGGATGAATCGCACCACGTCGATGCTGTCGAGTAGCCGGAGCGATTTCCCTAGTCTTGTCACTTCGGGGTTGGCCTGCATGGCTGCGTCATATAGGGGGCCTTGCGACCAATTCTGGTTCAGCAGCGATGGTGCGTCGGAAGAATAATAGGAGAAGTAAGCCATGCCCTGGTATCCAGCGGCCAGGTGCGAGAACATAAACGTTCGCAACTCCGACTCACTGGGCAACTGCAAGCTTCCCTCAACGAATGACGGCACATGGGCAAAGTAGGGCACATCATATAGTAGCCCTTCGTTGCGCAGGCCCGTTAGAGCGGAGAAGAGGTGATTGACATCAAGTCCCGATGCCGTAACCGGTCCGCCCGAGAATGTATTGGACATCAGAATGTCGGGCTTGACCGTCGCCATGAGATTCGAGATGTAAGAACTGCCGGCCCCGCTAAAGTGATCGACATAGATCAATGTTTCTGGATAGTTTGCTCTAATCCAATCCGCAACCTGCCCCAGAAACGGGAAGCTCGACTCCCCTGGTTCATCGGAGAGCATAAAGGCATTTTGCCCCCCACCCGCGTCAATGATCCTCGCGACAGCGTCTTGGGCATCCGTCAAGGACGGCGCGAACTCCGTCAGTTCGCTGTAAGCATGCCAGGTGAAATTACTTGCGTCCGCCGCGGCAACCTGCAGAGGTTCTCGGCCCTGCAAAGCCGTAAACCCCAGTTCCATGTACTGCTGATCATCCACCCCTGCGCTGCCATACTGACCACCGCCCCAGCCATAGAGAGTATACGGATTGCTACGAACCCACTGTTTGCCAAAGTCGGTAACACCAGGGCCGTGCGCCGGTGTGGTGCTGGTGTCCCTCGGCTCAAAAGCGGGAGTGTACGTGGAGGGGACGAGCGGCTCATAGTCGACAACCAACCTTGGTGTGAACTGCGTAAACGCAAAATCAGAAGTATAGACTTGCAACCCCGGATTCACCGCAGAGGCCAGTTTGAGCTTCACGCCCGCGTTCACTCCCCCTGTTATCCATTGACTCACTAAGGACGTCGATATATCCCATTCGTAAAAGGTAAGGTTATGCGGATCTTCGGGATCCAACTCGACACTGTCCAATGCGGTAGCGACATAGTCAACTCCCGGCGTACTCAGGCCAGGACTACCGGCCCAAGGCGTGCCGGGGTGCGCCCGATTGTTCCACGTTGCTTCCCCGGGCGACGCCGGGGCGATCATGCTGCTGCCTGCGCCCCAACCGGCGTTGGCGTCGGAGATCTGGAACATGTCGACGAAGAAGGGAGAGGAAAGCTCCGATACGGTGGCTTTGGTAAGCACAATCTTGGCTGAACTAATGCTATTGTATTGACCAGCCATCACGTTTACATCGCCGAATCGCAAAATGGCCTCGCGCTCGGCGTTCCACTGCATGGTGGTTCTGCCGCCGGCGTTGTAATCGGCGAACCCGCTGGCCAGTAGCTCGGCATCGCGAACTCCCGTGTAGGACGCAACGAAATCGTTGGACCTCAGATGCTGAAAAGTAACCGTATCAGCTACGGCCATGGGCACCATTGGCCCCGAAATGAGCAAGACGAGACAAACGATTCTCAATTTGCAGATCAAAGAAATCATTTCCTACGCCCCCTAACTCACTGTACTATTGTGTAGTTGGTAGTCTCAGCCGAGCCAGACGCTCTTCAGCCTATCCTCGCTGTTCGTGGATCCGCTGTGTTGGCGAAGTCGCCCGTAACCTACCAATTGTAACAGAGGCATCCGTATCCGTCGAATGTCAGGTGAACGTACTCAGCCAATCGGCCTTATACAGTGCGTTTTTCACATACTACCAATACTACTTGCGATTAGGTTTCTTCCAAGTTTACGGTTCAAGATCAGCCGTTCTTTCATCAGTACGGCATCGAGTTTAAAGCCGTCCTTTCTCACAGTTGTCTGATGA
>Ga0115002_10006787_pt1 | contig 13058 bp, 8 predicted proteins | sample ArcticOcean_MG_C_8_FD_89576 | JGI IMG/M metagenome (GOLD analysis project Ga0115002, IMG submission 89576) | Marine microbial communities from western Arctic Ocean - ArcticOcean_MG_CB11_86 | ecosystem: Environmental > Aquatic > Marine > Oceanic | place: Arctic Ocean: Canada Basin | collected...
AAAGAATTGAGGCTGAAAGAATCGAGTTTGAAAGAATTGAGGCTATATAAGTCCGAGTTAAGTAAATCAGCGGCATGAACAACTAGGCAGCTTAGATAAAATACGATCGCCCTGTCGGCTGAATCTCACTTGGATTGGGCCAACTGAACAAAACTTGATGCCTGCGTTGATGTTTCAGATTATGAACACAGTGCAGTTAGCTGTCGATGGCCCCTGGACTTTGGAAAAAAACATCCCAGAAAAAAGTATCTTCAAACCGTCACACATCAAGCACTTATGATGAGTCGGGACTCGAATGGACTAAATGTCGCACCCCTCACGAGTTAGAGAGAACAAATAAACCGAGACTATTGGGTTCCACTCAATCGTTTCAGATCACCAGCTTTGACTGGTCCTATGCAACCGCTATCATTTGAACCAGAAACGAGTAGGAATTCTCTCGATTTTACTAGGAGAATCGGGGGAGGGGTTTGTGTTGGTCGCCCAAACTGCCGATACAAGAAGAGCCTACCCAGCCTAACTTTTTCCCGACTCCACGAACATTCTGCCCTTCCTTCGGCAGCATTCCCTAAAGGAGAGTGTTGTGGTGAAACATGTTCTGTTTTCCACTTTGATCGCAGCCCTGGTTTTTCTTGCTCCTCAAACGAGTTGGTCGGCCAAACCTGCACGCAATCTGCTTCCCATCGAAACGAAGGGATATGTTTCAATTCCCGACGTGGACATGCTACGGAAGAAATTCAACGAGACACAGATTGGCAAGTTGGCCAACGATCCGTTGATGGCACCTTTTGCGGAAGACTTGAAAGAGCAAATCCAAGAGAAGATGAGCGACACGGCAGGTCGTCTCAAAATCACTCTGGCGGATATTGAAGGCGTGTACGGCGGAGAAGTCTGCATCGCGATGATTCAACCGAATGGCGACCCTCACGCCCACGGACTCGCCTTGCTTGTCGATGTTACGGGGAACGTAGAAAAAGCAGAGCAGTTGCTGAAAAAAGTGAGTGCGAACTTAATGCAGGAAGGCGCCAAGCGGAGCGTGCAACAATTGAACGGCGTGACGCTGGTATCGTTTGACATCCCAGCCAAGCGAGGCCAGTTGCTAGGCAGAAACGCTCACTATTTTCTAGTTCAAGATCAACTCGTCGCTGTCGACCACAAACCGACTGCCGCTTCGATTCTCAATCGTTTTACAGCAGCTGATGGCAAGTCACTGGCAGACGACGGCGCATTTGCATTTTCCATGAATCATTGCGACAAGGGCGCTACGACCGAACCTCACATTCGTTGGTTCGTGGAGCCTTTTGGATACACTCAAGTGGCCCGAGCCTCGAGCGGCGGTCGCCGCAAACGTGGTCAAGACTTGCTCAAAGTACTCGAGAATCAAGGTTTTGCTGCAGTCCAGGGCTTCTCCGGACACGTCACGTTTTCGACCGCCGATAACGACATGATGCACCACACCTATATTTACGCTCCGCCAATCGCTGGCAACCCAGAGCGATATAACCTGGCAGCTCGGCTGCTGAATTTCCCGAACACATTGCAGCTCGCTCCAGCCAATTGGGTTCCCACGGATGCGGCGACCTACATGTCCTTCAACTGGAAAATGAAGGAAGCATTTGAATACTCCAAGACATTGGTAAATGAACTGGTTGGTTCGGAAGTATTTGAGGAAATGCTCGAAGGCATCAAGCTCGATCCCAACGGCCCTCAGATCGATATCCGTGAAGATCTCATTAAGAACTTTGCCGACCGAGCCACGATGATCAGCGACCACAAATTGCCAATCGATCCCAAGTGCGAACGATTGCTATTTGCAATTGACATCACGAATCCAGACAAGGTTGCCAAAGCCATCAATAAAGCGATGGAAAAAGACCAAGGTGCCAAAAAGACACTTCACGGCACGCAGATCATTTGGGAGATCATCAAAGACAACAAAAACGACGCCGTCGGTGAACTGGAAATTGAAACTCCAGGCTTTGACGACTTTGATGACTTCGAAGACTTTGGTCCTCCCGCTGCGAAAGAGGCTGGCCCAGATAAAGCTGGCCTACCCAATTCGGCTATTACGGTACTCGACCGCGGTAACAACAAAGGGCTCTTAGTAATCGCCTCCCACGTTGACCACATCGTCCACGTGCTCGATGAAATGAAGAAGCCTGAAGAACTTACCAGGGCAGTTGATTACAACACAGTGTCGGCAGCCCTTACCAAGTTGGGCGCAGGGCCCAAGAGCTTCCTGTTCTTCGCACGCACGGCCCAAGCCTATCGTCCGACCTACGAACTCTTGCGACAAGGCAAGATGCCCCAGTCGGAAACAGCCGTTGGCAAATTCCTCAATCGAGCACTTGGAACTGGTGAGGATGGAGTTTTACGCGAACAAAAAATCGACGCTTCCAAGCTGCCTGCATTTGCAAAAGTCGAACACTACTTTGCTCCAGCCGGCTTATTCGTCGAAACGACTGACAAAGGCTGGATCGTCAAGGGCTGCCTCATCAATCGCGAATCCAACGACAAAGCAGTGCTTAACTCGGCCGCACTTCCCGTCGCCATTCCTCGATAAGCAGTTCTGCAAATACAAAAAAAAGAGATTGGAAAACTCAGGTCTTCCAATCTCTTTTTTGTTTTCTTGTCGGCATCGCCTTCTAAAACTCGACCTTCGCCCAGAAGGGGTGAATGTAGTCCGCTCGCGTGCGAACATCTTCCAAGATCACTTCGGTATCGGGTTTCACATCGAGGCTCTTGGAACGGCTGTTGAGTGAAATTCCAACTCGCTGTTTGAAGTCCACCATTTCTGGTGACAGATAGATCGTCACCTTATCGGCACCCGTTCGCAAACTGATCTTATTGTTGTTTAAGATGCGACCTTCCGTCGAAACGGGAAGTGTTCGGGGCGGCGGCGGCCAGAGTTCTGGAAGGACCATCCCGCGCTGGGGAAAGTTATCCAGTTCCGCCCACCAAAAGAAATTGTCCCACGGACGCATTGTCAAACACTTGTATTCCTTCAGAAAGAAATCGCGATTGTGTTTGTCCATCCAATCAAAAATCTGGTGGACCTCGTCCTGAAAGTGCTCGTGGCCGCGGCCGAGATACTCGACCACCAAACAATCGTAACCAACTTTGGTCAAGTAACGGTCCCACTCGGGGCCGTTGATTGACATTTTATTTCCATCCAACTGACCGCACACGAAGTACATTGGCAATCCGCGGCCGTTTTCCCAATACCGTTTAATATATTTGTCTGCGGTGGGAACAATTGGAATGACGCCCGCCCAGAGATCGGGATGAGACAAACCGACATCCCATGCGAGATCGCCACCCATCGAATGACCGCTGAGGAATACTCGGTTCGAGTCTATCGCGAAGCGGCGACTGGCATCGCGCAAGCTGAGCAAGACCGCTGCCGTTTCCTTCAGTGAGTAATTGTATTTCTTTTGGAAGGGGATCGACCATTTCGGAGCAATAACGATGTAGCCGTTTCGAGTCGACTGGCCCAACCGCATGTCTGGTTTTTCATAATAACTGCCACACCACCAATCGATCTGTCGTTGTGGAGTAGACCCAGCGCCATTTAAAGTAACAACGACGGGGTACTTTCGATAAGGATCGTAGTTCGGAGGCAACTGAACGCAATATCCGACGTCCGGTTGGCCGTCCAACCCAGGTGCCGTCAACTCGTAGTATCCATTGACCGTTGGCTTCCCTTCGACAGGAGCGGGGACTTTGGTTTCGATCGCAGGCTTCATGAACTTAATCAACTTGGCGACGCTTTCGGCATCGCTACCTTCCATCGCCTGTAGCTTTTGTAGCACCTGCTTGCGTTCGCCCACGTGAGTCGCGCGAAGATAACTTCGAATGGAGTTACGAACGTTGTACAAAGAAATTGCAACTGCGAGGTTCTGAGTCCCTGCGCCATTGCCATGCAACCAACCACTGATCGCCAACGCCAATTTTTGGTCGATCTTCATTTCCTTGTCGTCGGCCAACCGAGCGTAATCCGCCATTCGATTCAAGGTGGTTATGTTTAACTCGTCTTTTATCTCCGCCAGAATAGGTTTGATCTGACCTTGCAGCTGGACATTCTCGAGTTGACTATTGTGCAGTTCCAACAGCTCGAGCACTCGATCTCGCTGACCTTTGAGCCGTTCGTATTCGCCGAGGATATCGCGTACGGCCAGAATCGTTTGGCCCGCGACTCCGTCGGTGGGAAAATCTTCGGCCATCGATGCCGCCAACACGTGTTGACCGACATCCTTTCGCAATTTGATTTCATCAATGATCCGCTTCGCGCCCATCTGATACAGCTCCTGAACTTGCCGCTTCAAATCTGCGAGCTCTGGAAAATCTTTGATGGCCGCTTCTAATTCCATGCGTGCATCCCGAAAACGCTCCGCTTGAATATAAAGACGAACGATTTGCAACCGCGCGTCGGGATCGTTTTGATCCACTTGCTGCATCAGAATTCCGCTGAGGGTAGAACGAGGTATCGAACTGGTTGCCAAACGCATATCCCAGATATAACCGTACTTGCCCAACAGCCCTTCCACTTTGACGTACTTGGGCGTGATCTCGGTAATGCCCTGAACCACATCGATCGGCCCAGCGGGCATGTTCATCGTAATAATGCGGCGACCGAATTTGTCGAAAGGTTGGACTCGCATCAACGGTCCGACGCCAGCGATTCTGCGACCCGATTCTTGAACCCGCTGGTGAATGTTGATCACTTGCGGAGCCACGCGATCGTTTTCGGCAACACTTCGCAATTTGCTCGAGACATATCGACGAGTCAAACCGTCGTCGAGGATTACAATCTGCTTGACCTTCACGGCGCCGCCGCCCTGCGGGTTCCACGGATCGTCGGCCAACGAATGGATCTTGCCCATGCGACCTTCCAGGACCACGCCGCTGTTCATCGTCACAACACCAGCAGTACACATCGGCCCCCATATTGTGGTGGCGATGGTAATCAAGATCAGCGCAAACCATCGGAGTGAGCGAGATTTGTAGACGGTCATCTGGGTTCCTCCAACCTAATCGTCCGCCCGAAAGAACGATCTATGCAAAGACGAATGCCTCGCACATCTCATTTCGCAAGCGGGATCAAGTAACAAATATTTCCCCTGTTGGTTGTCTGGGGAACGTTTGAAGCACAAAGTTATACAACCGAAAAATTTCGGTCCAATCCGCCACGAACGTCCTTCCATTCAAAGATGGCATGCAACCCGCCGCCCAAAAACGGAAAATGTTGGGAATTCTGTCGTTTCGTCGACTCACTTCCCCTGTGACCCTAATTCCTATTTTGACCAGACAGGTAGGGGTTCGTCAACTTAAGTTCTTGCCAATCTACGATCATCAACCTTTGGCGTGGCCATTGACAGGGTACCCTTACAACCAACAAAATACACAACTTACGCAAACTTTAACGGACCATAACGTGATCCCAAAACTTCTCCTTAAATCGCTCGTCATCGCACTACCGATACTGCTGGTCGGATTCACGGTCGTAATCGGCGGATATGCTCTGGCTGCGAACGCGGAGGATTGGACCGCCAATTTCCTCTGGTACCTAGCTATGACCATCCTCGCTCTGCTGGCTGCCGATAGCGTGCTGCTAGTTGGAGTACTAGGATTGCGTGCTCTGGAAGAAGACGAGGCTCGCACGGCTTCCGAGTCCGGGATAGCCAACCAGCCACTACAATCGGACCCGCCACATAGCGACGGATAAGTTGCTGGAATCAACATCTCGTCCACGACTCGGCGAAATCCGTTAGCTTGATTATAATAAACGTTTCTCCTCTGCACTTTGTATCCAACTTCCAATCTTAAAACTACCCATTCGTGTAGCGGCCAATGCCAATCAAGTTCGCCTGTGAAAACTGCAATCAGAAATTGAGCGTCAGCTCAAAGAAAGCAGGCGCGCGCGCGAAATGTCCCAAGTGCGGCGAACCGATAGAAGTTCCCCAACCCAGTGGCAACGATACACCAGAAGAAGCAGCGGAAGCGGAACCCAGCGACGACGAACAAGGAAACCTGTTTGCTCAATTCGCCGTCTTCGACGAGGAGACGGAATGGGTCTACGAATCGGAGGACGAAAACCACGTCGCCGCAGAAGTCGAAGCAACCAAGATTGACTACAATCGCGTCGCTGTTCCTCGCAATATTATCTATCTGCAAGGTGGTCTGCTCGGCGTTGTCGCTCTTCTCTGTTTCATTATTGGCCTGGCAATCGGCCGCATCTCTGCCCCCACAATAATTGTCGACAACGGACCCAAACCCTGCACGATATCCGGCCGAGTGGAATACATCGACGATAGCAACGAAGCTTCACCCGACGTAGGATCGGTCGTCGTCATCGTGCCCGTCGGTAGCCGCCCCGAACTCAGCGGCAAAATCAACCCAAACAATATTAAACCAAATGCTGAAATGCTAATCTCCGGTAGAACCGCGCTACAACAATTCGGAGGAGACTTGGCCAAAGTCGATCAACAAGGCAATTACAGCGTCAATGTTCCCAATCGCGGTGAATACTACGTACTCGTCGTTTCCCACAACAAAGAATCCTCCGGCTCAAATCCCACCAACGAACAATTGGCACAGATGGGCGACTATTTTGCAGACCCCGACGATCTGCTGTCAACCTATACCTGCCGCTGGGAACAGCGAACCTTTCGTCGCGACACGCCCGCCGTCAATTTCGATTTCTAGAATCGCGGACCTTCGAATCGCTGACCTTTTATCAATCGCTGACATCCAAACTAATTACAGCAGCGAAGCTAATTACAGCAGTGCCTAATTTCAGCAGCGCCTAATTCAGCAGTGCCTAATTCAGCAGTGCCTAATTCAGCAGCGACTCATGTCGCCAGATCCCAACTTCTTCGGGGCGGAGCAGCGCAGTAATATCAAAGCAGTACTCTTCGCCTGAAACCGAACGGATGACATCGTAACGATGCTCATTGTCTTCGACTAAAAACTGAGTTTCCTTCTCAATTTCCAATGTATTGAGCACGTCGGCAACATCGGTAGGATGAGTCACGATGAAGGGCGAACGACGATCGCCACTTCCCGTATCGAGAATGCCATCTAGACAAGTACGGAATAGAAATCGCTCCACTTCCAATTGCTCGGTGTCGCCAACTTTTTCACCAATGGTTGCCAGGAAGAAGTGCAAGCGCGGACTTAACAAGCAGCCGGGTTGCAACGAATCCAATAGTTCCAAAGCCTTGGTGAACAGTTGTTGCTCAATGAGCCGAGCGATTTCGGTCGCTTCGAGGGTGAGTGTGGAATAGGTCGAATCCGTCAACAATTTCTTACGCAACGCGAGATAAGTGCCCGCGATGGGATTGTCGACGAATTGATCAAAGAGCTTCAACATAAACAAACTGCTGATAAACCTAGACGGCAATTGAAAAAACATATCCAACTGCATCAGCATTTAACTTAACCAGAACAGTACACAAAAGGAATACATTGCGCAGTCTTTTCGAAAAAAAGAAAACTCGCGATAGCGCGCGAAAACTCTCGTTGTGAATTAAGAAATGCAATAACTAGAAATGCAAATGGCCTAGAAATGCAAAACAAGAAGGCCGTCGTCAAGTTCGACTAAGCTTGAGCGTCGAAGTGAAAACCTTTGCCAATGGCTTTGCTGAGTTGTGCTGCGGCTTCCACTAATTGTGTTGCCGCCTCACCTTGGCTCTTGGTTACGCTAAGTTGTTTGGCCGCGATTGCAAAAGCGACTTGAGAGTCCACCGCACTTTTCTTTGCAGCGATCACACTACTGATTGCACTATCGAGAGCTACCATTGCGTTCGCCTTTCTGAAATTGGGGGACTGAAAACACTTACGTCTATTAATAACCGAGATGATTGATAACCGAGATGATTAGTAACCGATAAAATATACATCGGCTTTTCCGTGGTGGAGCCATTTAACTCGCAGTGAATCGCCACAAATGACGACTGTATCGATTAGTATTGGGAAACGGCAACGATTGTGCCGTCTATAACCAATCCGACAACCGCAGCCAGCGCACCGAGTCCAGCTCAGCGAAGTTCTACCCTAAGATCTCTCGCTTTCTCGAGATGTAATCCCACACGACGAAACGATCCAAGTCATTGCCAGCCGTGAAGAAAACGCGTCCTTTCGTCGATTCCGCTAAGCGATAGGCAAAACGAATATCTTCCTCGGATTGCGACCAACTTGGAACGAGAAACATATTCAACGTGATACCCTCGCGGGCACACAAATGTGCTTCGCGCATCGTAGCCGCTTCAGTCAACGGATCCGGTGGGTACAGCAAATAAAGAAAATTGCCCTCGAAGTGAGACGTGGGCAATCCGTCGGTGATCAAAATGACCTGCCGATTTGGCGTATCTTGAGCCGCCAAAAGTTTTCGGGCAATCTGCAACGAATGTTGAATGTTCGTAAAGTGCGGAGGAATTTGCTGCTCGCTGATATCCTCGCGGCTCATATCGATTCGATACCGCACGACGGGATCGTTTACCGTCACTGGCTTGGGCAAGAGGTCGATAATCTCTCCAGCAGGCCGTCGTTTTGCAAATGTATACATCTCGATAAACTCGAGATAGTCCCCCGGATACTCGCTTTGAATCAGCCCTTGCATAGCCAACGCCATGCGTTTTACATTCATGTATTGTCCGTCGTACCGCATGGACCCGCTCATATCCATGATCACAACCGTTGCACATTTGGGAGTATTGCGAGTGCGATGGATTTCGATATCCTCGGACTTCATACGAATTGGACGCTCGGCTCCTTGTCGCAACATCGCGTTGATCATGGACTGAGGAATGTCCATCTGCGAAACCGAATCGCCAAATTCGTATGGTTTCGTTTGCTGCATCTCGACACTTCCTTCGCCGACGATAGGCCCTTGATGACGACCGGTACGCGAAGCTTGTATATCGGAAAATATTCGTTCGAGAATCTTGCCCTGAAAAATGCGATAGGCCTGGGGAGTCAGCTGGTAAAAGCCGCCTTCGTTTGTCAGCCCTTGGCGTTCGGCAATTTCGCGGACCTGCCGTTCCACCATCCGCTGCATTTCTTCCAACTTCTGCATATCGCCAGGATCGATAAACTCCGCGAGCTGCTCCATGTCGATGATAGCGATCTGAGCGTTCTCTAAAGCGTCTTCGATTTGTCGAATCAGTTCATCGATCCTCTCCAGTTCATCTTTGACCAACAACGCTTGCGGAACGGACATCCGCGTTGCCCCTGTGAATTGGTATTTGCTAACCAGTTCGTCAACTTGATACTTATCGCCCAGCGTCTGCATCAACTGTAACAAGTGCCGGGAAAACGGAGAGCGTTCATCGTCTTGCGCATACCACAACCGTTCCATCGCGTAAATCTGTTCGCGTGTTACGGCGTCCATATAACGCGTCGCAAAATCGGCAGGCGGATCGACAGAGGCCGCGCGTTTCAAAAACTGCTCGCTGCTTTCCTTAACCGCAGCAGCGGTCTCGTACTTCGCCAGGATCTTTTCTCTGCGTTCCTTTAAGATCGCCAACAGCGATTCCAAGTTAGGCCCGATCCCCGCGAACTGACTAGGATCCAATCGGATCGCTCGCGCAAGTTCTTCCTCCGTCAATCGTCGACCGCTGCCGTACATCAACATGTGCTCAAACGCAGGCGAAACAGCATCGGGTGGCGGCTGGGTCGGACTGGGGAATTGTTGCGGGTCAAACTTTTGGTAAGTGTGAATAACCCCACCAATTCGTTTCCGAGACGTTCCGCCTTCACGACGATCGGACGAGTCCTTCTTAGGGTTATTGCTCATGATCGTCCCAGTGATAAGTGATCCGACCATAATGCTGCGATCGAGAAACCCGATCGGTTGCATGTAACCCCGCCAAGACGAATTCGACACACGACGCGTGCACCGCTTCGCTTTCAGATGCGTTTACCTCAAACGCTTTCTCCCAAATCGCGGGGACATCTTCGACTCGATCCCGATAGTGTTGAGACGGCAACATATCGCCGACTTCGATTTTGACACCTTTGCCAAACACGTTGCATATTTCAGCCAAGCCGTGTTCGGTCACATACTCTTCAAAAACAACTCCAATCGCTTCGGCCACCAAAGCGTCTAAGATCTGACGCTCTGACATCTGATGGCTTCCCATCAGATCGAGTTCCAACTTTCCGAGCGACGAGGAGTAGAGGTGAGCCAAATCGCTAACACGCGGAACGGCAGGCTTCTCGCCCAATACAACCGACCGCTGCCGAGCGCTGGCGATCATCGTGCGATAATTCGCAATACTAAAACGAGCACTCACGCCGGACTGCTGATCGATGTATTTCGACTTGCGAGCTGCAGTCGTCAGTTCTTCTACAACTTCCTTCATGAACTGAGGAACGAGAACCGGATATGGTCCACCCAACTCGATCCCCGCTTCCTGCTCGACTATCTCAATTCCCTGATCTCGATCGCGAGGATAGTGGGTGTGAATAACGGAACCGATGCGGTCCTTGAGCTGCGGGATTACTTTTCCACTGCGGTTGTACGTCGAGGGGTTTGCGGAGAACAAGAGCAGCAAATCGATGTCAAACCGAATCGGATATCCTCGAATTTGAACATCGCGTTCCTCGAGGATATTAAACAAACCAACTTGAACGAGTTCATCCAACTCGGGCAACTCATTCATTGCAAATATTCCTCGATGCATCCGGGGAATCAACCCAAAGTGCAAAGCATCCTCGGTCGACATGCTCGTGCCACTGGCCAGTTTCGCGGGATCGATTTCACCAATAATATCGGCGAACTTGGTGCCCGGCGCCAGGCGTTCGGCATAACGATCTTCACGCGGCCACCAGGCGATGGAAATATCTTCCGGCGCGTGATCCGCGATATACGACTTGCCCACTTGAGTGATAGGATTATAGGGATCTTCGCGAACGGGAGCGTTTGGAATATCGAGGTATGGAATCGCCTCGTCCAAGAATTGAACGAGCGTCCGCATCAAGCGGCTCTTTGCTTGCCCCTTCTCTCCGAGAAACAACATGTCGTGGCCAGCTAACAAGGCAATATTGATCTCCGGAATCACCGTATCGTCGAATCCGACGATACCAGGGTAGATCGTTTGCCCGGCTTCAAGCTTGACGAGAAAGTTCTCGTATATCTCCTCGCGAATTGAACGGCTCTGCCAGCCACTTTCGCGGAGCTGCAATAAATTCTCTGGTCGATTCGTCGCACTCATTTTCGTCTCGTTCGCTATCCGCCATTTCTGATCCACCGCAACTTTGCGATTGTAGGCGTATTATACGAAAAGAATTTAGCAACGCGCGGCGTTGGCGCAGTAATTGGTAACGAATAAGAGAAGTGACACCGCAAATTTCGCAAATGACGCGAATCTTCATTGCTCCAATTCGCGCAAACAAAGAACGCCGCCAACAGATATGACTCATTCGTGTTATTCGTGCGATTCGTGGTGCTCATCCACACTAGTGCCTGATGAACTAACACGGCGAAAACCAGCTCGAAGCGTGTTACTTTTTCGAAACTCCAACGCCAACTCCAACCGAGTTAGTTGGAAGTAACGCGTTGCAAATCGCCGCTGATCAAAAGCAATTGAATCCGGTCGAAGACGACCGTGTTGCCAGAATCGGTGAAAACGGCGACGCCCTCACCATAGCTGGAGCGAGTTGCCAGATGTTCCAATGGCCCCTCCCACTCGACGAAATCTCGACCATCCCACATCACTTTTACCCTTACCCTGGCCAACTCGCCTTCCACCAACTTGCGATTCGGCTGGACTAAGATGCGAATGGCGTGTTGAGTGCCATTGGAAACGAGATCAGGTTTTTCGAACCCGTTGTTGCCAACGTATTTTCTCTCGATCGTCTCTAAGCCCGCAACTTCTTTCTGCTGATCACCAAACTTGAACATCAAATTGTGTTCGTCGCCGACAGGGAAGCTAATTCCCATTGGACGACTCCCGTCAGCGCGATTGAATACCACGTGCAATTCGTAAGCTCCATCCGCCATCAGCTTAGAGTTTTCGTGGACTCTCGATCTCGACTGAGCAATTCCCAATCGCGAGCCGCGTTTGGCCCATCCGTTGGTTTTACCTTGAGGCTCCATAACTTCGACGAGGTCGACCGCCTTGCCCCTGTCTAACATTATTTCGCTGAGCTCGATTTTTCGCAGGCGAGTTTCCGCCGTCGCTCGCGCCAACCCTTTTAATTCCGATAGAGCTGTGCGATACCAATAGCTTGCTCGTTGAGCAAAAAAGCGTTTGGGAAGAATGTCCGTGGCATCTTCATGAGCTTTCCACCACTGGTCGGCGACTGCGATTCTCTGTTTGACGTCTGTTGGATTTTCGACATCCAACTGAACCAGGTCCACTAAGGGGTCCGTCAATCCATCGCCGCGCGCCCAGAGCTTCAGGCCCTCGTCCCAATCGTTCTTGTAGAGACATAAGAAACGGCCCCAATGAGACGCTTCGTCATCACTGGCTAACTCAGCAGCCGTTTGCTGGTGATCGAGTCTTCTCAGTTCGTACGCACTCATCAGCTGCTTAATCGCCTTCAGGCCAAAGTCGACATACCGCTTGAAGTCGTCATCAAAGGAACGCAGCGCCGCACCATTCGCCTTGGCGGCGTAGCTTCTCGCCAGCTCGTACTTGTCTTCGTGAACTGCGGCATCCACCAAATGAATCCAACCCTTAGATCCAAGTTTGAATTCGTAATGAACATTAAACCTCTTGGAAGCTCGCTCTAGTGCGGCAGCTTTTTCCTCGACGACGCTGACTTTAAACCGCATTGCCATTTCGTCGAGCACTTTCCAGGCGAGCAGGTAACGGCCCGATCGGGCGGCAAAGTCGGCGGCGCTCTGGTACAAAGCAAACTGAGAAACGGGGTCGTCGTCCGTTTCTCCAGCAGCAACCAAAATCACCTGGCCCAACTCGGCCAATTCCTTCGTCGTTTTCGCAGCCTCAATTTGATCCCGATACAATTCCGCCACCGCATCCGCGGCAACTTTCAACTCGGCAGCAGTAGGAATCGGTAACCGCAGATCTTCGACCACAGCCGGTGTATTG
>Ga0115002_10006790_pt1 | contig 13051 bp, 8 predicted proteins | sample ArcticOcean_MG_C_8_FD_89576 | JGI IMG/M metagenome (GOLD analysis project Ga0115002, IMG submission 89576) | Marine microbial communities from western Arctic Ocean - ArcticOcean_MG_CB11_86 | ecosystem: Environmental > Aquatic > Marine > Oceanic | place: Arctic Ocean: Canada Basin | collected...
CACGATTATCTATCGCGGCGTGGACTCGTTTGAAGGGGGCTGGGTCAGCGCCATTCACAAGATACTGGCGTGATGCGGATGGCCCCTGGAGCAATTCACCATTGGTTATTCCGACAATGACAGTTTATCATGGCAGACGTTCTACAAGGAGCCGTGTTCTGTCACGATGAATTGGCTTTCGAAGATGCATGGGCTATAAGAGAGTCGCTCGACTTTCACATCCGAGTCCTACCGCCGAGAGACTGCCCATGTCCCGCTCGTTTTGTGTAACGCTGACCGCCATTTCGCTTGTCGTATCCGCCGCCGTCGCGGGCGAGCCTTGTCCCGGCACAAAGCCACTCGAAGTCGAAGGCGATATCGCTTCCCAGATGATCGACAGTATCGATCGGTTCCTGCTGCGAAAGATCGACGAGTCGGTCGCGCAACGGGCCAAGCACTGGAAGCCGGACTACTCGACCGCGAAAAGTTACAACGCCTCAATCGAGCCGAATCGAAAGCGGCTCGCGCATATCTTGGGAGTCCGCGAGGCACGCCTTCCGTTCGACGCGCCCGAATTGGTCGCCACGACCCGGCAGCCGCCGCTGGTCGGCAAGGGCCAAGGCTATGACATCTTCGCGGTTCGCTGGCCCGTCTTCGGCAACGTACACGGCGAGGGGCTGCTGCTTGTGCCAACGGAAGGCAATCCAGTGGCTGATGTCGTTGCCATCCCCGACGCGGATCAAACACCCGAGCAGATCGTTGGATTGGCCGAGGGAGTTGCCGTCGAATCACAGTTCGCGCGGCGGCTAGCGGAGAGCGGTTGCCGCGTGATTGTGCCGACGCTGATTAGCCGCCAGATGAAACGCCGGGCGCCGCCGGGACAAAACGGCGGCGCCAACTTGACGAATCGAGAATACATCTATCGTTCGGCGTTTGAATTGGGGCGGCACTTGATTGGATACGAAGTGCAGAAGGTTTTGGCCTGCGTCGATTGGTTCGAGCGCGAGAGCGAGGATTCCAAGATCGGCGTGATCGGCTATGGCGAAGGGGGAATGTTGGCACTCTATTCCGCAGCGCTGGACACTCGAATCGATGCGACTTGCGTTAGCGGATACTTCGGCTCGCGGCAGAAGATATGGAATGAACCGCTGGACAGAAATGTGTTCGGCCTGTTAGATCAGTTCGGAGATGCCGAATTGGCGACGATGATCGCTCCTCGCTTCTTCCTTGTGGATGCCGCGACAGGCCCCACACTCGACCTGCCCAGCCAAGGCGGCGGCCCGGCTGAACTTGTCACGCCAGATTATGCAGGCGAATTACATCGCACCGAGAAGATGTTCCGTGGGATACTGCGAGACGAAGACAACCCGACCAGTTTTCCGGCGTGGGTGGTCGGAGAAGATGCGTTTTGCACGGGTGAGGCGCTGCGTTTGCTGTTATCGGACTTGTCTGGCAGCGAACTCGAAGACAACGGGCCGCCGCCCAAGAGCGACCACGAGCTTGATTCCAAAGCCCGCCAACAACGCCAACTGATCGAGCTCGACCAGCACAACCAGATGTTGCTGCGTGAGAGTCCCTTCGTCCGCAAGGAGTTCATGAAGAAACTTGACACTTCGTCTGTCGAGGCTTACGAGAAGAGCACCGAATCTTACCGAGACATCTTTCGTAACGAAGTCATTGGCCGCTTCGATCAAGAGTTACTTCCGTTCAACGCCCGTTCACGCCAGTCATGGGAAACTGAAAAGTGGACCGGTTATGAGGTCATGCTCGACGTCTTTCCCGACGTTGTCGCTTACGGTGCGCTGCTCGTCCCCAAAAATCTCAAGAAGGGTGAGAAACGGCCGGTCGTTGTCTGCCAACACGGTTTGGAAGGCCGTCCGACCGACGTCTTCCTCGGCGATCATCGGGCTTATCACGACTTCGCGGGCAAGCTGGCCGAGCGCGGCTTCATCACATTCGCGCCGCAGAACATCTACATCTTCAGAGACCGCTTCCGCACCTTGCAACGCAAAGCCAACTCGGTCGGCAAGACACTTTTTTCAATCATGGTGCCGCAACACCAACAGATTTTGAACTGGCTGAAGACCCAGCCGAATGTCGATCCCGATCGCATCGCGTTCTACGGCCTTAGCTACGGCGGCAAATCGGCAATGCGTCTGCCAGCGCTGGTGACCGACTATTGCCTCTCGATTTGCTCGGCGGACTTCAGTGAGTGGGTGTTAAAAAACGCCAGCACTCGCCACAGCTTCAGCTACATGTGGACCGGCGAATACGAGATCTTCGAGTTTGATCTGGGCAGCACCTTCAACTATGCCGAGATGGCATATCTGATCTGTCCGCGACCGTTCATGGTCGAGCGGGGGCATTTCGACGGCGTCGCCGAGGACGAATGGGTTGGTTACGAATACGCCAAGATCCGCCATCTGTACGCCGCCAAGCTGTTCATCCCCGACCGGACTGAGATCGAATGGTTCTACGGCAAGTACAAGGGCATTCACACCATCAACGGCCAGGGAAGCTACGACTTCTTGCACAAGCACCTGAACTGGCCAAAACCTTAGGAAACAACAATATCCACTTCTTGGAGTGAGACAAGCGGAGTTTGTGCGCCATCTTTGATTTCATTTACGGTGGGCCGGCACTTAGCCCCGGTGGATCGATTAGTAAGCTCGCTACACCAGCGTCTTCTATTCCGGGCCGGATGGACAGAAAAGAAGCCTTTTCATGGCAACTGGTCCTACTTGGAGATAACCCTGTTGTCCGAAAGAATTCCCTGGACACTGGACCTCGGTCAGGATAGATTCGGGGGGAAATTCATAACGTGTATGGGGGGCATGTGGCACCTTGTAAGGATTCGAATCCCTATCAGTAAGTATATGGAGCGATGCATGCGCTTTCGGACTCTTCCCTTAACGGCAGTGAGTGGCCTCATCCTTACGTTGCCGATCACGGCCGGCTGCGCGCAAGCGGATGACGAGTGGACTGTGGCGTCGCCGGACGGGCAGCTCGCTCTCACCGTGGAGCACGACTCCGCCTTTGGACGTCTTCAGTACCGGGTCGATCGCGGCCCCAAGAGCTCGCGCGAGACCGTCCTGGAGCCATCGCCCCTGGGCATCGTGCGGCAGGACCAGTCGTTCGTCGATGGCTTGAGCCAGGTCTCTGTGAGCGAGGTCGAGACGATCGATGAGACCTACAGCCTGCCGCACGGCAAGCGCAGCCAGTACCGCCATCAGGCTCGGCAACGGGTCCTCGTCTTTGCCAACGGCACCGGCGCCCAGTTCGAGCTGATCGTCAGGGCCGCGAACGATGGGGTTGCCTTCCGCTACCGTTTCCCGGAGAACGATGCGACGGTCCGTACCGTCTCTGAAGAGGCGACGGGCTTCCACGTGCCCTCCCAAGCCCGTGCCTGGATCTGCCCCCAACAGACTCCGTTCAAATACGGTCCGGGCTACGAGGAATTCTACATTGCGGGCGAAGCCGGCGCGACCGCGCCCGGCGACTCGGGATGGTCCTTCCCGGCACTCTTCGAAATCGGGGGGCACCACTGGGTCCTCGTCACCGAAGCGGCTGTGGACGAGCACAGTTGCGGCTTCCGCCTCGCGTCGGCGGCGCCGGCGGGTCTTTATCGTATCAGGCTGCCCGAGGCCGCCGAGGGCCTGGGAGAGGGGCAGATCGAGCCGACGTCGAAACTCCCTTGGGCGCTCCCCTGGCGTGTTGTCATCGTCGGCGATCTCGCGACTGTCGTCGAGTCGACGCTGGTCAGCGACCTGAGCCCGCCCAGCCAACTGGCCGACACGGATTGGATCCGACCTGGCCACGCCTCGTGGAGCTGGTGGACCGACCCCACTAGCCCCAGGGACGCGACCAAGCTAAAGGCGTTTGTAGATCTCGCCGCCGAAATGGGTTGGGAGTACACGCTGATCGACGCCGGCTGGAACCAGATGCTGAATGGCAACGTCCAGGACGTTATCGAGTACGCCAAGGAGAAGGGCATCGCTCCGATACTCTGGTACAACTCAGGCGGCCCCCACAACGAAGTCGGCGAGAATCCCCGCGACCTCATGTTCGATCCGGAAATCCGACGCGCCGAGCTGAAGAAACTGGCAGAGTGGGGTGTAAAATGCATCAAGGTCGACTTCTGGCACAGCGACAAGCAGCAGCACATCGAGCTCTACCTCGACGTTTTGAAGGACGCCGCCGTGCATAAGATTCTGGTGAACTTCCACGGCTGCACCCTACCTCGCGGCTGGTCCCGAACCTATCCCCATCTCATGACCATGGAAGCGGTTTACGGCACCGAGCAGTACAAGTTCCAGCCCAAGTTCAAAGAGAAGGGGGCCTGGCACAACACCGTTATCCCCTTCACGCGGAACGTGGTCGGACCGATGGATTACACACCCGTCGCCTTCACCAAAGACAAGTATGCCCACGAGACGTCGTACGGCCACGAACTAGCGCAGTCGGTGGTCTTCGAGTCCGGCATTGTCCACATGGCAGACAGCGTGGAGGTCTACCGCAACCTGCCCGAGGAACCCAAGGCCTTTCTGAAGACGGTGCCCGCGGCGTGGGACGAGACGCGCCTGCTGGCCGGACGCCCCGGCGAGCTCGTTGTAATTGCCCGTCGGCGGGCGCAGGACTGGTATCTCGGAGGGCTCAACGGCGAGAACGAGACTAAGAAACTCTCCCTGGACCTGAGCTTCCTCGGGGACGGAACGTGGACCGTCAAGCTAATCGCGGACGGTGACAACGCGACGAGTTTTGACAGCTCCGAATTTCAGCTCAAGACCGCAGAACCGCTCGAAGTGCAGCTGCTCCCGCAGGGCGGCTTCGTAGCCCACCTGTCGGCCGTCTCGCAATCAGAATGAATTCTCGCTGGGCGCAATAAAGTGTCAGGGGGCATCAAGGTGTCAGCTGATAGCGGATTGGGCCAATCGATTCTTCCGATGAAGAGTATCTGTCTGATGTCACTCAGCAAGACGGAGTGAAGCGGTGGTGAAATAGTTATGCGCGGTGTGGGCTCGTCAGGTCGATTTTCCGCTTGAGCCCTGGTATACGTTGGTGGGTCGCCCCGCGACGTTGCGGATCGGCGTGCTAACGAAACCTCCTGCCAAACGGCTGCCGTGTCGGGTTGGGATGTTTGGCTTAAAAGGGTCATCGAGCGTGGCCTCGAAAGGAAACTCCCTTGACGCATGTTCCATCGACGCGACGTGAATTTTTGGCAACTTCGGCGCGTCTTGCTGCCGCCACATCGGTTGCTTCGCCTGCGACACTGTTGGCACAGGGCGGGCCGGGCGTAACGACCAGCGAAAAGTTGAACTTGGTGATTATCGGCGTCGGCGGGCGCGGCGGGGCGAACACCAGCGGCGTCGGTGGCCAGCACATCGTCGCCCTTTGCGACGTCAATCCTGGCCCGCTCGAGAAGGTACAAAAACAGTTTCCGGACGCCCGGCTTTGCACCGACTGGCGCGAGATCGTCAACGATGCCAAGGTCGATGACGTCGTGATCAGCACCGCTGATCATCATCACACCCTCTGTGCCATCGGGGCGATGCGGGCAAATAAGCATGTCTATTGCGAGAAGCCGCTCGCCCACACCGTGCGCGAGGCGCGACTGATGCAGGATGAGTACCTCAAGCGACGTGGTACGATCGCTACGCAGATGGGGACGCAAATGCACGCCGGCGACAATTTCCGCCGCGTGGTCGAACTGGTCCAAGTCGGCGCCGTCGGGCCGATCCGCGAGGTGCATGTCTGGTGCAACCGAGGCATCAACGCAGTCAACCCCGCCCTGCTGCCAGAGCAACCTGTGCCAGAGGGCTTCGATTGGGATGTCTGGCTGGGACCTGCGGCAGCTCGGCCCTACAACGAGGGCTATTGGCGGGGGGGCAACCTGAACTGGAACCGCCGCTGGGAGTTTGGCAACGGCGTGGTCGGCGACATGGGCAGCCACCTGATCGACCTGCCGTTTTGGGCGCTGCAGTTGCGTCGTCCGGTGACCGTCGAGTCTGTCGGGCCGAGCGTCGACCCGGATGCCTGCCCGCCTTGGCAGCAGATCACTTGGGAGCACGCCGCTCGCGGTAACGGCCCACACTTGCAGTCATGCAAGGTCCATTGGTATCACGGCGACGAAGGGATGAAGCGCCGAGCGGCGTATCTGCAGCCCCAGGTCGGCAGCGACACCGATATCGGAGCCTGGGGCATTGGCGTCGCATTCGTCGGAGACGATGGCCTACTGATGGCCGACTACGACAAACTCGTGCTCAGCCCAGCAGCGAAATTCAAAGAGTATCCACTCCCTGAGCATACGATACCCGTATCACTTGGTCATTACGCCGAATGGATCCACGCCGCAAAGACCGGCGGAGAGTCGCTTTGCAATTGCGACTATTCTGGGGCGCTCGTGGAGCATAACCTGCTAGGCAACGTGGCTCACCGTGTCGGCAAGAAGCTCGAGTGGGATGCCGACGCGTTGTCGGTCACGAACGTGCCAGAAGCCAATGACCTGTTGACCAAGACCTATCGCGATGGCTGGAAAGTTTAAAACCCCTGCAACCAGGAAACCTAAACGATGCCGTTTTATTCACGCTCAAGCTGCGATCCCATGACTTTACTGTTGCTCGTGGCGAATTCGCTGGCGGTCCCTACGGTGGGTCTCGCCGCAGATCAGGCGGGGACCGATCGAGTCGATGGTCAGACCACAGCCGTCAAGGCGTTTGTCGACGGCAGCGCGCCGGGATTTCGACAGCTCACCGAAGACGACTTCGTCAACGTCAACTGCAATCCCGACACGTGGACGTGGAAAAAGGGCACGGCCTATTGCACCGGCAATCCAACTGGTGTGATTCGGGCGAAAGAGCGGTTGACCAATTTTGAGCTGGTTTGCCAGTGGCGGCACATGCGCGACGCGGGCAACTCGGGCATTTTTATCTGGGGTACCCCGGCATCGATTGAGCGGCTTGCTGATGCCAAAAAGCCCGGATTGCCGGGCGGCATTGAAGTTCAAGTACTCGATCTCGGATATGCTGCTCAGTACGAAAAACAACACAAACAGCCGTCCGACTGGTTTACCAGTCACGGCGATGTCTTCCCGGTTGGTGAAGCGACGATGAAGCCTTTTCCGCCCGTCGCGCCCAACGGCAAGCGAAGCTTTCCCTCCAAGAACCTGAGCAAGGGTATCGCCGAGTGGAACCACTACTACATCCGGGCGATCAACGGCGAAGTCCGCCTCTGGGTCAACGGCGAAGAGGTCTCGGGCGGCACCGATTGCCAACCGCGAGAGGGCTTCCTGTGCCTTGAATCGGAAGGCTCCCCGGTCGAGTTCAAAAACATTCGCCTTCGCGAGTTGCCGTAGCGCCTTGTCGCATTCAGATTGTCTGTTCAACCGATTACTTTTGTAAGAGCCAAGTCACGGCAGCATCGGCACTACCGAGCGATTGGGAACTGATCACGTTTTGCGATTCACCCGTTGCCCTGTAGGCCGCAGCTACCAACTCAGGAATCTTGCCGTGTTCGCCATCGATCCACAGGGGATTGGGTGCGGAAAGGGCAATCGCAGCAGGAAGATCCCCGTATTTCACCGAACCTGGCACAAAGTTGGGAACACGGTAGTCCGTGACCGTGCTGTGCGTGATCTTAAATTATGCAGGATAAGACTTCGACTGTTTTCTTGGGACTCAACTTTGGCGACATCTTTCGGCGACCGAACTTGCGTCCAACGGCGTGCGCTCCCGAATCGGACACCTTGACGACGATCATCACTGACAACAAAGCAGCCAGCCCCCAAGCGTTGTCATGAAACATTCGAAGCAACGACGATCATCGTTCCTATGACCGTTGCCCAACCGACCGGACGATTGCCTTGGGCATGAAACAGAGACAACATTTCGCCAGCCGCTAAGCCCGCGATCAGGAAAGGGCTCCGGTTTTGAAACGCCTTTCTACTCATCGCCCTTACTCAGCGTCCACAACGTGAGATCCTTGAGTTCCTCGTCCGACCGGCGGCGGGCAAAGCGGGAGGCGACAAGTCCCACAACGATAGTGACGACCATCGCTGAGGCTCCGATGTAGAAAGGCGAAACCGTCTCCCGGCCGTGGTGTTGTGCATTCAAATAGATGCCAATCAGCACGACCGTCCAGGCGGCCCCCGTCCCGAGTGCGATGAGCACGTGCCGCCCCGTGGCGCGTCGGCTGAAAACGGCCAGCAGAAACGCCGCCGGGATCACGTAGTTCAAACTCATCCAGAGCCAGCTGGATTCCAGCACTGTGCTTTCGGCGGCCTCCGATATGGAGGAGATGATCAGGGCGACCGCCATGGCAACCAAACCCGTAACGACGGTCATCCAGCGTGAGAAGCGGAGCTGGGTCGCTTCGGTCACTTCAGTTTGGCAGAATCGGACGTAGAAGTCCTTCGTGAATACCGTCGCCAGGCTGTTGATCCCCGAATCGAGCGTACTCATCACGGCCGCCATCAGCGCAGCCACAATGAGTCCGGGCACCGGCCGCGGCAATTCGGAAGCAATGAACTGGAAGAGGGCATGGTCCGGCACCACAGGCCGCGCCGCCTCCGGCTGGTGCTGGTAAAAGACCCAGATTCCCAGCCCGATGAACCACAGCCAGAGCATCATCGGGATATCGACGACCAGCCGGGCGTACAGGGCCCGTTTGGCCTGATCATAGCCGGAGGTGCTCAGCATGCGTTGGAGCGTAATCTGATCCGAGCTATGAAAGAACAACGATTCGGAAAACGACCCGGCGATAATCAACCAGATTGTAATGCGAACGTAGGGGCTGAAACTGAAGAAATCGGCGCCCTGCGAGCGAATGAAGTGATCGTTGCTGGTCGCGTATCCGAATATGCCCGAAATACCTCCCGGCACGCCGTCGACGATCCAGATTGTGAGCAGCAGCAGGCCGCCCATCATCAGGACAAACTGTGCGACGTCGGTCCAAACCACCGCGCGGATCCCGCCCAGCACCGTGTACAGGATCCCGATTGCGCCGATCAGAAGAATCGTGGTCGTCAGGTTCCAGCCGGCGGTCCCCTCGAACACCTTGGAAGAGCTGTACAAAACCAGCGCAATGTAGAGCAGGCGCGTGAAACAGAACATGGCGGCCGCAAGCGTGCGGACTGGCCCGTCGAAACGCCGTTCGAGGTAGCTGAAGGGTGTAAAGACCAGGACCTTGAAGAAGAAGGGAACAAAAATGAAGAACGTCACGACGGCGGTAATCGGCACAAGCAACAGCCCCAAAGCCATCGTGACGCCCGACTTGTAGGCCTCCCCGGGAATCGCCACAAACGAAAGGGTGCTTGTCACCGAGACCGAGTAGGAGATGCCGACCGCCCACCACGGGATGCGCCGGCCACCCAGGAGATAGTCCTCCGTGTTCTTCGTTCCCCGGCTGAAGTACAGCCCGATCACAATGACCACCGCCAGGTAGCCCAGCAGGACAGCGTAATCAAGACCTGTCAGGCCAACGAAGGTTTCTTCCTTCATGGGGTGTCCCAGTCTGGCGATTCTGATGGGCGATTCTTGCGCGAGTCACTGTTGGACCCGCTTCGGCCACCAAGGTAGCATTATCGTAGTCGTCAGGGTGCCTGATGACTAGAACCGGTTCCAAAATACGTTTGTAGGGGTGCGGAAGGAACGAAAGTCGATATCGAAATGCTAGCTTTACAGGCTTTCGTTCCTTCCGCAGGCATCTCTGGCAAGAAAAATAGGGATTTTGAAACCGGTTCTCACCTTTCTCATTGCCTACTGCCACTGTTTCCAATAACTGCTGGAATTGATGAACCCCAGCGAGTAGGGTTGATACATCGGTTCTGGTAAGAAAATGGCGCCAGATGCTAAGGTACCTATCCGGGCCGTCGCGAAATGAGTCTGGGGCGAGCGATTGATTAGGACATCGCGAACCTGCCCGAATATGTGGCCCAGGCAAACGACCGCCAATTATTGGCTGCGTGGTGTCTGGGCCCGGCGCGAAAACGAGTTACACAATATCTTTGCCGAGAGTTGAAAGGTGCGAATCATGTCCCACACGATTCATCGAAGAGAATTTCTAGGAAAGAGCGTTCTGGTGGGCACGACGCTCGCGGGTGTCCACCTCGGCACGGCGCGAGGCGAATCGAGATCCCCCAACGAAAAACTGGCCCATGCCGCGATCGGGGTCGGGGGGATGCAGGGGCTGACCGACTTCAATGCCTTGACGAAGAGCCCCAATATCCAGGTCGTAGCGCTGTGCGACGTCGACAGGAACCACTTTAAAGAGGCCTTGACGAAGTTCCCGGATGCTCGCCTTTATCAGGATTTCCGAGAGATGCTGGACCGGGAAGGTGACCGGATCGACTCGGTCAACATCACCGTGCCCGACCATTCACATGCGGCCATTGCAACCATGGCGTTGAAAAAGGGCAAACACGTCTACTGCCAGAAACCGCTGACGCGAACCGTGTCCGAAGCGCGGCAGCTGGGCTTGGCCGCGAAGCAGGCGGGCGTCGTCACGCGAATGGGCAATCAGATTCACTCCCACACCGCCTATCGCACGGGCGTGGCCCTGATCCAGAAGGGCGCGATCGGTCGGATCAAGGAAGTGCATTCGTGGATCGGAGCTTCCTCCAAGGCGTGGTGGGGGCCGAACGGTGCAGATCGCCCGACACATACCGACGCGGTCCCGGCCCACCTCAATTGGGATGTCTGGCTGGGCCCCGCGCCGGAGCGTCCCTATGTCGAAAAGATCTACCACCCAGTCAACTGGAGGGCCTGGCAAAGTTTCGGCAGCGCAACGCTGGGAGATTTTGGTTGCCACGTACTCGATCCCGTGTTCACGGCGCTGGGGCTGGCCGCACCGCTCCGTCTCAAGGCCCATTCGGGTCCCTTCAACGACGAGACATGGCCGGTGTGGTGCGTCGCAGAGTACGTGTTTCGCGGCACGCCCTACACCGCCGGCAAGGAATTGAAGGTGACCTGGTACGACGGCGGCAAGCGACCCCCTGAAGAGGTCGCCGAGCTGCCAGAGGGTGAATCGTTACCTGGTGGCGGAAGCGTCTTCGTGGGGACGGAGGGACAGATGGTTCTTGCCCATGTGGCACCTCCGAAACTTTACCCGGTCAAGAAATTCAAGGACTTTCCGATTTCCCCAAGTGAGGACGGAGACCATTACGTGGATTGGGTGGATGCTTGCCGCCGCGGCGACAATACGATCTCGGACGATTTCCGCTACGGAGGTTTGCTGACCGAAACGGTCCAGCTCGGCAACATTGCCATCCGCTATCCGAATCAGACGCTCCAGTGGGACTCCGGGCAGTTGAAGATCACCAATGTTGCGGAGGCAAACCGGTGGCTCACCACGTCGCATCGCGAGGGCTTTGAGTTGAGCTGAGATGCTTTCAACAATGTAGTTTCAGCGACATAGTTTCAGCAACATAGTTTCAGCAACGTAGTTTCAGCAACGTAGTTTCAACAATGTAGTTTCAACAATGTAGTCGCGCCCAACGGATGTGGGTCAGGCTGGCGCAGGTGCACCACCAGCTGGCGTAGAGATCGCCGCCGGTGGTTGTCATGAGCGTCGGTGCACCGAACGCAATCGTATCGTGACTGCGCGGATACTTGTCAGCGCTATTATGGCCAATGCGCGTCCAGCCGGTAGCATCCCATAGCCGGATCTGGTTTTCCAGATCCCATGTCACCCCGCCATCTTCCGATAACAATGCCATAAAGCCCGGCTGCTGGCTCTCGCGCCTGGTATAGATGGCACAGAGCCGGCCATCCGGCAACTCCGCCGGCCAGTTGGTCTGCCCGGGAATCGTAGTTGGTTGCGGTGTGGACCACTGGCGGCCCGTCTCGTCAGCCGTCGCATAGTGTAGGGGCAGCTGGACTGGTCCCTTGTCCGGGTTGGTCACGTCGGCAGACATGAACAACGTATACAGCCGACCATCCGCAAGTCGAATGGTCTTGCCGTGCCAATAGCCTTTGCCCTCAGCGGCGCCGTCCGCCATCACAACCCTATTGCCCCAACTCTGACCCTTGTCGGGTGAATAGAAGGCCAGCATGCGCGGCTGGCATGGTCCTGGATCGTCATAGGCGTACCACTCGTCGAACGTTGCGAGCCAGCGCCCATCCGCCAGCTCCACAATCGGAGCAGCCGGTGTAGCTACTAGTCCCGCAGGCAGTGGGATCGGCCGGGGCAGCGTCCAGCTGTGACCTTCGTCATGTGAGAAAAATAGCACCGGCTCGTTTTGGATCAACCCTCCACTAGGACTGAACATAGTCTGTTCAGGCTGTGACCGGTCGGCTCGAAACGTCAATACCACTATCGTTCCATCGCTCAACCGCGTGGGAAACCCGTCATGGTAGGAATAGGGACGATCATCGCCTGAGCCGTCGTGTAAGAATCCCGCGTCGGTCCATGTCGTTCCGCCGTCGCTGGAGCGCATCAGGGCAATATTGTTATCTTTGGCATAAATGCCTGCGCCCCGCTGGTGGGTGCAGAGGAACGACCGATCTGACAACTGCAGGGGGTGAGCATGCGAAGCGAATACGTGATAATGTGCGGGATCGGGATTGATGTAGAGGATACCGCTGTCGATTATTTCCAACATGGCCATGCGTGTTCTTCAGTATTTCTGATCGGGTTTCTCGACTTAGTCTGTTTCGACGCGCACAAAGGGCTGGCTCATAGCGTGAAACGGGATTGCAGAACGAAGGATTCACTTATCGCCGGGCTCATGGGTATCCGTCAGAGGAATAAGATCCAATCTGCGAAAGTATATGTCTGCTTGTTCTGCTTGAATCAAGATCTTGCCTTTGGTCGGCTTGACATTGTGAACTTGATTAACCAGCACTCCGTTCAAGATGATGCTGATGTGCCTGCCGATGATGGAGTACTCCAGACGATTCCACTCTCCGACCGGTCTTTCAATATCCTGCTCGCCGCGGAAGCCTTTCACATCGTGCCAGGGATACGTCTTACCCCACCAGTTGCTCCTGCCATCGATCTTTTTCTCCCTATCGACGCCGTTGAGCATATCGAAGTAGAAGACATGTTTTTGTTCCTCGTGAGGTCGGCCTTGACCGGC
>Ga0115002_10006791_pt1 | contig 13050 bp, 14 predicted proteins | sample ArcticOcean_MG_C_8_FD_89576 | JGI IMG/M metagenome (GOLD analysis project Ga0115002, IMG submission 89576) | Marine microbial communities from western Arctic Ocean - ArcticOcean_MG_CB11_86 | ecosystem: Environmental > Aquatic > Marine > Oceanic | place: Arctic Ocean: Canada Basin | collected...
ATAACTGTTTCATATCAACAACCATAGGTCTGATTGATGATTTCCCGGTACTGAAAGCAATCGTGATCTGCTGAAAGAAAGACCCGCTTCACAGCGCGTGTATCGGCGAATTAAGCCAGTAATACAGAAATACCGGTGACCATTAAAAGCACCAGCGCCACTTTCTTGAACCAGGTCTTCGGTGCCAACGCAAACATCCGGGCACCAAACCACACGCCAAACAAATAAGCGGGCATGATCAAAAGCGCCCGCGTGATCACTAGCCAGCTAAAACCACCGCCAATCGCAATCGTGACGATCATCGAAATTATCAAAACGATGATGCAAATGATAATATTAGCCCGCTGCACATCAACCGGGTGCGGCGATGACAGAAAATAAAAACCGAGCGGCGGTCCGCCAACACCGGTAAGACCATTGATGCCGCCGGCGGTCATTCCGACCAACACACTCGGCACAGCGCCTCGCTTGCCGCGATAAGTCCAACCACTGAGCAGGATCAGCGCAAAGAACATAATAAAGCCGCCCATCGAGCGCCGGATGAGCTCGGCATCGATATGATACAAAAACCAGGCACCAACAGGTGTAAAGACGGCGATGCCGATACATATCGGAGCAAGCTCGCGCCAAGTCGCCTGATGCGCAGTTTCGCGGGCCAGCTGCATTGCGCCAAAGATGGTGATGAGCCCGACCATGCCGATCGCTTCGACCGGGCCATATAAAAAGGTCAGAACCGGGATGATGATCAACGCCCCACCAAACCCAGTATAGCCGTGGATCATACCGTTAAACAGCCCGACACCCGCACCGATTGCCAGGGCGACGTTAAAAATATTAGCAATGGTGAGTTCGTCCATATTAACGAACTAGCGGACGGTACTGTCTGTGGGTGTCCGCAGATCAACAAAGCGCACCGCCTTGGTTTGCGCACCGGCAGTGTAAATTTCTTCTATCTCCACGAACTTAATACGCGGCGTGACGTTTACCGCGCCATTGGCCTGAGCCGCGATCTCGGCGCCAATCGCTGTATCAGCGCCCGCCTGGAGCGCTACCCGGATCAGCATCTCATCCATCGACAACGGGTCATTCTGGTCCTGATGTTGGATCACAATCTGAAACTCAGCGATAGCCGTCATCGATTGCAACGTATCGAGCAGAACATCGGGATTGATCAGCATGCCTTTGACCTTGATCAGATCCTTGGTCCGAACCACGGGGCCGACAATCCGTTCACTGGTACGACCGCAATGCGGACAGGGTGTCCGGTCAATCGAGACAACATCGCCGACCACAAAACGGACCAGCGCCGTGCCGCGCTTATCGAGATGCGTGACCGCCAGCGTACCGCGTTCATCGTCAGGCAAACGGCGGCCGGTCTCAGGATCAACGATCTCATGATATTGCAGCTCCGGCGACGGGTTATGCCAGTCTCCTTCTTCCTGACATTGCGCAAATGCCCCCATCTCGGTTGAGCCATAGCGGTTAAAGATCACCGGCTGGGCCGCGCCCATTTCGCGCAGGCAACGACGAATATCTTCGCGCAACGCCGGTGACGTCGCTTCGCCAGTAATCGCACACATCCGCACCGAAGATAGATCAGATTTGAGCTCCAGCGCTCGGATCAGCAGACGCCTGATATAGCTCGGTACACCCCACAGGATTGTCGCGCGATGTTTCTCGACTCGTTTTACTGCCTGATCCAGCGAGCGATGCACATCAAACGGACCAAACGCCCCCCCCGGCAAGGCTGCAAAGATTGTCGCGCCCGCCGCATAGGCATTGGCCGCTGAGCGGACAAACGCGCCCATCGGCGCGGGCGTCAGTGGGAACAGATTGGCGATGATATCGGATTCGCTGATGCCGGAAATATCGGCCACGACCTGCGATTGATGCAGATAGGCGTGATAGTCGTATGTGGTGTTATAGAGCGGCACCGGGTCAGAGGTACTGCCGGTGGTGTAAAGGACCTCCCACAGAGCACGCTCATGTAACGGCAAATCCGGCAGATTGAGCCGAAAATCCTCTGGCGCCACCATCAGTTCCTGCTTATGGGTCAGTGGCAGGCGTTCAAGATCATCAATGGTCTGGATAGAAGCAATATCGATCCTGGCGTCATCCCACTGCTTTTTATAAAACTTATGGCCACGCGCGCAGAATGACAGCATGTGCCGCAGCTTTTCATTCTGAATTTGTTCAATCTCAGCGAGAGGTAGATGCTGGGTAACATTCATCAAATTCAGCCCGCCACCCGACAGGCGATCAGGGTGATCTTGTCGATTTGAAACACCTCCACGCCGTGTTGGTTGCGCACATGATCGCGAAAGGTCACGATGCCGCGCTCCGGTTTGGAAGTCGTCCGCTTTTCGATCACCTCGACCTCAGTTGACAGCGAGTCTCCCGGATGGACTGGCGCCAGGAACTTGCCGTTCTCCAGCCCAAGTAATCCGATAAGGCTCTTACTGAACAATTGACCGGTCATCGCAGTAGCGACCGACATGATCAGATGGCTGGGACAAATGCGCCCGCCATAAGTGCTGTCCGCCGCCAGATCGTCATTGACAAAGAGCGGCACGTCATAACCAACCAGCTGGCAGAAACTATCGAGATCAGCATCGGTGATTTTGCGGGTCGAGGTTGGATAGAGATCCCCGATCGCGAAGTCTTCCCAGTAACGTGCCGGTTCACTCATGATTGAGCTTCAGTCATCATCCGACTGCACATCAGGGTCTGCGTCGAGAACGGCCACGGCAGAGATTTCGATCAGCGCTTCCTTGCGCAGCAACCCCGCCACCAACACGCCGGTCGAAGTTGGGTAGCTGCCGTGGAAGAACTCACGCCGGACATCGGCGGTGCCTCCGTAATTCTCGGTCGTGGTGATAAAATCCTTGGTCTCGACGATATTGGCGCAGGTCCCGCCTTCCTGATTGAGCAACGCCTCGAACTTGCGGAAGATTTGCCGCGTCTGTTCGACGATATCGCCGGGTGCCGTGATCGTACCGGTCTCATCGGTACCAGTGGTACCCGATAGCCAAACCGTCTTGCCAACGCGCAAGGCAGGCACATAGGTGTATTTTGCCGGCCAGGTCTCACCAGCAAAAACCGGCTTCCGTCTATCCGCCATATTAAACTCTCTTAATCATTGGCCGCACGTTTCCCCATGATACGATAAACGTGAAACCCTTCGACCAGTAGCTCGTCTTTATGATTGAGTAGCTCGGTCTTGAAGCGACAGAAAGAGTGTTGCTTGTCATCCTGCCAGACTTCCTCAATCTCAAACTCCGGATGCACGGTATCGCCGACCGTGACCGGTTTGCGGAACACCGTCCCTTGCTCGATCATCGCCATGCCGTCGAGCGCGTCACCCGCATTGGAAGCGCCCAAAGCCATCAGACCGGTGAGCAAAAGCCCATGCGCCACCGGCGCGCCAAAGGCTGTGTTCTTGGCATATTCAACATCGTAATGGATTGGATGCACATCGCCAGAAACAGCAGAAAACATAAGAAAATGTGCATCTGTCAGGGTCTTGGACGGGCCGGAGAAACGGCGACCAACATCCGCTTTCGATAACGCCATACTGTTCTAAACTACCTTTTGTTTTTTGGGATTGGCAATTCTGCACGAGCTGTTTGCCGGGTCATAATAATGCCGGTCGAGCTTGTATTTTCCACCGACAATTGTTACCGACCAGGTATCATCGGTCAGCGCCGTGAAGCTATGAATTTCCGCTGGCGGTGCCACCATCGACATCTCACCGGGCTGCAAGACGCGATCATCGATCGCTTTCAATTTGGCATAACCTTCCTTGGAGCCATCATCCTCACGGTCATAAACCGTGTGATGCAACTGACCGCTATAGATCGCCAGCATTTCCCAAATGCCATGATCATGCGGCGGGATGTCCTTGCCCTCGGGCAGATGATCGAAGGTGATCGACATCTCACCGTCATAATAAAGATAGCGAGACTCCTCGATGTGATTGCCCTCGCGCATCACGCCGATATTGCTGAGATCACTATTAAGTATATTGGAGACCGGCTCGCGAATACCCTCGAGAATCTTCGCCGCATCCTTGCCATGGAGCACCATCTGCGCCTGCACTGCCTGGGCGAGATCGCGCATTGTGTAGCTGTCTTCGGACATTGCTGCCACCCTCAATTTCGAAAAGACGGATCAATCCGATCCATCCAGCGCATCAAAGCCGGCCAGCGCAGCAAACCAGCATTGCGACCATTGAGATTAGTCTGCTCGGCAGCGTTCTGACGAACCGCTTCGGAGGGAAATATATGAACATTGACATCTTCGGTCGTCGCGCCCGCCATGATCTGCGCCTCACAGGATCGTTCAAGATGATACATCAGGACAAAGGCTTCCGAGATCGTTCGGCCACAAGTCAGCAACCCGTGATTGCGCAAGATCAGCACCTTGTTGTCACTAAGACTTTCGACCAGCCGCTCGCGCTCATCGAGTTCCAGTGAGACGCCTTCATAATCGTGATAGCCGATACCACCGTAAAATCGCAGGGCTTCCTGATGCAATGGCAGCAGCCCGCATTTCAGAGTAGAGATCGCGATGCCCGCCGGGGTGTGGGTATGCAGCACGCATTGAGCATCGGGTCGTGCGCCATGGACCGCGCTATGGATGGTGTAGCCCGCCTGGTTGATATTATAGGGCGTGTCGTCGATTACATTACCGTCGAGATCGACCTTTACCAGATTGCTGGCGGTGACCTCATTATACATCGGGCCATAGGGATTGAGCAGCACATGCTCCTCATCACCCGGCACCCGCGCCGAGATATGGTTGAGGTTGAGATGATGCCAGCCATATTCCCACACCATCCGGTAGCAGGCCGCGAGATTAACGCGCGTCTCCCACTCCTCCGGTGACACACGCTCCTTAACGCCGGTGACGTCGACCAGCTCGTCATATGTCTCGCCCATTTTCGTCGCCATGAGCGTCTCCTCTGTTGGTAATATTACGTTAGTAGAACGCTAACGCATTTGGCACGACAGGGGAAACAGTAGCTAAACGTGTATTTTACTTAACATCGCTCTTAATAATTGAATCAACCAATGGCAGATGAACCAAAAATCATATGGGGGGGGGCAACTAGCCAGAAAACTTCCAATCGCCGAACGATATGTATAATTACAGCGACGACGAAGGCCATGAAGACAACGGCACCTACCCCCCTCGTCACCCTGGACTTGATCCGAGGTCCATGCCTAATACCGCACCGACGCGCGATCACTGGGTCCCGGATCAAGTGCGGGATAACGGCTTGAACTTTCGGTTTGCAACGCAGCGAAAAATCTAATTAACGAGCATCTAATTCATTCCCACTCGTAATTGCTGTAAAGCTGAATATATAAACGGATAGTTTCAAGGACTTCATTCAGGAGCGGTGTTGTGACAGTTACCGATTTAGACCATGCGGCCAGTTCATTAAGCACCAAGCCAAACCCTCTGGCGGGCGGTTTGTGTCTTCGGCCAGCCGGTAAACGGGGTATGGCGGATCATGGCTGGCTGCAATCAGCCCACAGTTTCAGCTTCGCGGATTATCATGATCCTCAGCACGTTCAGTTCGAGAATTTGCGGGTCATTAATGATGATATCGTGTCGGCCGGAAAGGGTTTTAGCGAGCATTTGCATCGTGACTTCGAAATATTTTCCTACGTCCTGGAAGGCAAACTTGAGCATAAAGACAGCATGGGCAACGGATCGGTTGTCCCCGCCGGTGGTGTGCAATATATGAGCGCCGGGTCCGGTGTGACCCATTCAGAGTTCAACCCGTCTGCAACCGATCGCGTGCGGCTTCTGCAAATCTGGCTGCTGCCAAATGTCTTTGGCGAAGCCCCGTGCTACGACACATTGCAGATCGCGCCGGCAGCTAAAGACGGCAAGCTCAAACTATTCCTGTCGCCAGACGGACGTGATGGATCGATACAGTTCAAAGCCAGTGCCGATATTTATGCGACGACTTTGTCAGACGATCAGGCAATTTATTTTGATCTCCATGATGGACGGCGCGGCTGGATACAAGTCGCGCGCGGCAGTCTGACGGTCAACGGTCAGGAGCTCCAAAAAGGAGATGGTCTGGCCGCAACAGAAAGCGGGTTACTGGAATTCTCAAACGGCGAGGATGCCGAAATCATCCTGTTTGATATGGAAGCTTCATAAGTCGGTACGACACCGACCTCAAGTATACCTCGTCACCCCGGACTGCGATCCAGGGTCAGTGCCTGATACCGCCCAAACGCGCGGTCACTGGGTCCCGTATCAAGTACGGGGTGACGGGTAGCGCTGAACTTTCTACGAATTGACCCCAATTCACTAGCAGCGACGCTAAGTTGATTCCGCGAACCAACAAAGAGGGGCTTATTTCTCATAAATATGCTGGCGGGTGCGATCATGTTCATACCCATGCCGATAACGATCCGGTCGACATAAATTATCTCCTCTAAATCTTTAGCAAAAGAAAACCCCGCCCGGTTTTCCGGACGGGGTTTTAACTTGCACGCTACGGGCGCGGTCTATTTCACCGAAATCTCATAGCCATGAATACGCTTGTCGGGACGAATGGAGATATCAACGCCATTGGCCACGCCGTAATGGATTTTCTGATGCCACAGAAAATGCGCCGGCACCTCTTCCATCAACGCGTTGATCGCATCGTTCATATATTTTTTACGTTTTGTGAGATCAAATGTCTGGCGTTCCTTTTGCAGTAACGTATCGACCTTCTTGCTCGAGAATTTGACCCTCGGAGCAATGCCAGTTTCAAAATATTGCGACAACGCAGCCGACGGATCGACCATGCCACCACGTCCCATATAGTAGAACGCCACCTTACCCTTGCGGACATTAGACCACAGCGTCGACCATTCAGGCGTCTTGAGCTTGGCCCGAATACCTACGGCACGGAGCATCGGAATCATCGCCTGCGCTACTTGCTTGTCGTTCACATAGCGACCAACCGGCGTCGAGAACTCAACATCGATACCGTTGGGATAGCCCGCCTGCTTGACCAGAGCCTTGGCCTTTTCAGGGTCATACTCATAGGTCGGTTTGACGTTTTTGTTGTAGCCAAACTGCAACGGCCCAATTGGTCCGGTCAGTTTGATCGCTTCACCCTTAAGCACATGCTTAATGATCGCATCGCGGTCAATGGCGTGTGCTACGGCTTTACGCATCAAGACGTTATCCCATGGTTTAAAGGCAGGATTCATGAGCAACATCATCAGCTCAACAGAGCCCATCTCTTCAACCCTGGCAGTTTTTGATGCCCGAACCTTCGGCAAAAGGTGAGGCGGGATGAATTGAGCGATCTGGATTTCACCGTTCAACAAGGCAGTAACCCGTTGTTCCGGCTCGCGCATGATCCGGAAGATCACCTCATCCGGCCATTCTTTCTTTACGCCAGGCCAGCGCTTATTTTTCTCGATCACCACGGATTCACCGGTCCGCAGTTTCTTGAGCATATAGGGCCCGTAGCCGAAATGATGTTTGCGGTCAGCATCCCGGGAACCGTGTTTATCAAACAGTTCTTTACTGGTGATCATCACCCGGTCGAACACATAGCCGAGCAGTGGTGCCGTTGGCTTGTAGGTCGTGAGCTTAACGGTATATTTATCCACCGCCACGGCCGTTTTGATCTTTTTGACATTCTGGCGCTGACTGCTGCGCTTATCGGTACCAATCCGATTGATAGAATGAACAACATCAGCAGCGGTCAGTTCGGCTTTGCCATCATGCCGGATCAGGCCTTTCTTAAGTTTAAAGATCCAGGTGTTCGGATCAGGAATGGTCCAGCTTTCCGCCAACATGCCGACATCGGCTGCTTTCTCGAAATTCCAAGAACCGAGGCAGCCATAAACCTGGCACCACACGGCATACATTAATGCAACACTGTCTGAATGCGGATTATACGCCCCAACTGTTTCCGTCACCCCCACAGTAACTCGGGTTTTCTTCTGCGCCTGTGCCGGCAGCACAACAGCAACAGCCAGGATGGCCGCCCCAGCGACCGTCACGGCTCTGCGTAAAAATTGTCGTTTCATCTCTTCATCTCCCTGATTGATTATCCCGTTTATTGTATTGATTGCAGATCGACGATGAAATTTAACCATAAAAATGCAATGGGATCACCCTGCTTTGAGAGAAACTTTTTTTCCACCCACCCCTTCCTTGACCCTGCCCTACCCTCGCCGGATACTGCCGAAACATAAAATAGAGTAATATTCCCAATGGCTGAACGTGATCCCGTAATCATTTCCGGTGCTGGCCCTGTCGCCATGGTGCTGGCCTTAGCGTTGTACCGACAGGGCGTGCCGTTTATCTCGCTGGAAATGCTGGATAAGCCGTTTGTCGATCAGCGGGCCGCCTCGCATCATCCGCCAACCATCGCGATGCTCGACGAGCTCGGTCTCGCCGAGTATATGATTGCCGAAGGACTTCAATCGCCGGTCTACCGTTTTCATGACCGGGTAAATCACGAAATGATTGCCGAGTTCGATCTCGGCGACCTGAAAGACGAAGTCGAGTTTCCCTATGTCCTGCAATATGAACAGTACAAGCTGGTCCGTAAGGTGATCGAGCTGTTTGGCCATGACCCAGCTTTCGATGTGCGGTTCTCTCATACCGTCACGGGGTTTGAGCAATTTGATGATCATGTGATGGTCGATGCCAAACTTGCCAACGGCAGTATCGAAACCTTCCGCGGATCGTATTTGGTGGGCTGCGATGGCGGCCGGTCAACTGTCCGCAAGGGCGCCGGTATCGATTTCGCGGGTTTCACCTATCCGGAAAAGTTTATCAAGATCGGCACTTACTTTGACCTAACCGCCCATGACGACCGAATAGCTATCCGCAACTATTTCTCGCACCCCGATGAATGGTGTAATCTGTTCCAGGTAAAAGGCGAACCAGATAAGCCAGACATCTGGCGCTTTGTCGTGCCCATGCGCGTCGGCGAGACCGAAGAGGAAGCCAAGAACGAAGTGTCTATGCAGGCCCGGCTCAAACGATTCTTTGAACGCGATCAAAATTACGAAATCGCCTATGCCAATGTCTATACGGTGAGCCAGCGCGTCGCGAATACCTTTAATAACGGTCGCGTTCTATTGGCTGGCGACAGCGCGCATGTAAACAATCCTATTGGCGGGATGGGCCTCAATGGCGGCATCCATGATGCGGTCAATCTAGCCGAAAAACTGGCTGCGGTCTGGAAAGGCGACGGCGATGTCGATCTGCTGGACCTATACACCCGCCAGCGCCACCAGGCCTCAATCGATTTCACCCAGGCGCAAACCATCGCCAACAAGAAGCAGCTTGAGGAACGCGATCCCGTGCAGCGAAAAAAACGACTCGATGACATGCGCGCGGTTAGCGAAGACAAGGAACAAGCCAAATCCTATATGCGTCGCGCCCAGCTGATCGATAGCGTCGCGGCAACAGCGGCGATTACGTAGCCAGGTTCGACACCCTTCGTCACCTTGAACACCATTTTCTTTTGTCACCCCGGGCGACAATCCAGGGTCTATGCCCGACATCACGCCGACGCGCGATCACCGGGTCCGGAATCAAGTGCGGGATGACGAGAGGAGAGTATGGGATGACGGGATGAGTTTGGGTCGAAAGAGACTTTAGCCGACGGCCGGTAGCGGCACGTCATATTGTTTCGCGACGTCGACGACCTTGGCCCAGACTTTAGACGGCACGATATAGCCATTGCGGATGCGGTCCTCATAGATTGCATCGCTGCGTTCCCCGGGCATCATAATTTCATCGACCTCGTCAGACTTGGGCAGCGTCTTGATTGCCTCGGCCAGCCCTTCGACTTCTTCGCAATATTCATCAAGATCGCCAAATTGCGAAATATCAATCGCCGCCAGCAGCGCACTTTGGTGATGGCGCTGGTTCTCACCCCTGATCCAGGGGGCCAATATAGCGCGACCGGCCATCAGGCTGGTCATGCATTCGAACATCAGTGACATCCCGGAGCCCTTAGGGCCGCCAAGCGGTGTCGGCAGCGTCGCCTTTTGCGGATCAGTGGTCGGGTTGCCGTCATCATCCAGCGCCCAGCCCTTACCCAGCGGCTCGCCGGAAACCTTGTGTTGCAGCAGCTTACCAACACCGGCAATTGCCGTAGACAGATCGAGCGACAAAATCTTGCCATTGCCGCGGGGCACTGCCATCGCAATCGGACTGGTCGATACGCCACCCGCCTTGGTGCCGTAATAGGCCATGTTGGGTTGCGAACCGCCCATATAGAGCGCTGCCATCCCCGCTTCCGCGACCTGTCGCGTATACATACTGACCGCCCCGGTATGGGTGGTGTCGCCAACGACGACCCAGCCGACGCTGACCTTTTTAGCTTTCTCGATAGCCTTTTCAACGGCAAGCTTGAGGGCGATCTGGCCATGGCTGAAATCGCCATCGATCACCACCGCCGCTGGTGTTTCCTTGATAATATTCAGCGTTGGGCGTGGGTTGACGACGCCTTTATCGAGCCTCAGCATATATTGCGGGACGCGGACCAGACCATGCGATTCAATGCCCCGGAGATCAGCCCAGACAAGACCTTCGGCAACCAGTAATGCCTCATCAGACGGACAATCCCGTGCCTCAAATATCCCTACCAGTAATTCCGTGGCCGCTTCACGCGTTATTCTTACGCCGTCTGACATTAATCACTCCGTTTTGTTGGTAGCCGCATTGTGGCGATTGCCGCCGACCCCGTCTACCGCATCGCTGGCAACACCTTGCGGCTCACCTTCCGCAACCGTATAAATACAGCAACGTATTCAAGGGAGACTTCTATGGAAGATAACATCACGTTCAAATCCGGCGACCTAACGCTCTCCGGTTCTCTGCATACCCCTGAAGGTAGCGACGGCAAAAAGCTGCCCTGTATCATCGTGCTGCACGGTTTCGGCAGTAACAGCAGCAGTGCCAATGTCATGGGTCCTTGCAAAATGTTCAACGACTGGGGTTATGCCGCCTTTCGCTTCGACATGCGCGGTTGTGGCGAGAGCGATGGCGAGTTTGGCCGGGTGATCTGTCAGGAACAGGTCGAAGACACCCAGGCCGCAATGGATTATCTTCAGACCCGTGACGAAGTCGACGGGGCCCGCGTTGGTGTCCTCGGGTCGTCTTTTGGAGCCGCGGTTGCAATCTATGTCGGCGGCATTGATGACCGGTTTGCCTGTGTCATCTCCTCCGGTGGCTGGGGCCATGGCGAACGCAAATTCCGTGGCCAGCATCCAACCAAAGAAGGCTGGTTGAAATTCACCAACATGCTGGAGCAAGGCCGTCGTCATCGTGAAAAGACCGGTGAGTCCCTGATGGTCAATCGCTATGACATCGTCCCGATCCCCGAGCATCTGCGGAATAACCTCGCCCAGCAGTCAGTGATAGAGTTCCCAGCTGAGGTACCGCAGAGCATGTATAATTTCTGCGCAGAAGATGTCGTTGCTGACATCTCCCCGCGCCCGCTGCTGCTGTTGCACAGCTCAGACGACTCTGTGACCCCAACCGAACAGTCGGTCGCGATGTTCAAGCTGGCCGGACAGCCGTGCGATATGCATCTGTTTGCCGAGACAGACCATTTCATGTTTGCAGAAAACAACACCCGCGTGCGTGAGATCGTTAAAAGCTGGGTCGACAGTTTCTTCCCAGTCTGATGCAAAACCATGAACCCTGAAATCCTTACGCAGCTCGCCCCAACCGGAACGCTGCGCGTTGGTCTTAACATGGCCAATAATCTGCTGAATACCGGCACAACGACGACAGGTGAACCTGATGGTGTCGCCCCTGATATGGGGCGCACCATTGCCGAACTGCTCGGTGTTCCGGCAGTCATGGTCAAGTATGCCAGTCCCGGTAAGATTACCGATACCGCAGGCAAAAACGAATGGGATCTTGGCATGATCGGTGCCGAACCCAAGCGGGCCGAGGCGATCGATTTCTCTGCCGCGTATGTCGAAATTGAAGCAACCTATCTGGTGCCGGCGGGGTCGTCCTATAACGCCATCGATGAGATCGATCAGGATGGCGTGCGGATCGCCGTTTCGGGACGGAGTGCCTATGATCTTTTTCTCAGTCGTCATCTAACCAATGCCGATCTGGTACGCGCACAGGGCGTCGCCGGCGCGGTGGAACTATTCAAAAAAAATGCGCTGGAAGCTCTGGCCGGGCTCCGTCCGGCATTGGTTGCGGAGTCTGGTAATTTGCCGGGGAGCCGCATTCTTGATGGTGGCTTTATGACTGTTCAACAGGCCATCGGCGTAACAAAAGGCAACACAGCAGCGGCAACCTTTGTCGCGGCCTTTGTCGAAAAGAGCAAGGCCAATGGCTTGATCGCGAGCTTGATTGACAAGCATGGTGTTACGGGGAAGCTGTCTGTCGGATCGTCGCACCTATAGCCCAGTTGGACTCGGCTTAAGCACCGTTAAAAAACCCACCACCGGCGAACATGCCAATGCCGGGAGCGAGTCGATTTTGGTCACCGACCCCCAAGCCGGCAACACCTTATTCGCTTCCATCGAAAGTTTGCGCAAGCTGATGATCGCGGTCTCGCTCAGACCAAGCCGCTGGATCGTCCGGTCGGCAATCGCCCTATAATTTCCTGCATACTGTGATCCTGCATGCCGAGTCCTTCAATCTCGGTCCAAGACTTACCGCTGGCCTGAAGCTCCCGGTTCACCAGATAGTCATTATCCTTGTTACGGATCGGCCAGTCCGTGCCAAGATTATTCTCGGAATGGATACCATTCCACGAGATCTCTCGGGCGATATACTTTTCCGTAAGCGCGCGGTCATGACGGTAGTCGATGACATGTTGCATGGTGTTTTATCATCCATCGGCACCCAGAGATGCACCCCGACCGGCACTGAGGCGATGCTCTTCTGAAACGGCATGATCATGACATTCGCCGGCAAGAAAGTCAGATCATTCTCACGCTCACGTCCTGATCCGGCAACAAGACCGTAATCAGTCGGGATCACCTCATAGATCGTCGGGCGCCTCGTGACATCACCCTCGACGCC
>Ga0115002_10006794_pt1 | contig 13045 bp, 10 predicted proteins | sample ArcticOcean_MG_C_8_FD_89576 | JGI IMG/M metagenome (GOLD analysis project Ga0115002, IMG submission 89576) | Marine microbial communities from western Arctic Ocean - ArcticOcean_MG_CB11_86 | ecosystem: Environmental > Aquatic > Marine > Oceanic | place: Arctic Ocean: Canada Basin | collected...
CGCCTCCGCGAGTGTCAGCGCAAAACCATCGTCCGCCCACTGACTCGTCGTGACGAAGCCCGCCTGCTCCACCGCGGCCGCGATCTGGTCGTCGCGGTACTTGTACGAACTCTCGGTCCAGATAGTGTCGCCGGACTCGAAGGTGATGTCGAGGTCCGCAACCGGCACACGCACGCGCTGCCGCCGCACGCTGACCAGGTGCATCTCGATACGCGACGCGGGAACGTTCCAGACCGCGCGATGACTGAAACCCGCCAGATCGAAATCGGCGCCGAGTTCGTTGTTGGCCCGCACGAGCAGATTCCTGTTGAAGGCCGCTGTCACCCCAAGTGGATCGTCGTACGCGAGAAGCAACTCGGCTTTCGGCTTCACCAGATCCGCACCGAGAAGCAGGGAGTCGCCCGCCGACATCGCCGCTCGCATGTTGCGAAGAAAGGCCGCCGCGCCCGGAGGGTCGAAGTTGCCGATGTTCGAGCCGAGAAAGAGCGTCAACGTGCGGCCGTCGCCACGCCTGTTGCCCGCGACCTCGCTGAGCCCGGCCTCGTACGTCGCCTCGTGCGGTATGACCACAAGGTCCCCATCGCTCGCCAACGCACGCCCGGCGGCCTCGAGCGCGGCACCCGACACGTCCACGAGATGCACGGTCAGCGGGCCGGACGGGCGAGCCGACAGAAGAGTGGCGAGCTTCAGGCCGCTGCCCGGGCCCAGCTCGATGACCGTCGAGATCGGCGCGACTCTCGACACGATGTCTCGTGAGCAGCGCTCGAGCAGCCGCTGTTCGGCTCTCGCAATGCTGTACCACGGCAAACGACAGATGGCCTCGAACAGCTCTGACCCCAGTTCGTCGTACAGGTGCACAGACGGCAACTGTCTGGGCGTCTCCGACAGGCAGTACGCGACGTCGACGGCGAAACGACTACGCGCGGTTGTGGTCTTTGACACAGCGGAAGGTCGCATGGACATAGGGATAGCACGTGCGAAACCAGTTGCGGAACGTCGGCCGCAACATCCCGCGAGCCGTCGCCGGAGACGCGCCCTTCATGACCATATGCTGGTTGTCGAAGAAGTCCGCCGAGTATTCCGGATAGGACGCCATCGGTCGAAAGCCGGGGAACGGACCGAAGGGTGTGCTCGTCCACTCCCACCCGTTGCCCACGAGATCCTCCACGCCCCAGGCACTCGCGCCAGCGGGGTGGCTACCTACGGGCTGCGGATCCCAACTCGACAAGTCGAACACACCCCACTCCGGTGTCGGCTCGTCAGCCCCCCAGGGGTGCTGGCGCTCACCTGCGGGCGATCCGTACGCGGCGCGCTGAAATTCACCCTCGGTTGGCAGTCGCGCTCCGCACCAGCGCGCGAACGCCGACGCCTCGGCGTGACTGACATACACCGGCCAGGACAACGGTAGCGGCAACAACTCGAACATGCCGCGCCACCACCACGCTTTACCGTCCCGCTCCCAGAACAAGGGGTGCGACACGCCTTCCTGCTGCACCCACTGCCAGTCTTCGTCCGACCACCAGCGCGCGTCCCGATAGCCGCCGGCCTCGACGAACCCCAGGAATCGGCTGTTGGTCACATCGTGGCGCTCGATGGCGAACGCGGCGACCTCTTCAGCGCGTGCTGGAAACTCGTTGTCCCATCCGAACCGCACGGTGTCGCGATCGACGCCCAGCGTTGCGTGTCCGGCTGGCACGGCGATCCATTCCACAGCCGGCGGGGCGCCTTCGATTCGCGGACGGTAACCGATGCCACATGTACATCAGTGTTTCGTGATGCAGCGCTTCGTGCTCGATGATGCACAAGGGCGCCTCAGCACGGTCGAGCAGGGCATGACCAGGGCGATCGAGATCACCAGTGGCCAGCACGTTTTCGATTTGATCGTCGACGTCGGCTGTAAACGCACGGATGACATCGCGAGACGGCCACAGCGATTCGGCGCTAGCCGCGGTCCCTGTGGCGGCAGACGATTCGTGCGGGTCTATGCCCCGCCCAAAAAGGTCCTCAAGCCGCGCGTCGATACTTGGACGACCCAACCCCTTTCTTCATGAGGGAGTTGAAACTGAAGCCCGGTAGGTGTCCTTCGTAGAACACGATCGGATGGCGCAGCGCAATCGGCTGGTGGTGGTAGGCCTCGTCGGTGAGCATGTCGAACAACGCGCGCGACCGTGCGCGGCTTCGTTGATAGCTACTCAGCGTCTCGCTCTGCAGTGCGTTCATCGTCTCCCCTTCGCTGGCCCACCGTGAGAACGCCCATTGAACTACATCTGTCTTGATGTCGCGAGCCAACGACAGAGTACCTCCCGCATCGACACGGGGCGACGGAGGCCGCCGCCGCTGTCTCGGGAGCCCTCGGGAGCCCGCTGGATCTCCGTGGAATAATGCCGCCGTGGTTCCACGCGTTCGCTTCGCCCCCTCCCCGACCGGGTATCTCCACGTCGGCGGCGCCCGCACGGCACTCTTCAACTGGCTCTACGCTCGCGCAAACGGCGGGACCTTTGTCCTGCGCATCGAGGACACCGACGTCGAGCGCTCGTCGAACGAGATGGTCAGCGACATCCTCGATGGTCTGCACTGGCTCGGCCTCGACTGGGACGAAGGGCCGGAAGTCGGCGGACCGCACGGTCCCTATTTACAGTCAGCGCGCCTCGATCGCTACCGGGAGGCAGCCGGGCGTCTCGTCTCGGAGGGCCGAGCGTACTACTGTTATTGCACAACGGAGCGGCTCCGCCGCGAACGCGAACTGGCCGAGAGGCGCGGCGAGGCCTGGCAGTACGACAGAGCGTGTCTGGCGCTGTCGCCTGAACGCGTCGCCGAGTTGGAACGCGCCGGCACACCGCGCACCATTCGATTCAAGGTCCCGCCTGCCCAGACCGCGTTCGAGGACTGCGTGCACGGGCAGATCGATGTCGACTCGCGCAACATCGAGGACTTCGTCGTGCTGCGTTCCGACCAGCACCCGACGTACCACTTGTCAGTCGTCGTGGATGACGTCGACATGGACATCACGCATGTCATTCGCGGTGACGATCACATCTCCAACACACCGAAGCATCTGCTCTTATTCGACGCGTTCAGCGCCGCGCCACCTGTGTTCGCCCACGTGCCGCTGATCCTCGGGGCCGACAAGAAGCGACTGAGCAAGCGGCATGGCGCGACGTCGGTCACCGAGTACCGTGCGCAGGGATATCTTCCCGGTGCCATGGTCAACTTCCTCTCGCTCCTCGGCTGGTCGCCCGGAGACGACAGCGAACTGATGTCAACTCGTGAGCTTGTCGAGCGTTTCTCTCTTGACGGCATCAGCGGCGGCAACGCCGTGTTCGACGTGACGAAACTCGACTGGATGAACGGGCAGTACATCGCGAGGCTCCCTGTCGAGGATCTGAGAGCGGCCGTCGAGCCACTGCTTGCTGCTGCCGATTTAGCGCCGTCCGCCGGGATGCTCGACCAAGGGGGTTCCGGCTCCAGAGGTCCATCGTTTCATCGCCTCCTGGACCTGCTGCGCCCGAGGGCGAAGCGCCTGACCGATTTCGTCGAGCAGGCGCGCCCGTTCCTCGTCGAGACTGTCGAGTACGAACCCGAGGCGATCGCCAAGCACCTGTCCTCGCCAGACGTGCGCGATCATATCGCCGCGCTCACCACGGCACTGCGTGGCCTCGACACCTTCGATGAGACGCAGGTGGAAGCAGCTGTGCGTGACACGGCCGCCGCGCGCGGCATCAAGGCGGGAGCCCTGATCCATTCCACGCGCGTAGCGCTCACCGGGCGAACGACGAGTCCAGGAATCTTCGATGTGCTTGTGCTGCTGGGTCGCGCGCGAAGCCTTGCGCGGTTGGAGCGGCTCGCCACTTTTCTGACCGAACGTGGCTAACCAGGCACCTGAGAGATCAGCCCCACCGCAATCAACGTTTGCCGGGACCGAGGCTTTCTCGATACAATCAGTGATTCCAGCCTAGGTTTCTCGCGAAGCCAGCACTGGGAGGTCGTTCAACGGTAGGACACCTGCCTCTGGAGCAGGTTATCGGGGTTCGAATCCCTGCCTCCCAGCCACATCCTAAAGCCACTAGGCTACGCGTGCGTCCGGTCTCTCACGCATCCCATCAAGGTCGCCGAATCTCCCTCTTGGCGAGGCCGGCCCCCAACGCATTTTCTGAAAAGGCTCTTGTGGAGTCGCGATGCTCGCCCGCAGACTCTTTCTTAGAAACTACGGCCAGTGCGTTTCATCGGAAGCAGGGCAGGCCAAGTGTGTCGTCCGTTCCGCTCGGCGACCGCGCCGTTTCCGCAAACACGATATGCCGTGGCTCATCGTCTACAGAAATGATTCCTGCCCGGTGGTAATGCGTGGACACGTAATCCCACAGCAGTGGATAGTCGGTCACGAACGCCTCTTCGAACTCTTCGTAATCAGCGAGCACGATCGGCACCGACTGGCTCTCCAGCCGTTCCAGCGCGCGCTGCTGATCGACGTCTGATTTGTAGAACGAGAAGGCCACCTTCGATTGCCCGGCTGCGAACGGACGGCGCGCGAGCACCGACACCTCCGGCGCGTAGCCGGCAACCATGAGATGGTCCTCTGGTCGGGTGCATTCCGAGACGTACCGCGCGGCCTTGAGAGGTTCGGTGACCTCAATTTCCTGCCACGTCTCCGGCGGCAGGTTTCGCAGCTCCTCCGTTACGGTTGCGGCCCGGAGTACCACTTGCTCGCGGGAACGTGACAGCCCGCTCGTGTTGAGTTCGCTTGGAACCTCACCGATGATCCAGATCGCGCCGAGCATCGATACCAGCAAAGCCGTCGCTGGAAGCGCCGCCAGGAGGCGGGACCTGTGCGCGTGTAGCGCGGCGGTCGCGCCGACGCACCAGGCCCCGAGCAGCGCGACGGGTACGATCGCGTCGCCGAACCGCGCCGGAAGGTTGGAGCGCAGAAAAAACATCGTCACACGCAGGCCCATCGCCAACAGTCCGCTGCCGACTCCACGCTCAACGGGCGTCGCGCGCGCCGCGTTGGCCGCCGTGCGCCACGCGAGCACGAGCGCGCCCAAGGCCAACACCAACCAGCACGCGTAGTACATGAACGGCACAAGGTTGTCCGAACTGAACAGCGAGGCTCCATCGAGGACGGGCCATGACAGATGCGTCCGTGCTTCCTCAAGGCGACTGATCTCCAGATTCCGCTCCAGGTACGAAGGGATACCCTGATAAAACTGAATCCACGCGGCGGACGGCAGGAGCAGGACCGTCGTGATGGTCACGTACACACCGACGTGACGGCCGATCGTCGTCCACGCCCACGCGTCCCGCGCCAGAAGGCCTACAACGATCGCGACACCCACGTAGACGCCGTAGTCATGCCTGAAGAGCGCGGCAACGGCGGTGGCGGCTGCCGCCCACGACAGGCGTTGCATCGTCGGGTGTCCGACCGCTCCACGAAGAGCCAGCGCGCCCATTGTCAGCGCCAGAACCTTCGTGTAGTTGTACAGTTTTGGGCCTGTGGCGATCATCAGAACCGCCACGAGCAACGCGATCGTCCAGCGTCGCGAGAGATCCAGCCCCAGCAGGAATACCAGCGCAGCACACAGCGCGAGCGCACCGACGGTCAGATACGCCTCCGACAGCATGTTGCGTCCGCCGATTTTCTGCGCCCACGCCGGGACGGCATAGCTCAGCGCCGGCCACGCGCCTCTGAGTTCCACATCCACGAAATCGCGCAAGGGCTGTTCGCCCCGCACAAGCATCTCCGACCGCAACAAGATGTCGTAGTGATCGTTGTCGAACCCTCCGAGCGACCCGCCAAGCATGTTGAAACGGTAGGTGAAGGCCGTCGCGCCCACCAGACACGCCAGCAGCAGCGCGAGCGACACACGCCATGGCCGCCACCACCCGGACCGGGCACCGATCAAATGGTCTCCACGCCCAGTTGGCTCAGCGGCGGGCACCTCGGAGCCACGCGAAGCCCAGATCCAGCGTCGCGCCCACGCCCGCGTCGAGGTCAGATATCTGTGCCAGGTCGGTGGGCTCGCAAGGGGCATAGTCAATTGTGCCGTCGCCAACACTCTCAATGTGAAACGTGGGCCACACACGTCGACGAATGTTTGGCCCCGCGGCGAACTACCACGGAATCTAGTACGGAGCCTACACCTGGTCCATGCGCGGTCGCACGACCCCTAGCGTCAATTAAAGAGATCGCGGACGGCCCTCACCGCAAATTTACCGAGCCAGGCGGGCCGGTAGTAATAGCTGACGAACGCCCATTCCTTGAGGTTCAGAATCTCTGACGGCGTCAAGGTCGGGTGCTTGATCACCGGGGAGTAGCAGTCGAATTGTTCCCAGTCGGTTGTGATGAGATTGTCCTTGACCCGCTCGTAGAGCCGGGTGCCGGGAAAAGGCGTATAGACAAAAAACTGGGCCACGTGCGTATTCAGACGTTTGGCGTAGGCGACTGTTTCTTCGATCGATTCCCGCGTATCTTCGGGAAGGCCGATGACATAGAACACGGTGACTCGAATGCCGAGACGGTCGCATGCTCGAACGATCTCCTCCTGGTGCTTCACGGGAATGGCCGTGCGCGAGACGTCCTTCAGTACGGCATCGCTCGAGGACTCCACAGCCACGTTCACGACGCGAAGACCCGCTCGAGCCATCAGTTCCAGCAGCTCGACATCGAGACAATCCATGCGAGTTTCGCAGGCCCAGCGGAAGTTGAAGCCGCGGCTCAGCATGCCCTCCATCAGCTCGACGACGCGCTTGCGGTGAAGGCTGAAGATCGGATCGCGAAACAGGAAGGCCCGTAAGCCGTATCGATCGCGCCACTGGGCTAGCTCGTCGAGGACATTCTCGGTGGACCGCTCGCGCAACTTGATGATCTCGTAGGGGCAATATTCACAGGTGTGCGGGCATCCCCGGCTCGAGAGGATGGGCAGAAACGGACGCTGCCGCAGCGCCGGAAAGTACGAGTACGAGCGAACAGGAAACGTGGACCAGTCCGGAAACGGAAGACTGTCGAGATCCCGGACATCCGGACTGGGTGCAACACCTGTCGGAAGGCTCCCGCTCGCGACGAGGTCGAGCGCGAACTGCTCCGGCTCTCCGGCAACGACGATGTCCGCCACATCAAGAAACTCGTCCGGACAGTGGCTGGCAAACGGTCCGATGAACGCGACCGTGGCGTGTGTCTCCTGCTTGTAGCGCATAGCCATCGCCCGCTCGGCGCGGTGATCAACGAGCGACGAGTAGATCAGGGCCAGATCGGCATCTGCGACGACTCCATTGCTGTACTCACAGGCATATCCCGCGCGCGCGAAGATGCCCGCCAGGTATCCCAACGACATGAGCGGCAACCGTTCGCCCACCCGCTTGACCACTTCGATACTTCGCGCGAGCAGGGAGTCTCCAACTTTGAAGGCCCAGCCGTAGCCTCCCATGAAGTCCTTGTTGACGCACCGGTTGTGGGCGGGGAGGACCTCAACCAGTACGACCTTCATGTGGGGGACGCCCACGCGCGGAGCCTGAGTCTCATCTTGAGGAGTGATCTGTGCCCACGGTAGCCGAGTCTCGGACGCGGAAGAACAGATCCCGCAGAGACATTTCGCCTCGGGACTCCTGGCGACCGCGAAACACATTGACGACCGTCTTCACGATCCGCCACGGCCGCACCGCAAACGCCACGCCGTAGAACAGCACCATGCCGAAACTCCGATACAACCCCAGCGCGCGGCCGCTCACGTGCTGGGACATCGAGACGGTGTGCAGCAGGTCCGTGTAGGTTTCAAGCGAGTAGAAGTAGTCGTCCGAAAACTCCAAGATCTGGCCGCGGGCCCGAAGGTCGTCGAATAGTTCAGACCCCGGGTAGGGAGAAAACGGCGAAATCGACATGTCATGGACGCCTGTCAATGCCATTTCGACAAGGAATTTCAGTGTTTCGAAAATCTCGCCGTGGGTCTCGTCAGGAAAACCAATAATAATGTTCGCTTTGACGTTGAGCCCGCTCTTGATCGCCGCTCGCATTGAGTGCTTCATGCGATCGAGCGCCACCTTCTTCTTTATGCGCTTCAGGACCGAGGGGGAGCCACTCTCCGGGGCGTAGCTGATGTTTCGACATCCCGAGTCGTAGAGGAGCCGGGCAACCTCGCCGTCGATCGCCTCCGACCGAGTGCCGCTCGGAAGCTGCCAGGTGAATCGATGTCCTCGCTCGATAATCTTCTGGCAGAAATCGATGATCCAGTCGCGCCGCACGATCGCCGTCAGGTCGTAGAAATCAAAGTTCTCGATCTGATACTGCTCAATGTAACCGAGCATCTCGTCGAGCAGCATCTCTGGATCGCGCGCAATCCATCGCGTGGTCCACATGGTGGGATTTGAGCAGAACGTACACTCGTACGGACAACCGCGGCTTGCAAGCACCGGAAGGCATCGTCCTCGGTTGACGCCGAATCCGAATCCATGATCGAAGTAATGAGCCAGCGGCACAAGATCCCAGGCTGGCGGCGCGATGTCGTTCAAACGGCGGATGCGACCACGCGTCGCGGTTCGAACCGCTTCGCCGCCCTCTCGATACACGATCCCCGGCACCGCAGCGATCGGTCTGCCTGCGTCGAGCGACGCCACAAGGTCGACGATCGTTGCTTCCCCTTCGCCGATGGTACAATAGTCCAACGCTGGACAGTCCTGGAGGCTGAACTCCGGAATCGCCGTGATGTGCTCACCGCCGGCGATAATCGCGGCGTTCGGCAGCGATTCTCGCAGCGCGTTGATGACCTTGCGGGCCACCGGCCACTCATGCGAGAACATGCACGAAAGACCGATATAGGCAGTCTCTTGATCAACGCGTCGGACGAGTTCCTCGATCGACAGTCCGCGCGCCAGGAACCCCGGACGTCCATCGACCTCCCGAGTCTCAAGAACCGCCTCTCCGACAGCGTCTACAACAGCCACGCGGTAGCCCGCTTCCCGAACGGTAGAAGCTACATACGCGACGCCAATGGGCGGACAGACAGGAGTGGTATGTGCCCACTTTGGTACGATCGTTGGCGGTCGCACCAGCGTAACGAGGGACATATATGATGGCTCTGGTGCGGCGTTCGCTTGCGTTTGAGGGACTGCGACCCTGACTGAACAGGTCACAGTTTATAGCACTGGGACTGAGACCGGTCAAACGCGAGGTGCCGCCGCCGCGGGCGGTCCACGGAAACCCACTCGGGCGGGGATCCGTCGCCCCTCGTTGGACCGGTGGACTTAGGCGGCCGCCCCAGGGGCGCCACATGTACAATCCCACCGAGGCCGCCCGTAGCTTTTGCAGGAGGCCATCTTTGAGTGACGCCGCTCTGCCTTCGACGCAGCTCCCGATTGAGCTGTCGATCATCATCCCCGCGTATAACGAGGCGCTGATCATCAAAGATACCCTGCGCACGATAGGGGATTTCCTCGTGGGCCAGCCATACGACGCAGAGGTCATCGTCGTTGATGACGGATCCACAGATGGCAGTGCCGCGCTTTTGAGCGAGTACGGCAACGGCCACCTCTAAGGGCTCGGGTGGGAATAAGGTTGTCAGCTTGGGCGTCGAGGCGCCCGCCCGGCGAGGCGCGAGGAGCGCGCATGCCGGGCGCATGCAAGCGACGAGCAACGCAGCCCGGCGGGATGCCTCGGTGGTCAAGGTGGAAACGTTATTCCCACTCGAGCCCTAAGTATCCCGCGGTCCGGTCGCGCGGGCTGGCGGCGACCCTCAGGCATAATGTGCGCAAGACGGAGTATCGCACCGCCGGACCTTGAGGGGAGCCCGCCGTCTCCACGGCGACTGATACTGAGGAGAATGCCATGTTGAAAAGCCTCGTGAACGGAATGGTGATCGCCGTTGGCGGCATGCTGGTCCTGCAGGTGACGGCTGCGGCTCAGGGCGGCAGCGCTCCGGTCCAGTTCCCAACGGAGGAGCAGTTCGCGGCCTCTGCCGAGGCACAGAGGATTGTCGACGCCGCCCGCGAGTTCGTGGGCAACGATCTGCAAACCGAGTTCGATAGCACCTGCACGCACACGGGTCCACAGCGCGCGGCACTGACCAGACGTCAGGCCGCGCTGCCGCCGATCGAAAACTACACGGTCGAGCCGACGAGGATCTTCGACAACATGTGGTTTGTCGGATCTACGTCCCAGGGCGCCTTCGTCATCACGACAAGTGAAGGCCTGATCCTGATCGACACGCTCAACAACACCGAAGAGGCACAGGACATCCTGCTGCCCAGCATCCGCAAGGCAGGGCTCGACCCGGCAGACATCAAGTACATCGTGCTGTCTCACGGACATCCAGGGCAGACCGACCACACCGGCGGCGCTAGCTACCTGCAACGTACGTATGGCGCCGAGGTCGCGATGGGCAAGCCCGACTGGGATGCGACGTTGCCGGCGCAACATCCTGACCGGCCGTTGGCAGAGCGGGACATCGATATCGTCGAGGGTACGACGCTGACGCTTGGCGACACGACGCTCAGCTTCGCCCTCGAACCCGGGCACTCGCCGGGATCGTTGGCCATGTTCATCCCGGTCACGTGGCACGGCGAGTCGCACGTCGTCATGCTGCTGGCCGGGGCGCTCCAGACACCCGACCGGGAGGCATACGACGCGCTCGCGCACATCATGAACGACATCGCCATGCCGCGGAATGTGCAAGCCCTGCTAAACAGCCATCCCGGCATCTACCAGGACACGCTCACGGCCATGGACACGATCCGCGACAACCCCGATGGACCCAACCCGTTGTTGTACGAGCCAGAGCGCGCCAACCGCTACTGGTCGATGATCGTCGAGTGCGCCCGCGCGCGCACTGTCGCTCTTGAGGAGGCCGCCGCGGGGGCGCTCTAATCTAGCGCCCGGCGCAAGCACCTTTCGGCCACCTTGACCCAGCGGACCTGAACAATGGCATGGGAGCCTGAGGAGACGTGAGGACTATCGCCACCTCGGCGCCGGGACCTGGGAACCACATGCCTTCGAGGTACTGGCCCGCAATCTACGGGATACGGTCTATGTTGATATCGGCGCCTGGATCGGCGTCACACCGTTCTGGGCAAGCCAGACTGCGAAGGCGGTGATCGCCGATCGCATGCAGGAAGCACCGGCGATGCGTCGTTCACGGCGTGGAACTGGTCACGCGCCCGGCCTCGGCGATGGTCGGACGGTTGATATCGAAGACCGTCTCTGGCGTCACCTTGGCGTACTGCATGTAGCCGAGGCGCGCGATCGGCCGCATCGCGCCGGTGTCTACACGCCCATCGCGCACGTAGGCATCATCGATATAGATCCCCACGACGCGGCCGAACACCATGTGGTAATCCTGCGCCGATCCGGCCTCCACGTCCGGCAACTCGATCGTTTTCCAGTGCTTGCACTCCAGTGCCGCCGGCGCCTCCTTGACCCGCGGCGGCTTCACAAAGCGTGACGCGGCCGCAGTCAACCCCGCGATCTGGTACTCGTCGGCATCCGCCGGCACCGATGCCGACGTCACATTCATCTCAAAGCGCGTGTCCCAGGTGGCCATCGAGCAGGTGAACTCGCCCGTCTCTTGAATGTTTCGCAGGCTGTCCTTGACGCCCCTGGACGAGAACATCACGTAGTGAGGCTGGTCCGACACCGCGTTGAAAAAACTGTAGGGCGCGAGGTTGCAGATCCCGCTCGCACTCAGCGAGGTAATCCAGCCGATCGGACGAGGTCCGACCAGGGCCTTGAACGGGTCTCGCGCCAGGCCGTGGGTATTGGCGATCGCGTCGTAGTGCATGATGTTGAAGCCTCCTGCGTGAGCCGCGATTGTAATGGGCGCCCTGGGCCATCGTCCCCAGCCAGATATGTCCGGCGGGCCACAACCGGTCAGTCGAAGCGCGCCCGCAGCAATGAGGCACTCCCCCGTGCCGCTCCCCTATAATCAGGGCGGAAACGGGCGCCCGGTCAGGGCGCTCGTCGGATCGGTTTCCGGTGCAAACGAGACGAGGTGACTCTGATGGGCATGACGATAACGCGACTGCTGCCATTTGTCATTGGCTTCCTGCTCGTGGGCGGCGAGATGGCGCGAGCCCAGGACAGTGGACCAGCCGCCGACCCACCGTCGTTGACCGGGCTCAAGGGCGAGGCAGCCACGCGCGTCGGTGAGATGCAGAAACTCACCCAGGAAATCGTAGACAGCCTGTTCTCGTTCTCCGAGCTTGGCTTTCAAGAGTTCGAAACCCAGCGTTATCTCACCGAATTGCTCGAAGCGAACGGCTTCACGATCGAACGGGGCGTTTCGGGAATCCCGTCGTCCTGGTGGGCGACCTGGGGAGAAGGCCGGCCGGTGATCGCCCTTGGCTCAGACGTCGACGGTATTCCGCGATCGTCGCAGCTGCCGGGCGTGGTCTATCGCGAGCCAATGGTCGATGGCGCGCCCGGACACGGCGAGGGGCACAACTCCGGCCAAGCCGTCAACGTCACGGCCGCGCTCGCGGTAAAGGCCCTCATGGAGCGCGAGAACCTTTCCGGCACCATCGTGCTCTGGCCTGGCATCGCGGAGGAACTGGTGGGGTCCAAGGCCTGGTTTGCCAGAGACGGCCGCTTTGAGGGCGTCGATGCGGTGCTGTTCTCGCACGTCGGCGACAACATGAACGTGAGCTGGGGACCGTCGCGGGGAACCGGCCTCGTCTCTGTCGAGTACTCATTTACGGGTGTCGCGGCGCACGCCGCCGCCGACCCATGGAAGGGCCAGAGCGCGTTGGACGCCGTCGAACTGATGAACGTCGGCTGGAATTTCCGACGGGAGCATCTGCATCCGCTGCAGCGCTCGCACTACGTGATCGTCGATGGCGGTGACCAGCCCAACGTCGTGCCGTCAGTCGCGTCGGTCTGGTATTTCGTCCGGGAGATCACGGCCGAGGGCATCCGTGAGAACGTGGACACGCTGCATCGAATAGCCGAGGGGGCTGCGTTGATGACCGATACCACGCTTTCACGGCGCGTCGTCGGGGCCGCCTACCCCAGACACTTCAACAAAACCATCGCGCTGGCCATGAACGAGAACATCACGGCCGTCGGCCTTCC
>Ga0115002_10006796_pt1 | contig 13044 bp, 13 predicted proteins | sample ArcticOcean_MG_C_8_FD_89576 | JGI IMG/M metagenome (GOLD analysis project Ga0115002, IMG submission 89576) | Marine microbial communities from western Arctic Ocean - ArcticOcean_MG_CB11_86 | ecosystem: Environmental > Aquatic > Marine > Oceanic | place: Arctic Ocean: Canada Basin | collected...
AGGCGCACCGAGCCGCCGCGCAAATCCAACATGCCGAACAGCGCCTTCATGGCGGTCGATTTGCCGGCGCCATTGGGGCCGACGATGACGACGATTTCACCGAGCTCTACTGAAACGGTGCAGCCATGCAGAATATCGGCAGCGCCATATCCGCCGGTCATGTTTTCGCCGATTAGAAAACTCATGCCGGATATCTCATGAGGCTGCCTTCGGGCGGTTCTTGAGGCCGGTGCCGAGATAAGCCTCGATCACGCGGCTGTCCGATTTCACCGCCTCAGCACTGCCCTCCATCAGCACCGTGCCCTCGGCCATAACGATCACCGGATCGCACAGACGCGAGATGAAATCCATATCATGCTCGATCATGCAGAAGGTATAGCCGCGCTCTTTGTTGAGGCGCTGAATGGCATCACCAATGGTGCGCAGCAGGGTGCGGTTAACACCAGCGCCGACTTCATCAAGAAAAACGATTTTGGCATCGACCATCATGGTGCGACCGAGCTCGAGCAATTTTTTCTGGCCGCCGGAAAGATTGCCGGCCGGCTCCTGGGCAAGATGCGTGAGGCCGAGAAATTCGAGCACCTCTTCGGCTTTAGCACGAATAGTGGCTTCCTGCGCGCGCACCAGCCCGGGGCGAAACCAGGCGTCGAGCAGGCCCTCGCCGCGTTGTTCGCCCGGCACCATCATCAAATTTTCAATGACTGTGAGGGTGGTGAATTCATGCGCAATCTGAAACGTGCGCAACACACCCTTATGAAAGAGCTCATGCGGCTTGAGGCCGGTAATATCATTACCGTCGAGATAAACACGGCCCGAGGTCGGCCTGAAGGCGCCCGCAATAACATTGAACAGCGTCGTCTTGCCGGCGCCATTAGGGCCGATCAGGCCGGTGATGGAGCCCGCCGCGATTTCCAGGCTGGCGCCATCCACAGCCCGGAGGCCGCCAAAACGTTTATGTAAGCTTTCAACGCGGATCATAGCCCGCTCCCGTTAGCACACATCGTCTGCGCGCTAACCCCGATAATTGCCCAATAGAGGGCAACGGCCGGGCGCGAGGCAATGGCCCGGCACGAGGCCGGACCATTGAGGATCACGTTACTTAGTGGACTTTGATAGTTTTGAAAGCGCCGTCCATGACTTCAAGTTCCTTGTAGGAACCTGCCGCCTCGCCGGGGCCGATCAGCTCGACATTCGTCGCGCCCTGATAATCGACCTCACCGCCATCGGCCAGGATTTGCAGCGCCTTGCCAAGCTCGCCGGGCAGGATCTGCTCGCCCGGTGCATTGGCCACGGCCAGCATATTAGCCTGGATGGAGCTACGGTCCGCTGAACCACCAGCCTGAATCGCCAAGGCGATCAAAGCAGCGGCGTCATAGGATTCCGCACGGAACGGGCCATCACCATCAACGCCGCCGGCTGCGGCAACATCGAGGAACAATTTGGCACCTTGTGACTCGGAACCCGGTAGGGTGCCGATGGCGCCGTTCAGGCCTTCGCCAATAGCGTCAATCAGCGATTGACCGATCATGCCGTCAGCGAGGATGAAGGCGTCAAACGCGCCGGTGTCGAGCGAGGTTTGGATGATGCCCTTGCCGCCCTGATCGAGATATCCGAGGACCACCAGATGGGCCGACCCGGAAGCTGCGAGCGCGCCCACTTCAGCGGAATAATCGCCCTTGCCGTCTTCATGCGCGGCTTTGATCTCAACCGTGCCGCCCGTCGCCTTAAAGGCGCTGACGAAACTTTCGGCCAATCCCTTGCCATAATCATTGTTGGTATAGGTCACGGCGACATTGGTGATGCCGCGCGATTTCAGCACATCAGCCAGCACCTGACCCTGACGGGCATCGGACGGTGCGGTGCGGAAGAAATAGCCATTGTCCTCAATCGACGACAGCGCCGGAGAGGTGGCCGACGGCGATACCATCACCACGCCATTCGGTATCGCCGTGTTGTTGGCGATGGCGGTGGTCACGCCGGAACAATCGGCGCCCATGATGGCGACGACAGACTCAGCTGAAATGAGACGCTCGGCAGCGGCCTGTGCCGCCGCCGCATCAACGCAGGTCGAATCAGCGCGCACTGCAACCAGCATCTTGCCGCCCAGCAGCTTGCCAGAATCAGATACTTCCTTCATCGCCAGCTCGGCTGAAGCAGCCATGCCCGGGGTCAAAGATTCGATCGGGCCGGTAAAGCCAAGAATAACGCCGACTTTAATTTCGTGGCCATCGGCCTTGGCGCCAGGCGCCAGCCCTATGCCCATTGCCGCGGCAAACGCCAAAGCTGACGTCGCGGCAAGAATTTTCATTCTGAGTTTCATCTTAATATGCCTCCCAATTTGTTTTTTTAAATGGCGGTTATCCGCCGATACAATCTTGTTCTTAGTATTAATCATCTATTGTGAAACATGATGCCGTCAATATCCAGCACACTTTGAACAGGTTGCAATTGTGGAAATAGGCGGGAAATTTCACAGGTGCGGGGTGACGCGCCTTGGGGTGCGCGGCTCGGGATGGCGGGGGAAGGTAGCGTTATCGGCAGAGAGGATCACTGCCAGCCGCCGCTTTTCGGCACGCCCGACAAAACCCTTCTCACTGTGTCCGACACTATTCGGCGCTAAGCGCTGCCGCCCACGGCATAATTTCACTGCCCGGCATAGGCTTGGAAACATAATCGCCTTGCGCCAGATCGACGCCGAGATCGCGCAGCAGGTTCCAATCCTCTTCTTCTTCAACGCCTTCTGCAACCAGCAGCAGGTCAAGCTTCTGGGCCAGACCAACGCTTGATTCGAGCATCGCCCGCACCCGTACATCGCGGTGGGCACCGTTGCCGAAGGCGCGGTCAAGCTTGAGCTCGGTAAAGGGGATCGTCTTCAGCCGTCGCATGGAGGAAAAGCCGCTGCCATAATCATCAATCGACAGGCCAAAGCCCTTGAGGCGGAAACGCGTCAGGGTTTCGAGCACAGCCGCCATATCCCGGATCAACCAGCTTTCGGTAATTTCCAGCGTGATGCTGTTCGGCGCCAGACCATAGCTCGCGGCCATTTCCACCAATCTGGCTGGCAGATCAAAGCGCTCCAGGCTAGGGATCGACAGATTGACCGAGAGCTGAACGGCAAAGCCCGCATCGTGCCAGCTTTTGCCTTGTTTTAGTGCTGCATCCAAAATGGCGTCAGTCAGAGGGTTGATCAGCCCGGTTTGTTCGGCGAGCGCAATGAATTGATCCGGGTAGACCAACCCGCCGCCCTCCTGCTGCCAGCGCGCCAGGGCTTCGACACCGCGCACCGCGCCATCAGCCAGCTTTATCTGTGGCTGATAGAAGGCCTGGATCGCGCCTGCCACGAGACCCGCACGCAAATCGGCCTCGGCAAGCTGCCCACGCCCGGCGCTACGGCGCTCGCCCCGAGGCGTGTAGACGGCAAAAATATTGACCAGAAGCGGCTTCAACGCTGCCGGATCGATAGGTTTGCTGATTTCACCGATCACCCGCATGCCATGTGCCAGAGCGACCTCACGAGCGCCAAATAGCACCGCCTTATCCGCGCCGCCATTGGCCGCGCCGCCAATCAGGATGATCGCCGGGTAAATCTCACGGTGGCTTAAATGGCGCAGAAATTCGAGCCCATCCATGCCCGGCATATCGATATCAAGGAGCACGAAATCCACCCCGCCCGGCATGACATCATGGCAGGCCAGGGCCACAGCGCCATCTTCGGCCAAGGCGATTTTCTCAATGCCGATACTGTTCAGTACGCTCTCTATCAAGCGTTGGGCGATGGCGTCATCATCGGCGATCAGCACCGAAAAGCCGCTTAATTCATTCGTCATCGCACTACAAAATTCAACAAAACAGCTCCACAGCCGGGGCAAAAAAAATTATAGGGTTTGCGATATCAGCATTGGCGTGCGAGGGCAATCTGGGTCAAGCTGCGGCCCATGAAAATGTTACACAGACTTGTTGTCCCAACGGCATTGCTTTTGGTTGGCGGCACCTCGTACGGCAGCGTTATTTCCGCCAACAAGCTGGCGGCGGATGCCGGCATGCCGTTTATCGCCTATTCATTTTGGCAAATGCTGATTGCCTCCGCTGTATTGCTACCGCTCTCGCTGCTGCTGCGCTGCCCACCGAAGCTTGGCCGACGGCACTTGCCGGTCTATGGCGTGGTCAGCACATTTGGCCTGTTGGCGCCGTTATTGGTCCTCACCTTCCTCGCCGACAAATTGCCGCCTTCGGTACTGACCCTGATGGTGGCGCTGATCGCGGCAGCAACCTATCTCCTTGCCGTATCCGTGCGCAGCGAATCCTTCCGCTGGCTCAGTCTGTTGGGCGTGACGCTCGGTTTCACCGGTGTGCTGCTCATCATCCTGCCCGAGCATAGCCTGCCCGAAGAGGGCATGGCGGTGTGGGTGCTGGTGGCGCTGCTGATCCCGGCCACATCGGCGGTCAATAATGTGTTCGCCGCCAAGCTGATCCCGGCGGATGTGAATTCGCTTACCCTCACCGCCGGGCTGATGACGCTGGCGGCACCGCTGTTGCTCATCCTGATGCTATTGATCGACGGGCCGGTGGCCCTGACGCATGTCGGTATGGCCGGCGTGTGGCCGACCCTTTGGGGCGCAGCGGGCCACGTCATCACCTATCTCTGCTTTTTCGAAATTCTGCGCCGCGCCGGGCCGCTGTTCTTCGCCCAACTTAATTATGTAGTCGTCGCGGCGGGTGTGCTGTGGGCCTATATTATCTTTGGCCAGGCGCCGAACAATTGGCTGTGGGGCGCCATTGCCGTTATCGCGATTGGCCTTGCCGTCATGAATTTTGCTAAGGCTGCTGAGTCACGCCGCGCCGGCCAGGAGGCTGACAAATAGAATTATTGTAAAAGTTGATAGGCAGGAGCGATTTCAGCCATTAGTCTAGACCCCAACATAATAAAGCTTAATCGGGCGGGGAATACAGATGTTCAAGACAAGCGACGGCGAAGAGATTTTTGTGATCGATGCGCATATTCATCTTTGGGATGCGCGACCGGAAAATCAGCGCAATGTGCATGGCGCGCAATTCATCAATTGCTTTCACAATTATCAAAAAGGATTGAGCCCGGAGGAATATCACTGGTCGACTGAAAAATTCCAATATTACGGTGCCGATATCCTCTATGAAGATGTCTTTGTGAACGGCTACGCCGATATGGCGATTTGTCAGCCGACCTATCTCAAGGAATTTTACGTAAACGGCTTCAACACCACCGAGCAAAACGCTGTCCTGCGCGATAAATACCCGAACCAGGTGCTCCTCAACGGCGCCTTTGATCCGCGCGACGGCGAGCCCGGCTTGGATGCCCTGACGGAACTGGTCGAGGCTTACAAAGTCACCGGGGTGAAGCTCTATACGGCGGAGTGGCACGGCGATTCAAAAGGCTACAAGCTCACTGATCCATGGGCGCGGCGCTATCTCGAGCACGCCCAAGGGCTTGGTATTAAAAACGTCCACGTCCATAAAGGTCCGACCATCCTGCCGCTCAACCGGGACGCCTTCGACGTTGCCGATGTTGATGACGCGGCGACGGATTTCCCCGAGCTCAACTTCATCGTCGATCATGTCGGCCTGCCGCGTCTTGATGATTTTTGCTGGATCGCAACCCAAGAGACCAATGTCTATGGCGGCTTGGCGGTGGCCGCGGCCTTCGTCCATTCGCGCCCGCGCTATTTCGCCGAGATGATGGCCGAGCTGTTGTTTTGGGTGGGTGAAGACAAGCTGCTGTTCGCCAGCGATTACGGCATCTGGCAGCCCAAATGGCTGATCGAGAAATTCATGGCGTTTGAGATGCCGGAAGACCTCAAGGCCGAGACCGGCGTTGACCTCACGCTCGACGTTAAACGCAAAATCCTCGGCCTCAACGCGGCCAAGCTTTACGGCATCGATATCGAGGCGCAAAAAACCAAGATCAGCGCGGGTTGAGCGGCGATGAACGCCCCCGCCCAACAAAGCAGCGACCAACGCGAAGCAAACGACCAGCGCGAATCAGATGTGTGGGCGCGCCTCGCCACGGTGAGCGATCCGGAACTTGATGAATCGGTCGCCGCCATGGGTTTTGTCGATACAATCCAGATCGATGCGACTGGCGAGGTGCAAATCGGCTTCCGTCTGCCGACCTACTGGTGCGCGCCCAATTTCGCCTTCCTCATGGCGCATGACATGCGTGAAGCTGTGGAGAGCCTGTCCTGGGTATCGACGGCAATTATCAGCCTGCGTGACCATTGCAATGCCAAGGAGATCAATCACGGCGTTGGTGCCGGTCTCTCGTTCGGCGATACCTTCCCCGGCCAAACGGCAGCCGAGCTCGACAAGCTGCGCGCCACCTTTCGCCGCAAGGCTTTTAAGCGGCGCCAGGAATTGCTGCTACGCCATCTGAAAGGGGCGGATATGACGCCGCAGCAATTATGCGCCATGCATATGGGCGAATTGGCGACTCTGCCGTTGGAAGATGACGAAGCGCTGAATTTGCGCGCGCGCTATCAGGAAATTCGCGGCGAGTTTGGCGGCCCGGCTGGTGAGGGCGATCTCGCCTTCACCACCGATAGCGGCGAGATGCTGACACCCGACGGTTTCGGTGACTATCTGCAGGATTTGCGCCGGGTGCGCGTCAATGCCGAGTTCAATGCCAATTTATGCCGCGGCATACTGCAAACGCGCTACGGCGAAACGGCTGAAGAATAGGGCGCGCTTGCACCGCCGCTTCCTGTTTTTGTTGCTATCTGGCCTGCTGGTCGGAGGCGCGGCGAACAACGTAAAGAGCGAAACATTGCCGGTGCTCTGGTCGCAATCTCTCGACTTGAGCTCCCTGGATCAACTCGAACATCGCCTACAGCAGCCCCTATGGCGCGGCACCGGAATCACCGTGGCGCAAAAGTGGCGCTTTATCGGCGCCGGCAAGGCGCCCGAACCGATTGCGGCCAAAGTGATCTTGTCCTGCGCCGATTATTTGCAAACGGACCATACGCTCTATAAAATCGCCTCGCAAAGCGATTTCAATCTGCTCGCCGGTTTCGCCGGAACATGCCAAGCATTAAAAGCGTTGAAAGCTGCACTGCCGGCATAGAAAAGTTTCGTCAATGATTTTACGCTCGACGAATCAGCGGTCTATATGTTGCCGCCCGGAATCGCCATCGGGCGTAATCCCGCCGAGCGCCGCGAGCTCAAACAAGCGGAAACAGATGGTTTATCGTGGCGGCAATATCAGGAGTTGTGCAGCTCCAGCCTGGTATCGGTGGCGCGCGAGAGTGACAGCGCCGCGCTGTTTGAATGGACGCGCGGCACCAGCCGGGTGGAAATTCTCGGCCATGGCGATTTCAACGGCGACGGTTTTCAGGACCTGCTGCTCCATGTTAGTCAATGGCCGGGCTACGACCACAGCGTCAAGGCCAAGGCACAATTGGTAACGAGGCTTTCAGCCGGGCGGTTGTTTCCGCTAGAATGACGCGAATAATAAAGATCGACGCCATCCATGCTTGATGCCACCCCTCTTCTTCGCCTTTACGCCAAACGCCGCCTGGCGAAACTGCGCGCCCAGAACCCCGCCGAAGCCCAAGAGCGGCAATTGCTGCAATTGGTGCAAAAAGCCAAAGACACGCGCTTTGGCCGCGACCATAGCTTTGACAAAATTCAGAGTGTTGCCGACTTTCAGGCGCGCGTTCCCTTGCGCAACTACGAAGACATGCGGAGCGGATATTGGGGCGAGAATTACCCAGCCGTCGATGATTGCTCGTGGCCGGGGCGCATTCCGTTTTTTGCCGTCACCTCCGGCACCACGAGTGGCATCGATAAATTTATTCCCTGTACCTGGGAGATGGTGCGCTCCAATCGGCGCGCCGCGCTCGACCTGTTAACTCACCATCTCGCCAATCGGCCCGAGAGCCGCATCTTCGGCGGCAAGACCTTCATGCTCGGCGGCAGCACGGTGCTGGAGCCGGAGGCGTCTGGGGTTTTCAGCGGCGAGCTGAGCGGCATCGCCGCCAAGACGGTGCCGTCCTGGGCACGCTCGCGCTTCTTTCCGCCGCCGGACCTGGCCGTGCTCTCCGCATGGGAAGAAAAAGTGGCGCGCGTCGCCGAGGCCTCCATCGGCACCGACATCAGGGGCTTTGGCGGCACCCCGAGCTGGGTGCTGATCTTTCTCGACAAGATGGCCGAGCTTGGCCATGGCGGCGGCCCGGATGGCAACAAACGCAGCTTCGCGGCCTATCCTAATCTTGAGATGCTGGTCCATGGCGGCGTCAACTTCGCCCCCTACCGGCGCCAATTTGAGGAACTCTGCAAGGGCACCCGCACCGAGCTTCGTGAAGTTTATCCGGCGAGCGAAGGCTTTATGGCGCTGCAAGACAAAGGCCCAGGCGAAGGTCTCAGAATGCTGCTCGACACCGGCCTGTTCTTTGAATTCATTCCGCTCGAGGAGCTTGATCAGCCCTCACCCACGCGGCACTGGATCGGCAATGCCGAGATTGGCGTTAATTACGCATTAGCGCTCAGCACCTGCGCCGGCATTTGGTCTTATGTGCTCGGCGATACGGTGAAGCTGATCGAGCGCGATCCGGCGCGCCTGCTGGTTACCGGGCGCACCTCCTATATGCTCTCCACCTTCGGCGAACATCTGATCGGCGAGCAAATTGAAACTGCGGTGGCGCTGGCGGCGGAAACCATCGACGCCATGGTCAGTGATTTTTCGGTCGGCTCCGTGATGCCGGGGAAAGAGGGCGAGCTCGGCGGCCACCTCTATATTGTCGAATTTATGGGAGATGCGTTGAGCGAATCCCAACTCAAGACATTCAGCCAAACCATCGACAAGAAGCTGATCGATACCAACGACGATTACAAAGCGCATCGCTCCGACGGCTTTGGCCTGCATGCGCCGGAAATTCGCGCCGTACCGCCCGGCACCTTCGCCGCCTGGATGAAAAGCCGTGGCAAGCTCGGCGGGCAGAACAAAGTGCCGCGCATCATCAATGATATGGATCTGTTTCAGAACCTACGGGATCATGTGAAATAGGCGAAATCGGTGGCGAAGCCGCAGCGCTCTTTGTAATCCCATTTCAGCGGGCCTTCATCGGAAAATGAGTTGGAGACGGATTCCTGCCCGAGATGATCATGCCCCGAAATGCCGCACGATACGCTGCCGTCCAAAACCACCGTTTTCACAACCTCAGCTAAAGCTATCTTGCCAATCTTGCCGATCTTGATGCTCTCGGCGCCTGTGCTGTGATCGAGGGCAATTTGCGCCCGCTTCACACGCAGGATTTCCTTAAAATTACCGGTGAAAGCCATGTTGCCACCGGCGTCGCCACGAAAGATTTCTTCCCGCGCCGCGAACTGCTCGTCCTCGGCGCGCGTATCAATATAGATGGCGACGGACCACGGCGAGCCCGGCTCATGATCGCTGTAATGACCGACAATCCCGACCGAGAGGCCGGATAAATTCGCCTCTCCCGCCTGCCCTTCGGCGATATGCCATGCCCGTCCTTCGGCGATATGCCATGACAGAATAAAGTCGCAGGTGCCATAGGGTGGTCAGGCCATTCGCCACACCATTTTGCTGGCGGCACGGACAAATCACCTCGCAATTACAGGCCTCGTAATAACTTCCCTCAATTCGATATTAACTTGCCATCCCCTGCGTTCCTCAATTCGGTAAAATTGTTTGTCGGAAAAAATAATTTCCTCTTTACCGCTCCACCGATCGCTCCGGCAGTTGAGCGAGGGTGGTAAAATTGCTGAACAGGCGGCGCGCGTCGCTATTGAGGCGCTGCATGTTTTGCGCCGCCTCGGACTCAAAAATGGTGCGCGCATCTTCGCCTAAATGTTTTTTCAGCTCTTCTTCATGGCCGGGCGGCGCCAGCCATTCGCTGACGGTTTGATCATAGGCCTCAATATGAAATTGCACGCCCCAGGCGCGCGGTGCTGCGCGCATGGCTTGGATGGGGCAAGCGGCGGTACTGGCCAGGGGGATGGCGCCGGGCGGCAATTCACCGACCTGCCAATCATGCCATTGCAGGCCGGGGGCAGCCGTCTGCCAACCGGCGAACAGGGGATCACGCCGGCCCGCCTCGTTGAAGCTGATATCGACCACGCCGACTTCCGCCTTGGTCATACACGTGAGAGAGCCGCCGAGCGCCAGGGCCAGTAGTTGATGGCCAAGGCAGATGCCGAGCGTCGGCAAGGCGCGGTCCACCACCGCCTCGCGAATGCATTCGGTTTCGCCCACTAGCCAGGGGTGGGCATCATGATCAAGTGGGCCCATGGGGCCGCCCAGGATAATCAGCGCGTCATAGCGGTCGAGCTTGGGAAGGGCATCACCCTCATCCAATGCGGCGACATCAAACCGGGTGCCGTCGGCGTGCATAAAATCGCGCAGGATCCCGGCATGTTCGAAACCGGCATGCTGTAGGATTGAGACACGCATCTTCAAACCTCAAGAGCTATGCGCGCCATCAACGCGGCATAAAAATTTAATTGCGCTTCATGAGGCTTTCGCGCGGCGCCATCATCGGCCATTCTCTGGTGCTCCCATTATCTTCACTCCCGGCGCGCCATTTAACAGGAGGCAGCGCCCCCACGGCAAGGAGGTCGACGATCAAGATTCTCACCATCATGCGCCACGGCGAAGCCGCAGGGCTAGGCGCGGACGGCGATGAAGCGCGCGCCCTAACGGCGCGCGGCACGGATGATTGTCGCCACCTGGCCGCGCATCTCAAGAATGACGGCGTGGCGTGGGACAAAATCTTCTGCTCCAGCGCCCGGCGCGCTCGCGAGAGCGCTGAACTCTTGGCCAGCGTCATGGGCGTGGGCGTGGGGGACGCAGGGAGCGCCACGGATTCGGCGTTCGCGCCGGAGATCCGCCCCGAGCTTTATTTGGCCGACGCCGAAGGCTTGCTGGCAGCGCTCCGCGCATTGCCCGATAATTTGGAATGCGTGCTGATCGTCGGCCATAACCCAGGCCTGCACGCGCTCACCCGCTTTCTTATCGGCCGTGGCAGCGGCCCGGCAGCACGGCGCGCGATGCGTGATTGCCCGCCCGGCGCACTCGCCAGTTTCGCCTGCGATATGACGGACTGGGCCAGCCTCGACCCGGATCATGCGGAACTGCGCAATTTCCTCACGCCCGGCGACATGAATTAACCTAATTTTTGCGAACAGTTACAAAAAAACTAATAAAATCAGATGTTTGTGATCTAGATCACAGTATTTCCGCCCTAATTTCGCCATTATCATGGCTATCTTCCATGATACCTCTCCCGGAAGAGAGAAGCGCGGCAATCGCGATTTTCAATCTCCCTCCCTCCGGGCCGGTGAAAAACCGGCCCGGTTTTTTTTGGAGTTTTTTTAGAGGGTCTCTTTTTGTTTGTTCCCTCAAGCGCCGGGCGAGCGCTTCCTGAAGGGTGCGAACCAGGGCTGGCCAATCGCCGGGTGCGGGCTGGCGGAAATGGCGCATGGTTGGGTACCAGGGATTATCCTCGCGCTCGCGCAGATAACGCCAATCGCCACCATGGGAAAGTATCGCCCATACCGGATGGCCGAGTGCACCGGCGAGATGGGCGAGCGCCGAATCGATGAAGATCACCAGATCGAGCCCGGCGATGGCATCGGCGGTATGGGCGAAATCCGTGAGGCGGGGGCTCAAATCCTCGATATTGGTGTTGCCGGCAATATCCGCCGCCGCCGGCCCGACCTGAAGGCCCTAGCAGGCGATATCGCGGCGCGCCAGGAGCGGCGCAAGATGTTCAATCGGGCAAGAGCGCCGCCGATTTATCTTGTTGGTGGGATTGCCCGACCAGGCGAAACCAATCTTGAGGCGTGCCCCCGCCGGAGCGCCCAATTGCCAAGGATTTTCGCTCTGCGGAACATAGGCGGAGGGCGGCGCCATAGTGTCCGGGTTCATGTTCAGGATGTGCGGCAGGCTGGCAAGCGCCGCATGCTGAGCAAATTCAGGCACGGGGCTATCCAACGAAACAGTCTCGCTGACACCCCCCACGCCGGCCAGCAAACGACGCAACGGCTCCTGACAGGCGGACAATAACGTGACCGCCACGCTCGGCCACCAGGGGGGGCAAAGCGGATGAACTGCAAACAGTCGCCAAAGCCCTGCTCGGCCCGGAGCAGAATGGTCGCGCCATCGAGGGGCGCGCCATCCCACATGGCGGTTGGGAAATGAGAGATAGCGTCGCCGCCGAGCTTGAGGCGTCACTCATACTCGCTGAAGCCAGTGCTATATTCACCGGCGGTAAGCAGGCTGAGGGCGTGATTAAAATGTACTTCGGCATTGTCCGGGGCAATTTTGAGAGCGCGCTCAAATGCCTCCCGGGCTTCACCGTCACGCGCCAGGGCGGCCAGTGCACTTCCTAATGTGTTCTCCCCCTCGACCGATTCGCCCCTCAATTCAATCGCGCGCTCAGCGGCGGTCAAGGCCTCTTCCGGTTGATCGAGGGCGAGGAGGGCGCCGGCGAGATTGTTCCAGCCAGCAGCGAAATTCGCATCGAGCTCAACCGCCCGCCAGGCATGCGCCGCCGCATCTTCCGGCAGATGGAGTAGATTGAGCAAATGGCCAAGATTACTGTGCCCCTCAATCAAGGTTGGCATCAATTCGACGGTGCGGCGCAGGGAGGTTTCCGCCGCCGTTAACTGGCCGCTCTCCAGCAGGGCGACGCCGAGGCTGTTGTGAATGGTGGCATTGCCCGGCAAGCGCTCGCTGGCGGCGCACAGTGGCTCCACCGCCGCACTATATTGGCCCTGGCCGATCAGGGCATTACCGAGAGAGAGATAGGGCTCGCCTGGGGCGGCGTCGAGGCTCATGGCAGTGCGACCAGCGCCCGCTGCCGCGATAAAATCGCCTTCCGCCAGTAGGACAGCGGCAAGGGAGGCGTGCGCCAAGGGTGCTGCAGGTTGGCATATCGCGCAGCGCGTTTCCAGCCTGTTTGCGGGCATCGGCAAAATCGCCGCTGCGAAAGGACTGAATGGCGGCTTCCAGCACAACGCGCACGTCTTCAAGTGCTGGCGCGCCAACGG
>Ga0115002_10006798_pt1 | contig 13043 bp, 7 predicted proteins | sample ArcticOcean_MG_C_8_FD_89576 | JGI IMG/M metagenome (GOLD analysis project Ga0115002, IMG submission 89576) | Marine microbial communities from western Arctic Ocean - ArcticOcean_MG_CB11_86 | ecosystem: Environmental > Aquatic > Marine > Oceanic | place: Arctic Ocean: Canada Basin | collected...
AATGCCGTCAACAACATGATTAGCCAACAGCTCGAAGGGGTCGAATTCGTCGTCGCAAATACCGATGCCCAGGCTCTTGCGCAATCCCTCGCAGATCGGCGCGTTCAGCTCGGCAGGGCAATCACACACGGTCTAGGGGCGGGTTCCCGGCCCGATATGGGTCGCGCCGCGGCAGAAGAAGCCATGGAAGACATTGGCCAGATCCTGAACGGATCTCACATGGTGTTTATTGCCGCCGGTATGGGTGGCGGCACAGGAACCGGAGCCGCACCGGTCATTGCCCGGCTTGCCCGCGAGCAAGGCATGCTGACCGTCGGCGTTGTTACCAAGCCATTCCAGTTCGAAGGATCGAACAGAATGCGAATCGCCGATGCCGGTATCGAAGAAATGCAGCAATTTGTCGATACCCTGATCGTGATTCCCAACCAAAACCTGTTCCGGATTGCCAATGAGAAGACAACCTTCGCCGACGCCTTTGCGATGGCCGACGACGTTCTTCACTCTGGTGTCCGAGGGGTAACCGACCTGATGGTCGTTCCTGGCCTCATTAATTTGGATTTTGCCGACATTCGCAGCGTCATGTCCGAAATGGGCAAAGCTATGATGGGCACTGGCGAAGCCGATGGCGAGGAACGTGCTCGCCTTGCAGCTGAGGCCGCAATCTCCAATCCATTGCTGGATGATGTATCGATGAAAGGAGCCCGCGGCGTCTTAATCAATATTACCGGTGGTCCCGACATGACGCTATTTGAGGTCGATGAGGCCGCAAACCGGATCGGTGAAGAAGTTGACGCTGATGCCAATATAATCTTTGGCTCCGCGCTCGACTCCTCTTTGGAAGGCAAAATTCGCGTATCGGTCGTCGCAACCGGTATCGATATCGACGTAGCCGCCCGGCCGCGCCCCGTTCTCAAAGTCTATAACGATCCCATCGCACCGAAATCCATTCCAACGAGTACTGCGATGCCGGTGTCAATGACGCCGACAGCGATGGACATACCGACTGGCGCTCCGGCAGCTAACCTTATGGCCGGTGGGGCAGCTACGGCGCTCAAAATGCCAGAGCCTATACCCGAACTGGAAGAGATCCCTCTGCAGGAAGGTTCCCTCGACATACAGGAGCAACCTGCCCAGACCGACATCATGGCTTTGGTCGAGAAGGAGGAAGTTGCTGAGGTAACTATTCAAGCGGATGCAGAACCAGTACAAGCAGCTGAAATGTCTGTTAGCGAACAGGAAGCAAGCAAAGCGAGCCCAGTTCAAACAGAGGAACCCTTCATTCCACCGGCTCCCGCTGAACCCACCAAAGCAACCCCGGCAAAAACTGTGGCAACGGCTGACCCCTTCCGAGAAGCCGCAATGCTCAATGCGGCACCCGTTCCAGAGAAAAAGCGGAGTCCAAACATCTTTCAGAGAATGACAGGCTCAAGCTGGCCTAAAAAAGATGCGCCAATGGAGTCCAATAAGGCCGGAACAGCTGTCAACAGGCCCGTTATACCACCAAAACCACCGACAGCAGCTATCGCTGCAGAACCTCCCAAGACGGCCGCACCTGAAGCGCCCAAAGTCGAGGTGGCGGAGGAAGTTCCAGACACGGCATTTATGTCGCCACCTGTAGCTGTTACGCAGCCCGAGCCAATTGTTGAAAAACCAGCCGCTGAAAAGCCAGTGATTGAAACTCAGCCCAGGTTGAGAGGTGTTGAAGCACAGGAAAGACTGCCAAATTCACAAAGTGAAGAGGATTTGCTGGAGATTCCGGCGTTCCTCAGACGGCAAGCTAACTAGAACCGGATATCACCGTAACATTCTGTAACAATTGTTGATTTGAGGGCTCCGAAGGAAGTTGGTAAACAACCTTCGGAGCCTTTTTCACGCTCTGATATAGGCGAAGATGCGCCACGTAACTAACGATGAATGTTAGGGTTAACAATCATCGTTAATTACGGCGCAGCATGAGGAAATAGTTAGTGCCTAACGTAGTAGAATCGTGCGAAGCCGTAACTGCCACTCCCCTTCTCTCTAAGGTGGTGCTCCAAAAGACGTTGAAATCGTCTATTGGCTGTACCGGCATTGGCCTCCATTCGGGCAAAAAGGTGAGCATGTCACTTAATCCGGCAGCCGCCGACACCGGTATTGTCTTTCATCGTACAGATTTAGAAGGCGACGACCGCATTATTCCAGCGCGCTGGGACTGTGTTGTCGACACCCGCATGGCGACCACGATCGGCAATCAAGCCGGTGCTTGTATTTCAACCATTGAACATCTTATGGCGGCGCTCGCAGGCTGTGGCATCGACAACACCATCATCGAGATCGATGGTGCAGAAGTTCCCGTTATGGACGGCAGTGCAGCACCCTTTATCTTTTTGTTTGAATGCGCTGGCATGATCGAACAGAACGCACCCCGCAAAGCGATCAAAATCGAGCGACCTGTTAAGGTTGGCTACTCCGATAAATTTATTTCGGCAACACCAGACGATTCGTTTTCTGTGGATTTTGAAATTGATTTTGAAGATACCGCTGTTGCCCGGCAGAAATTAAGCATGCGGCTGGTTAATGGTAATTTTAAAACCGAAATAGCCAGAGCGCGCACTTTTGGCTTTGTTCACGAAGTCGATGCTCTTCGCAAAGCCGGCCTGGCACTCGGTGGTTCCCTCGATAACGCGGTTGTTATTAGTGGCGACACAATTCTCAACGGTGACGGTCTTCGATATGACGACGAGTTCGTTCGTCATAAAATTTTGGATTGTGTTGGCGACCTATATCTTGCTGGAGCGCCTATTATTGGACAGATTGTTGCGCTGCGGTCAGGGCATGCACTCAACAATCAATTCCTGAATTCTCTGTTCGCTGATGATACCGCATGGTCCTATGTCGAGATGTCTGGAGCCTCGGTTCCTGGAGTTTCCCATAATTGGGATCAGGAATCAGCTTTAGCCATCGCCTAACAGCGCATATCGGCGATACGCTTTTCATTTACAAACGTTTCTTTCCCGTATGGCGATGACAGCTTACACCGTGATATAAACCGGTTAAGGTCATGGCCAGTTGATCTATAATCTTGTGATCACCGCCTCAATACGGGATAGGTTACAAGCTATGGAAAACCGCGCAACAGGGATGCAAATGCGCCAGTTCAAATATGTAAGCGTTTTACTTTTATTGATTTCTGTCACGGCTTGTAGCTCCGACGAAAAAGCACCCTATGTCGAACGTCCGGTAAACGCTCTTTATAACCGTGCGGTTAATGCATTGGAGGCTGGCGCGTACTTGGATGCTGCGCGATTTTTTGACGAAGTCGAGCAACAGCACCCTTATTCGGTATGGGCTACCAAAGCACAGCTCATGGCCGCCTATTCAAATTATGAGGCCAATAAATATGATGACGCGATCATTGGGATAGATCGCTTTATTCAGCTGCATCCTGGCAATCGCGACACACCCTATGCCTATTACCTGAAGGCCCAGACCTATTACGAGCAAATCACCGATGTCAGCCGAGACCAGCTCGGAACAGAGAGCGCCCTTAAAGCCCTGCGTGAAGTTATCAAGCGTTATCCGCAATCAAAATATGCACGAGATGCGCGACTCAAAATCGATTTGACGCGAGATCATTTGGCCGGAAAGGAAATGTCGATAGGACGTTTTTATCTCCGAAAGAATGAATATATTGCCGCCATCAATCGGTTTAAACGGGTCGTCGATAACTATCAAACGACAACCCATGTACCAGAAGCACTACATCGCGTCGCCGAGGCTTACACAGCAATCGGCATGACGGAAGAAGCAAAGAAGGCCGCATCGGTTCTTGGACACAACTATCCGGGCAGCGAATGGTACATCGATAGCTATGCCCTGATGACTGGCAAAGATGTCCGCGCGAAAAAAGAGAAAAAGGGAATTCTGGCCCGCGCCTGGAACTGGGTTTTCTAAAACAGCATGCTCGCCTCCGTCACGATCCGCGACATCGTCCTAATCGACAAGGTCGAAGTTTCCTTCGAGACAGGCTTATGCGCGCTAACTGGCGAAACCGGTGCTGGTAAATCAATATTACTTGACGCGCTCGGTTTAGCGCTAGGGATGCGTGCCAACGCCGGCCTGGTCCGGACTGCCGGTAATGGAGGTAACGGCATACCGCGAGCTTCGGTGGCGGCGTCGTTTGACCTCGCTACCGATGACGCCGTCTTCGCCCTGCTGGTTGACCATGACATCACGGTGCCCGAGCCCGGAGAACCTCTCATTCTGAGGCGCAACCTCGATAAAGATGGAAGAGGTCGCGCTTTCATTAACGATCAACCGGTAAGCGTCGCTCTTTTACGACAGGTGGGGGAATCCCTCGTCGAGATCGAAGGACAATTCGCTAGCCACGGCTTGATGGATCAATCAACCCACAGAAACTCCCTTGATGGATTTGCGAACCTGAAGGACACATCACATAAGGTTTCCGTTCTCTATAAAGATTGGCGAGATGCGGAGACCGCCCTCACAGAAGCGATAGCCGCCCTCGAACAGAACCGCACAGATGAAGAGTATCTCCGTCACGCATTGGCCGAGCTAGCAGAACTCGACCCTCAGGCTGGCGAGGAAACCGACCTAGCCGAAACGCGCGCGTTATTAATGAATGGCGAACGGCTGGTCACTGCCATGGCATCGGCAGCCAAATCTCTATCAAACGGCGATGGTGTCGAAGATCGGCTGGCCGCTGCACAACGTGCCCTTACTCACGAAGTCGAGGCGGCGGCGAGCCGCCTAGATGCTGTGATGGATGCCCTAGCCATAGCGAATGACGCCGTCGCAGACGCTGAAGGACTGCTTCACCGCGTCATGGTCGATGCAGAACCTGACCCGGCAAAACTTGAATTCTGCGAAGAACGCCTGTTTGCGATCCGCGCGATGGCGAGAAAGCATAATATTTCCGTCGAGGACCTCCCAACCCTGCGATCAAATCTGGAACAAAGACTCTCGGAAATTGACGATGCAGGTGGATTGCTCCAAAAACTGCAGGCCGAACGGGACCAAGCCTACGAGGACTATCAATCAAATGCACAAGTTCTGAGCGATAAACGAGCTAAAGCAGCGATTAAACTCGACAAAGCCGTCGCCATCGAATTGCCACCGTTAAAGCTCGAAAAAGCGACTTTTACGACCCGCGTTGATACAGTAGATGAGAAAGATTGGGGACCCAGTGGGATCAATCGCATTCATTTTGAAGTATCCACTAACCCCGGTGTGCCCTCTGGCCCATTGGGCCGTATTGCATCCGGCGGAGAGCTCGCGCGTTTTCTACTTGCCCTAAAAGTCGTCCTTCACCGTTCAAATGCGATACCAACATTGATATTTGATGAAGTCGATTCTGGTATCGGCGGGGCAGTCGCCGCCGCCGTGGGCGAACGACTGGCTAAGCTAGCAGAGAATGTTCAGGTATTAGCGATCACTCACTCCCCGCAAGTTGCCTCTTGCGCAATGCGGCATCTGAAAATTGCAAAATCAGAAAATAAAAATGTCGTTACCACCAGTGTATCCCAGCTTTCGAAAGATGATCGGCAGGAAGAGATTGCCCGGATGCTCGCAGGTACAAAGATTACGGACGAGGCAAGAGCAGCAGCCGCCAGCCTAATGTCACGAGAAGGCAAGTGATCGATTCCAGCGTTAAGAGCACCAGATGACCAGTGATCTATCCGTAATTCCCGCCGAACAATTAACTCCGGAACAAGCGGAACAGGAATTGGCCCGATTGGTCGCCGAAATAGCCAATCATGACCAATCATATTATCAAACCGATGCACCAACCGTATCAGATGCTGACTACGATTCCCTCAGACACCGTAATCGGGATATTGAAGCGCGATACCCCAACCTTGTCCGTGAAGATAGCCCATCCGAAAAAATCGGCGCCGCCGTCACCTCAGGATTTTCCAAGGTCAATCATGCGGTACCAATGCTATCGCTGGGTAATGCCTTCAATGACGAGGACGTTCATGACTTTTTTGGCCGTATCAGGCGGTTCCTCGGTCTAAAAGACGACCAACAGATTGATATCGTCGCCGAGCCAAAGATAGATGGCTTATCGATTTCGTTGCGCTACGAGAATGGCGAATTCAAGCTGGCCGCCACCCGCGGCGATGGACGAGAGGGTGAAAATGTCACCCCTAACGTCGCGACCATGCATGAGATCTCCAAGACAATTGCCGCCGCAGTGCCAGATGTTCTTGAAGTTCGAGGCGAGGTTTATCTGGGACATGCCGCTTTTCAGTCTATCAACGAGCAACGCGAACGAGACAACGAGGCTAATTTTGCCAATCCCCGCAACGCGGCTGCCGGTTCACTCCGCCAGCTCGACAGCTCCATTACGGCGCAGCGCCCCCTACAGATGTTCGCCTATGCATGGGGTGAGCTAAGTGACCCCGTCGCTGAAACACAGTGGGAGTTTTTGCAGACTCTAAAACGATGGGGGTTTCCTGTGAACCCCCTCGCGCGCATCTGCACCAGCGCCGAGGACGCGGTCGCCTATCACCAAGAAATATCCGAACTTCGTTCCGATCTCGATTACGATATCGACGGCATTGTCTACAAAGTAAATCGGCTCGACTGGCAACAAAGGCTCGGCTTTGTAAGCCGCGCGCCGCGCTGGGCAATCGCGCACAAGTTCCCGGCAGAACGGGCGCAAACCGTCCTTAAAGAAATTACCATTCAGGTTGGCCGCACCGGTGCCCTGACACCGGTCGCCAATCTGGTGCCGATCACGGTCGGTGGCGTCGTTGTTAGCCGCGCAACATTACACAATGCCGACGAGATTAATAGGAAAGACATCCGGCAAGGCGACACCGTTATCATTCAACGCGCCGGCGACGTCATTCCGCAGATCGTCGAAATCATTTCTGACAAGCGCCCAGACGACAGCAAGCCCTTCGTTTTCCCTGATCATTGCCCGGAATGTGGCAGCCTCGCCATTCGTGAACCGGATGAAGCAGTAATCCGGTGTACCGGGGGGTTAATATGTCCTGCACAGAAACTGGAACGGCTTAAACATTTTGTCAGTCGTCAGGCCTTCGATATCGATGGCCTCGGCGGAAAGCACATCGACGCTTTCCAGGCCGAAGGGTTGGTCAACACACCAGGTGATATTTTCCGTCTGCATGAAATCCACGAACAATTGCGGCAACGCGAAGGCTGGGGCGACAAATCGGTCGACAATTTAATTGCTTCTATAGAGCAACGGCGAACAATTCCGTTGGAACGCTTCATTTTTGCCCTCGGAATCAGACAGGTAGGGCAAGCGACTGGTCGCCAGCTTGCCCTCCACTACGGAACGCACATTGCATGGTTATCGGAAATGCAACAGGCAACCAACGAACGGCAGGCCAATCCAGACGAGACCAAAAAGCCCGAACTGGTAGGCGATGCCTTTACCCGCCTTTGTGATATCGATGGTATTGGTATCAGTATGGCGGACGATATCGTGCAGTTTATCGGCCAAACGCAAAATTTGGCGATCATCGAAGACCTCTCAGCCGCGCTTAATGTTGAGGATGCCGTTCAACCCGATACCAACTCGTCAGAAATCAGTGGCAAGGTAGTGGTCTTTACCGGATCGCTGGAAACCATTAGCCGTGCGGAAGCAAAGGCCACCGCAGAAGCCCTTGGCGCGAAAGTTACGGGTTCGGTCTCCAAAAAAACTGATTATGTCGTGAGCGGCACTGATCCGGGGTCAAAAGCAACAAAAGCCAAAGATTTAGGTATACCCGTGCTGAGCGAAGATGAATGGCAGGCTTTAATCAACAGTTAGCCATTAGGCAGAAATCTTAGGCCAAACCAGGTCACCGGGATTGCCACAATCATCCAAACGACACAGATCGCTGCAATTATTTCGATTGTTATCCCCACATCGATCATTTGCCCAAATAAGACCGGCGATACCGCCGTGCCAAAAACCGATATTCCCGAGACAAGGCTGCGAATTGCGCCAAGATGCCGAACGCCATAGGCCTCTGCCCAAAAAGCACTCACCACCGAACGATGGAGACCACTCGTTACGCCTGACAAGACAAACCATGCCAGTACAATTAACGGATGGGCAGACACGACCAGAGCCGAAATGCCGAACCCCATTGGCACGAGATACCAGGTGATCAATCGGCGAGCCGAATAACGGTCGATCAGAGGTCCTGATATTATTCCCGTGACAACGCTCATCATCGCAAATGCCCCAAAGCACGCGGCGAACCAGGTCACATCCCAACTCTTGCTTTCGATCATGTGAATTTGGTGGAACATCAATCCAGTCATCAACATCCCGGGCGCAATGACGTTAACCATCACCATGTAAAATGTCGGATGATGCAATGCTTCCCGAAGAGTCCATTGCCGACTGGCTGCTGGCGCTTCACTGTCGGCTGACGGTTGCCGCTCTCCAATTTGGCCCAAGCGGGCCATCAGGGCATCATGCCGCGCCTCGTGACCTCGCAAGAGAAACAGTACCGCCGGAACCATCACCGCCAATAACACAATTGCATACCACGCCCAGGCACCTCGCCACCCCGAATAGGCAATCATAACGACGACGAGTGATGGCAAAAATATCTGCCCTGCGGCATGACCAAGATTTGCAATGCTTAGAGCCTTGCCCCTGCCCTCATCGAAATACCGCGCCATGGCCGTTTGCGAGGTGTGGCCCATCAAACCCTGGCCACAGAGCCGCAACCCAAAAAAAGCGATAAACAGAAAGACAACGCCCCGCCCTCCGGCCAACAAGGCGCATGCTATGGCGAGAGCGACGACAACACAGAAACTGTACAGACGGAGATCGACATCATCCATCTTACGCCCCACCCAGATCAGGCAGGCGGCACTGGCCAGCGTGGCCAAAGAAAATATTAGACCCAGCTCGCCGTGGCTCAGGTTGTAATCATTTCGGATTTCCGCACCAAACAATGCGATAAAATAGGTTTGCCCAAAACTCGATAACAGCGCCAGCAAGAACCCGTAAAACAAGAACCCGGCGTTTCGTCCGACAAAAGAAAAGTAACTACGCAATGATTTGGATTAACTTGCAGTTGGTATCGAAAGGGGCTGCGTCGCGCCCTCAAGCCAAACTGCTGTTTTCGCGTCAACCAACGGCGTTATCGTCGACCGGACCCGGGCATGATAGCTATTCAACCAGTCGATTTCGTCTACCGTCATAATCGTTGTATCGACCAGGGCGACATCAATGGGAGCAAGTGTCAGCGCTTCAAATTCCAGCATCTCGCGACTGTCATCACCCGATTCTTCAACAGGAGCAGCTCGTACGACTTCCAGATTCTCAATCCGAATGCCATATGCCCCTTCTTTGTAATAACCTGGCTCGTTTGAAACGATCATCCCCGGCTGAAACGGGACATCAGCGGAGCGCTTTGCGATACGGTGCGGTCCTTCATGAACGCCCAAATAAGCGCCAACGCCATGCCCGGTACCATGTTCAAAATCCAGACCGACATCCCACAATGGCTGCCGCGCCAGTGAATCCAGCTGTCCGCCACTAGTCCCAATGGGAAAGCGTGCCGTCGCGATCCCGGCATGCCCTTTCAGAACACGTGTAAAACGGTCCCGCATTTCAGCAGTTGGCGATCCAATGGCAACCGTTCTCGTAACATCAGTCGTACCATCGAGATACTGCGCACCAGAATCGACCAAGAATAGCGACCCGGACTCCAGTTTCCGGTTTGTCTCTCGTGTCACACGATAATGGACAACCGCACCGTTGGCGCCGGCCCCTGAGATTGTGTCAAAAGACAGCCCCTTAAAGTTGTCACCACCGGCCCGAAAGCCATAAAGCTTATCAACTGCCGACAACTCATCTACACCACCGGCCGGTCCAGCGTCTGACAACCAAGCCAGGAAATGACAGAGGGCCGCTCCATCGCGAATATGAGCATTCCGTACCCCCTGAAGCTCCACCGTATTCTTGCAAGCCTTGGGTAAAACACAAGGATCGTCCTTTGCGACAATTTCAGCCCCGGCCGCTTCAAGTTGATTAACAACCCAAACCGGTGCCGTTGAGGGCGCCACGAGAACTGGCGTTCCCACCGTTCCCAATGTTGCAAGGGCCATGCCAAATTCATCTGGCTGACGCAGCGAAATACTTTCGCCGAATTCTGTCCGTACGGCCGGGGTAATTTTTCGTTCATCCATAAAGAGGTCTACCGCACCGGAGACGTTGAGGATTGCAAAACCAAGGGAAACTGGCGTGTTCGGTAAATCGCCACCCCGGACATTCAAAAGCCAGGCGATAGAATCCGGTGCCGTAAGGACAGCCGCCATGGCGCCATGCCCCTGGATCACCGCCGCAGCCTCAGAAATTTTCTCGGCAGCTGATCGACCAGCGATATCGACCGGGTGCGGATAGACAGGTGCCAGCGGTGCAGGTGGCTGATCCGTCCACACCTGATCAAGCGGGTTCGACTCAACCTGAATCAGATGAATCTGAGCGGACCGACATTTTTCGATCAGCGGCGCAATCCCCGATTGGGTATGAAGCCAAGGGTCATAGCCAATCCGTGTTCCTGCAAGAGCATTCTTCGGAATCCAGCTCCCCGGTGGATCAGCCGATATACTACAAAACTCATATAATTCAGGATCAGTCTGTTCTCGGACCTGCAACGTGTAGCGTCCATCCACAAAAAGAGCAGCCTTCTCTTTTAAAATTACCGCGATGCCCGCTGAGCCGGTAAAACCTGTCAGCCAGGCAAGGCGCTGTGCACGTTTTGGCGGGAACTCAGACTGATGCTCGTCTGACAACGGCACCAGAAATCCGTCCAGATCTTGATTGGATAACGCGGCACGCAGCGCCTCAACCCGCGCTGCTGGTGCCAAACTCCTCTCAATTTCCTTCGCCTTGCAGGACGCCATAAACGATCTTAAGGCGTCACGCAGATCATCAGAGAGATCGGCCGCAACCAACGCCATCCAATTATCGACATCGACAGGTTCAGGCGCGGCAAGTTGCCCTTCGGCCAGCAAACGTAGTTCCTCAATACTCAACGCGGAGCCAGTCGCCTTTAACAACGATTCAAGGACCACTTCGCCGTCATTTTCTGCATTAACCATAATAAATTACGTTTTCCGGGATTACTGCCAAGGCTCATGGGGCTAATTCCCCGAAACTTAACGAATTGGGCCGATTCATTTGTACCAGTGTAACCATTTATAAAACAAGAATTGGGATCAATTTGCCGCTATTTCTGAAACGGCTCTTCCAAGTAGGAACAAAGAATTGGCAGACAGACTAGAAATCCAATATCGACAGACTGTTCGTTAAAGCTTGCCGAAGCTGAGGCAGCTGCGGCTAGCTAAGCCGTAAGACCAACGTCGTCCACTCATCGATTTCAAGATGGTCTATAACCGTGAGACCCGCTATCTCATGCGCTGCAACGACGTCTGCCGCTTGCTCATTCAATATACCAGACAAGATGAGGCGGCCCATCGGAGATACTTGTTTCGCGGTCGCTCCGGCCGCGCCAATAAGCGGGCCCGCCAGAATGTTGGCAACGACTAGATCAAACGGGCTAATCGCCGAGACCTCAGAGGCCGAATAGAAATCGCTCTCAAAGACCTTTACCGCCTGTGCGCAATCGTTTTTCAGTACATTTTCTGACGCCGTCTCCACCGCTAACGGATCGTTATCGCAAGCCAGAATCTCGACCACAGGCCAAAGCTTGCTTATCCCAATCGCCAGGATCGCCGAACCACAGCCGACATCAATCGCGTTGCGTATTTGATATCCATCGGCGACAAGCCCCTCTAAAGCCCGCAAGCATCCTTCTGTTGTTTGATGTTCTCCGGTTCCAAACGCCAACCCCGCATTAAGAGCGATGAGCATTTTACCTGCGGGAAGTTCATCATCAAAATGATCAGGATAAATAAAGAAGCTGCCGATCGTTACAGGGGGCGTCCGCGCCTGATATTGCGCTACCCAATCAACACTGGCAACGGGCTCAATTTTGAAGATTGGCGTTTCCAATCCAACCGCAAGAGCACCAACTATAAAACGCGATTCAATTTCTGGCGCGTTTGGCTGAGCGGAACAAAACGCGACGACCCGGCGCCCCGCTTCACCAGCATCCTCGTCCAAACAGATCCCGTCGACAAAGGGTTCAAGGATCGTTTCAAAAACCGAAAGGTGATCTTTCTCCGCAATATGGAAAACGATCTGCCAACTGTCAGAAGGGTCGTTTTCCATAGAATTACGCGCGCTCCACGAAACTATCCATGACCTTTTTGGTCCCCGCTTTCTCAAAATCTATTTCGAGCTTATTGCCATCAACGGTTTTCACTTTCCCATAACCAAACTTCTGGTGGAACACCCGGACACCACGCTCGAAACCGCTCGCGGAAGGCAAACTTTCTACAACTTTGGCCCGGCCATCGATAACGCCCGCTTCTTTGCGCTTCTCACGCGCTGATTGCATGCGTTGAAAGCCCGGACCACGCCCCGCCGCCGTCCATTCTGACGCTGCATCATCCTCAAACCCCGATGTCGCCGGGTAGCTGCCATAAAGCCCGGCATCTGTTATCGCCTCGACATGATCCGCGGGGAGTTCTTCGACAAACCGCGACGGTATCGACGCTTGCCATTGATTATAGATCCGTCGGTTCGCCGCAAAGCTGACATGGGCACGTTGCTTCGCCCGCGTTAACCCGACATAGGCCAGTCTGCGCTCTTCTTCGAGGGCCGGAGCTCCCCCTTCATCCATGGCGCGTTGATTGGGGAAGACGCCCTCCTCCCAACCAGGAAGAAAAACTGTATCGAATTCCAATCCTTTCGCTGCATGCAGGGTCATCAAGCTGACCATTTCACCGCCATCAGCCTGCCCTGCTTCCATCACCAGACTGACATGCTCAAGAAATCCCGAAATGTTCTCGAATTCTTCCAGCGCGCTAACGAGTTCGCGTAAATTCTCCAATCTGCCGGGCGCTTCAGCGGATTTATCGTTTTGCCACATCTCGGTATAGCCAGACTCATCAAGAACCGTTTCGACAAGTTCAACCTGATCGACTGTTTCTGC